>Ga0164315_10003324_pt1 | contig 12479 bp, 10 predicted proteins | sample GuaBasSedimGuay6_FD_113737 | JGI IMG/M metagenome (GOLD analysis project Ga0164315, IMG submission 113737) | Subseafloor sediment microbial communities from Guaymas Basin, Gulf of California, Mexico - Guay6, Core 4569-2, 0-3 cm | ecosystem: Environmental > Aquatic > Marine > Hydrothermal vents... | reverse complement strand
TAGAAAGCAATAAGGTTATTGAATTTCTTTTCCATATTATCAATACTGCCAAAAAGGATAAGCTGCCGCCCCACCTTGGGGATCAATTCAAATTCTTTGCTCTCGGTTACATATATTTGTTCAATCTGGGCTTTTAAAAATTCATCATCGTTTATATAAAATGCCAATGCATGAAGATCCTCAATCAATTCAATCTCCAATTTCTCTTTTGGTGTAGCCGCTATATCAACAGGGCTAAAATCAGTATAACTTTGCTGGATATGGCCAGTGGCAACTAAAGTACGGCACGAAAACCCAGAAGGCATAGGAATAGCGACACCGGTATAATCTATAAAATAACTTTTGTTTTTGGAATTGATTACCCTAAGGATCGGTTTCCGCTGGACAGCATTTATTTTCATGTTCCCGAAAAGGGAAGTATATACTTCAGCAGATTCTATAAATGGGATCTCGTTCACTTTTTTCTCAATTGACAACAAGTCAATTTCAGATATCTTTTTCCCAACGAGGCTGTCAAAACCAGAAAAAACAATTTCCTCGATATACTCAGGGCTAATCATTGGGTCATAATCCTGATATTCTATCAATACATCAAAACTCTTACAGGTAATTTTATTTTTTTCGATATTTACAAAACTTAACATTACCATTATCCCGGCAAGTATTACGACCCACATTGTGATATTTAGAATCCGTTTCATTTATAAAAGTTTATTTTCCGTTATAACTTTCTTCCCCCTTTATCCCCCTCCAAAGGGGGAAATTCCCTTTCAATTATTATTTGATCAGTTCGACAATAGATTCCACCAGTCGGTCGATATCACCGGCTCCCATGGTAATCAGCACATCAAAATCCTTTCTTTTCAATACATCCACCAAATCCTCTTTTTCACAAATTGTGGTTATGGTGTTTTTAACTTTCTCGGCAATAATCGTAGAATCTACACCCTTGACCGGCTTTTCGCGGGCAGGATAAATAGGGAGCAAAACCAATTCATCTAAATTACCAAGGCTTTTTCCAAATTCAGTGGCAAAGTCCCTCGTCCTTGAATATAAGTGTGGTTGGAAAACCCCTAATATTTTTTTGCCTGGGAACATTTTCCTAATAGAGTGCAATGCAGCCTCTATCTCCTTTGGGTGATGGGCATAATCATCAATATAAACCTTTGCCCCATTGTTTACCAAAATATTAAAACGACGATCGATACCTGAAAACAACTTTAATGATTGCCGTAATGATTTCTCGTCAACACCCAATATCAGGGCAACTGCAATTGCTGCCACAGCATTTTCAACATTGAACAAACCGGGGATACCTAATGTTAAATTTTTCAGTATGCCATCAGGCGTTTGCAAATCAAAGGAATAAACACCTTTATCCAGTATTAGGTTAAAGGCAAAATAATCGGCTTCCTGTTCAAGGGCATAGCTAAAGGTTTTTTGATTTTTGTTCAAATCAGGTTTTAACCCAAGCCCTTTCTTCATTATGATAATCCCATCATCTTTTGCCTGGGAAATAAACTCATTAAAACTTTGTACCAAGCTGTTTTTATTTCCATAGATATCAAGATGGTCGGCATCAACAGAAGTTACCACAGCAATATCAGGGAAAAGCCTTAAAAATGATTTATCATATTCATCCGCTTCCACAACCATCAAATCAGAATCGGTAGATGTGACCATGTTGGAGCCAAAATCTTTTGCGATGCCGCCGAAAAAAGCTGTACATCCAAGTGTTGATTGAACCAATAGCCAGGCAATTAGTGTTGTAACAGTGGTTTTGCCATGGGTGCCGGCCACTGCAATTGTTTTATGACTTTCCGAGATCATCCCAAGCACTTCAGAACGTTTCATTAGGCGGACACCTGAATTGCTTAAAAAAACCAATTCTTTAAGCTCCTCGGGAATGGCCGGGGTATAAATTACCAAATCAAGGTTTTTTGGGATTTTTTCTACATCATCCTCAAAATGAATGGCAATCCCTTCCTTAATTAATTGATCGGTAAGCTTTGTCGGTGTTTTATCATAACCAAAAACAGCAACGCCCAGGACATTATAATACCGTGCAAGGGCACTCATCCCAATGCCCCCTATCCCTAAAAGGTAGATATTATTTATTTGCCCAAGTTTCATAAAAAAATCAATATGTATTTTTTGTTATGAACCCTCTTAATTTCGTCGCCCTGTCATTTAACACTCTCTTCATCCTCATAGATTCATCTTCCTCAACAAAGTATGTTGGGTCCATTTTCACATACTTTTTATCCAAATCAGTGGTAACAGAATCAATCACCCTTATTATCTGCTTTCCAACAGAATTTTTTGAAGGCCTGTTCCAATAACTAACGGAATCCCATAATTCCTCAGCTAAATCAATGGATGTTTCGTAAATTTTTAGTTCTTTGCTTTGCATACTACGTTTAGTTGTTGATTGTTAATATTTCATTAACTATTCTATCTGCCGCATCACTAATAGCCAGTTTCTCAAGATTTTCCGAGAACACCATCTGGTCCTTTCCGTTTTGCAACAAATCAATTACTGTTTTTCCAAGTTTTTCCAGTACCTCGTCATCTTTTACAATACAAGCCGCATCTTTATCCACAAGTGCCTGTGCATTTTTAGTTTGGTGATCTTCGGCAGCAGAAGGCAACGGCACAAAAATGGTGGGTTTGTGAACGGCACAAATTTCGGAAATGGCGATTGCCCCTGCACGCGATACAATTATATCGGCAGCAGCATAAGCCATGTTCATCTTTTCAATAAATTTTACCACCCTAATCTCATCCTTATTTTCCCCTTTTGCAGTTTCGTAATAATAGTTGCCTGTTTGCCAAATAAGTTGCAGCCCATTTTTAACAAATAATTCCAAATGCTCATGAATACCTTTGTTCACTGATAAAGCTCCGAGGCTCCCACCCACGATCAATAATGTTTTTTTATCCTTTTTCAAATTAAAAAAACGTATTGCTTCATTCCTTAAGCCTTTAATCTCCACCATTTCCTTTCGGATAGGGTTTCCGGTTTTTACAATTTTTTCTGCCGGGAAATATTTTTCCATCCCATCGTAAGCAACACAAATCTTATCTACTTTTTTCGATAGGATTTTATTTGTAATCCCTGGAAAGGAATTTTGTTCTTGAATAAGTGTGGGTATTTTTAAAGCTGTGGCTGCACGCAATGTTGGGCCACTGGCAAAACCGCCTACCCCGATCACGACCCCTGGCTTAAACTCCTTTATTATTTTTTTTGCCTTCCATAAACTAACAATCACCTTAAAAGGGAATGAAAGGTTTTTCAAAGTAAGCTTTCGTTGAAGCCCGCTTATCCACAATCCTTTTATTTCATATCCCGCTGCTGGAACTTTTTCCATTTCCATTTTGCCCAAAGCCCCAACAAATAAAATATCACAATGATCCAATCGCTTTTTCAACGTGTTCGCAATCGCAATAGCCGGGAAGATATGCCCCCCGGTACCACCTCCACTTATGATGACCCTAAGCCGTTGTTGCGAGTTCATTTGCGTAATTTGGTTTGTTTTCTATTTCGCGGCTCACACTAAGTATTATCCCAATGGAGATACTTGTGAACCATAATGATGTGCCACCCATACTCACAAGTGGCAGGGTTTGTCCGGTAACAGGCAATAAATGAACCGCCACACCCATATTTATCAATGCCTGGAACACTAGGCTGAATGCGATTCCGATAGCAAGAAAAGCCCCAAAATTCCCAGGGGCCTTTGTTACGATTTTTACTGCCCGGAAAAGCAAAATAAGGTAAAGCAATAATATAAATACTCCGCCGATCAACCCATATTCTTCAATAATAATGGCGTAAATAAAATCGGAATAGGGATGTGGCAAAAAGTTTCGTTGGTCGCTGTTTCCAGGCATCTTTCCAATAATACCACCTGATGCAATAGCTATTTTGGCCTGTTCCACCTGATAGTTTTCTTCGGAATTGCTTTCACCGCTTTTGAAATTTTCTATACGGCTTACCCAAGTATTTAACCGAGGTAATAAGTTGGGGTTTGATTGTGCAATCAGCACCATTAACATTAGGAAAACCAAACCTATCCCGATAATAGAAAATATATGTTTTAGGTTTACCCTTCCGATGAACATAATAACCAAACTGGTTGTAAAAAGAATGGCAGCGGTAGAAAAATTAGCCGGTAATATGAGGAAACAAATAATAATAACCGGAAGCATGATGGGCACAAATGCCGATTTAAAATCTTTTATATTATCCTGTCGGATCGTTAGCATACGTGCCAAGTACATAATCAGGGCAAGTTTGGCCAAATCGGAAGTTTGAAAAGTAAACCCAAACAACAGAGGTAAAACGCGCCGTGCTTCATTCAGGTTTACACCTGCAAATAAGGTAATAATCAATAAAGGGATGGATATATAAAGTGCTATTTGCGAAATACGGGAGAAATAAGTATAATTTACCTTATGGACCAAATACATAAGTCCAAAGCCAAATAATAAAATAACCAGCTGTTTTAGCATATAGTATTCGGTATTGCCACCATGATATTTATATGCAAGCGTACCTGTGGAACTATAAACCGCCAAAAGGGAAAATATATACAGGACAAAAACCACAAACCAAATTACTTTGTCCCCCTTAATTTTCTTGAAAATAAAATCCATCTTTCTAATTTATATTGTTTACAGCAATTCTTTTCAACTTGCACCTGTAGCCAGTAGGCTCCACCAATCTTTAAAGACCAGACACAGCTTTCTTAAAACTATTCCCCCTGTCTTCGTAATCCTCGAACAAATCAAAACTTGCGCAAGCAGGTGAGAGCAAAACCGTTTCATCACGTTTGGCCAAAGCCAGCGAATACCTAACAGCATCGTCCATCGAAGTGGTCTCGAAAATATCATCCAAAACATCCTCAAAAGCTGCGGCCAATTTGGTATTGTCTTTTCCTACACAAATAATAGCTTTTACTTTTTTGGCAACAAGGTCTTTCAAAATTGAATAGTCATTTCCTTTATCAATCCCGCCTGCTATCAAAACTACTGGCGCATTCATGCTCTCAAGTGCGAACCAAGTGGAATTTACGTTGGTGGCTTTTGAATCATTAATAAATTCAACTCCATGGATACGTGCAACGTACTCAAGACGGTGTGGTGCATTTCTAAAATCAGAAAGGCTCTCTTGGATAATGCTTTTCCTGATACCCAAAACACTTGCGGTGATACCCGCAGCCATAGAATTGTAAATGTTGTGTTTTCCCTGGAGTGCTAATTTTTCTAATGTCATTTTAATTAAATTTGGTTGTGTGTTGATTATTAATTTTTTTCCTTCAACGAAGGCCCCTTCATTATTAATAATGTGTTCAATTGAGAAAGGAAATTGTTTTTGTACGGGTTTCCGTTTTTCAAATTCCTTTTTTATTACCTGATCGTCATCATTAAAAACCAGATAATCAGAACCCGTTTGGTTCCTAAGGATACTAAGCTTAGAATCGGTGTAATTCTGGAAACTGTAATCGTACCTGTCAAGGTGATCTGGTGTAATGTTCGTCAAAACTGCTACATCAGCTTTAAAACTGAACATGCCATCCAATTGGAAGCTACTGATTTCCAAAACATAGAAATCATAATCCCTTTCAGCTACCTGTAATGCAAAGCTTTTCCCTATATTTCCGGCAAGGCCAACATTTAACCCAGCTTTATTCAAGATGTGCCAGATAAGCAGGGTGGTGGTGGTTTTCCCATTGCTACCTGTAATACAAATCTTTTTAGCTTTCGTATATCGCCCGGCAAATTCAATTTCTGAAATAACCGGAATTTTTAATCCTTTCAATTGACAGATCAAAGCTACCTTGTCAGGGATCCCCGGACTTTTAATCACCTCATCGGCATTTAAAATCCTTTCAATGGAATGTTTCCCTTCCTCAAAATTTATTTCATAGTGTGAAAGAACGTCTTTGTATTTATCTTTAATGAGGCCTTTGTCAGAAACAAAAACTTCAAAACCTTTCCTTTTTCCCAAAACTGCTGCGCCTGTACCGCTTTCCCCTCCGCCTAGTATGACCAATCTCTTTTTCAAAACCCATTACCTTAGTTTCAATGTTACAATTGTCATCACTGCCAGCATAATCCCTACAATTAAAAACCGCTGTACAATTTTTGGTTCGGGGTAACCCAATTTCTGGAAATGATGATGGAGCGGTGACATTTTAAAAATCCGTCTCCCCTCTCCATATTTTTTTCTACTATACTTAAAATAGCTTACCTGCATAATTACCGAAAGGCTCTCCACAAGAAAAATCCCACACAAAACAGGGATCAAAAATTCTTTGCGGATAAGTATAGCAAAAACAGCAATTATCCCACCGATGGCAAGGCTTCCCGTATCTCCCATGAATACTTGTGCAGGATAAGAGTTGTACCATAAAAACCCTATTGTTGCCCCAACAAACGCGCTAATGAATATTGTGAGCTCACCAGTATTTGGGATGTACATTATATTAAGGTAATCGGAGAAAATGATGTTGCCCGAAACCCAGGCCAAAATACCGAGCGTGGCCCCAATAATGGCCGAGGTGCCAGTTGCCAACCCATCCATGCCATCAGTAAGGTTTGCCCCATTTGATACGGCTGAAATAATGAGGATTACAATGGGGATAAAAATCAGGAATGCCCATTTTTGATAACCCTCACCAAGAAATGCCAGTATTTTAGAATAGTCTGCTTCATTATTTTTGAAAAAAGGGATGGTGGTTTTCATTGAATTTTTAACATCCTTTGCTTCATACCCTTGAGCATCTTGTGAATTTGCTATATCTCCTCCCTGCTGAACATTTATTTCAACAGGTATGTTTTCCCTTATTACAACATCATCGTTAAAATACATTACCAGGCCAACAACCAATCCCAATACAACCTGCCCGTATATCTTAAACTTTCCTGACAATCCTTTTTTATTCTTCTTGAAGACCTTTATGTAATCATCCAAAAAACCAATTAACCCCAACCATACAGTGGTAAACAGCATTAGTATTATATATATATTGTCTAATTTGGCAAATAATAAAGTGGGGACAAGGATTGCCCCAAGGATTATCAACCCTCCCATGGTAGGTGTCCCCTGCTTTTCCATTTGACCTTCAAGGCCAAGGTCCCGGATAGTTTCCCCAACCTGCTTTTTATTCAAAAGATGAATCAACCTTTTCCCAAACAACATGGAAATGATGAGAGAAGTAATAACGGCAGCAGCAGCCCTAAAAGTGATATACTGGAACACACCAGCCCCTGGAATGTTAAAGGCTTCATCGAGATATGTAAAAAGGTAGTAGAACATTAATTTTTGTTTGTTGTTTGTTGTTTGTTGTTAATTACATTAGACGCACGTCCGTGCGTCTCTACATTCCCAGTAAATCTGCTAATATTTTTTTGTCGTCAAATGGGTGCTTCACCCCTTTTATTTCCTGATAATTTTCGTGTCCTTTTCCAGCAAGCAGGATAATATCTCCAGGAGCAGCAAAAGCACATGCCGTTTTTATTGCCTCTTTGCGATTGCTGATAGCAATTACTTTTTTATAATCCACCTGATCAACCCCTTTTTGCATGTCATTAATTATCTGATCTGGTTCTTCCGAACGGGGGTTGTCCGATGTAAGGATTACCTTATCGCTTTGGCGGGCGGCAATTTTTGCCATCATCGGCCTTTTTCCTTTATCACGGTCGCCACCAGCGCCCACCACTGTTATCAGTGTTTCGTTGCGGGTACGGATATCCGACAATGTATCCAGGACATTTTTTAAAGCATCGGGGGAATGTGCATAATCCACAACCCCAATCACATTATCCACAGATCGGAAACATTCAAAACGCCCATTTACAGGATCAACCGTGCTTAGGGAAGTTAAAACGGCTTCTTTTTCTTCCCCAAGTAAAATGGCTGTTGCATATACAGCAAGTATATTATAGGCATTGAAACCCCCAATCAGTTTGCTCCAAATTTCTACACCATCAATTTCAAGCTGAAGGCCCTCAAATTGATTCTCAACGATGCGGCATTTGAAATCAGAAAAACCTTTTAGGCTATATGTGCTTTTCCTTGCTTTGGTGTTCTGCAACATCACCATACCTGTTTTGTCGTCAGTATTTGTCAAAGCAAAAGCACCAGAAGGTAACCCATCAAAAAATTGTTTTTTGGCTTTTATGTATTCATCAACTGTTTTATGGTAGTCCAGATGGTCTCGTGAAATATTCGTAAAAACCCCACCAGCAAAAGTCAACCCAGCAATACGCTGCTGATGTATTGCGTGTGAACTCACCTCAATAAAGCAATGCGAGACCCCTTCAGCAACCATACGGGCCATCAATTTATTCAACTGAACAGGATCGGGGGTAGTATGAGTTGCACTGATAATTATACCGGCAATTTTATTTTCGATGGTAGAAAGAAGCCCACAAGGATAGCCAAGCCTTGAAAAAACTTCATACAGCAAACTAGCAATTGTGGTTTTCCCATTTGTTCCGGTAACACCTACCAGATTAAGTTTTTCGGAAGGGTTATCGAAAAAATTAGATGCGGCAATACCAAGGGCTTTGCCACTATCAGCAACCTGGATATAAGTTGTGGATTCATTGATTTCTTTAGGGATAATTTTACATATAATAACACTGGCTCCAAGTTCAATTGCCTTCTGTATGTAATTATGGCCATTAGTAATTGTACCGTTTACTGCCACAAAAAGAGCATTGGCCTCCACTTTCCTAGAATCGAATTGGATGGAAGCAATATCCCTATCGGTAGAACCAACTACCTTGGAGATTTTAATGTTCTTTAATATGTCTTTCAAATTTACCATAATGTCGCACCGCTGGTGCTTATCATTATCTTATTAGCGTTTCGCCTTTGCCTGCCCGACTTCGTTATTCAGGCGGGCGGTAGTTGCGCGATTATAATCCCTAAACCGCCAACCTCAAATAAACCGTATTCCCCTTCTTTATCCTCATTCCCGGTTTTATCGATTGCTCCTTCACAAAACCCCTTCCCTTAACATTTACTTTTAAACCCATATTTTCTAAAACATATATGGCATCCCTCGCCCCCATCCCTTTCACGTTTGGCACAAGGTTTTCTTTTATCACCCTTGTTTTCAACAAAACACAACTGTCGGATTTAACAGAAACAGCCCATTCCGAATTTGTACTTGCAGAATCAAGGGGAATATCAAGCGACGAGTATATAAATTCTATCTCATCTTCGTAACCTGTTGCATAAACCGGATATGAATGATTGTTTTCAACTTCTACTTCATCCTGTTGAATTTCAAGATCGGTAGAATAAACCTTATCGGCAATTTCCTTAAAAACAGGTACTGCCACTGAAGTTGCATAATATTTTCCCTTTGATGGACGGCTTACAACCACAATACAGGAATACTTTGGGTTATCAGCAGGGAAATAACCCACAAAAGACGCATTATAATCACGCTTGTTATATCCTGATTTTCCTGCTATTTGAGCGGTACCTGTTTTACCTGCAACTTTATAAGCAGATTTGCCCAAAACTTTGGCGGTGCCATTTTCCACAACACCTTCAAGTAGCTCTTGCCCTCTTTTAATTGCCTCAGCTGAGCAAATTGAACTATTGATAATCTCGGGTTCAAAAGTTTCGAGTGTTCTACCTGCCTGCCTGATTTCTTTTACAAACATTGGCTTGACCATTATTCCATCATTGGCCACTGCATTGTAAAAAGTGAGCGTTTGCAAAGGGGTCAACAGTAGTTCATAACCAATTGACATAAATGGTAATGACACATTTGACCAAGTTTTATCCTTTGTGTTTTTTACATAAGGGAGCCCTTCCCCAGGAATATCAAGCCCGGTTTGTTGATTGAGCGACATCCCATATAAATTGTCAATATACTTCTGTGGCTGTGCGGAATAGGCATTGGTTACAAGCTGCGAAACCCCCACGTTAGATGACTTCTCGAAAATTTCTTTTATTGTTACCCGTCCGTCACGTATCCCGTGCACATCCTGAATAGTAAGGCCGGAATACATTTTATATTCCTTTATCTTTACCGTGTCTTCAAGGTTTATCAGCTTATCGTCCAACAACGAAAGCATTGATGCCAGTTTAAAAGTTGAGCCAGGCTCGATAGGAGAACCAACAGCATAATTATAAGTTTCTTTATAACCCCCTGATTTCTTGTCTTTTTTAAGGTTCGCAATAGCGAGGACATGTCCGGTTTGTACCTCCATCAAAACGGCACAGCCCCAATCGGCCTGATGCTCCACAAGATGGTTGTAAAGTGCCGATTCGGCAACATCCTGAACATTAAGGTCAATAGTGGTTATTACGTCCTTGCCATTTTCGGGTTCAATCTCATTTTCATCAAAAACAGGCTTCCAATCACCGCTGTTGATTTTTTTCTTTAATTGCCGACCCTGTTTGCCACTCAATACCCCATCATAAGCACCTTCTATCCCAACAAATAAATTTTCCTTTTTATTTTGGTAACCAAGTGTCCTTTCGGCAAGCATCCGGTATGGTTTTTCCCTTTTGGTTTTAGGGATGATGATAAGGCCACCACGATATTTACCACGTTCAAAAATTGGGAAACCCCTCATTTTTTTCAATTGGGCATAAGTAACATTTCGCTTAATAAGAAAATAACGATTGCCCTTTTTTCGCTCGCGCAACAAAGATGTTTTATACTGATACATTGATTTGTCGCCAAAAAGGGAAGAAAGCTCCTTGGCAAGGGCTGAAACGTTATTCTTAAAATCAGAATCTAAAATCAGGGTAGAAGCGACATCCATACGAATATCAAATATGGGCACAGAAGTGGCAAGTAAGCTGCCATCAGCAGCACAAATATTACCACGTACGGCATCAACATTAAAATACCTTAAGGATTGCTTCCTGGATTTTTCCATAAGGTCGTTCCCTTCAACAAACTGTATATGGATTACTTTTACGATTATGGCCACGCCAAAAATCAATATCCCGAAATAAACCAGGAAAACCCTCCATAATATGTCTGTCTTAATATTTTTCATATATTTATAATTGTTTCCCGTAGATTATCCAGATTTTTGCTGATATTTCTGCGTTTATCAGCGTAATCTGCGGGAAATATCTTTATTATTCAACTCCCGTCTTAATTTTTCCTGGTGGCACCATCGACTCCTTAATCCCTTTTGAAGCAAGTTGTTTTGCAAGCTCCGATTGACGTGTTACATGCATCATTTCCGATTTTGTGGAAATATATTCGTACCTCAACTCTTTTAATTCCCGTTGCATCTTTTCTATGTTCCGTATCTTTTTTTCGGCGAAATACGAATTTCCGATGTAAATCAAAGCAAGGAAAGCAAGTAGAAGGGCAAATGGTATTTGTTTGATAGTACCTTCCCTTTTAAAAATATCGCCACCAATAATATCGCGCATAAATATGGCAACACCATTTCCAATTTTTTGCAAACCCTTGTTTTTTGATTTTGTCATCTGTATTATTTATAATTTATCTTACCATTGTCCCAAGCTGTTGCCATGTGTGAAATGATCTGACAAATACATTATATTTTTTCTGCAATCCTTAATTTTGCACTTCTTGCCCTACTATTGTTTTTTATCTCCTCTTCCGTTGGCACAATGGGTTTTTTTGTCACCGGCCTTAAGCTTGAAATCAAATTTCCATAGAAATCTTTTTCCTGACGGCCTTCAAAATCCCCACTCTTAAAAAAATTCTTCACCAATCTGTCTTCAAGTGAATGATAGGATATAACAACAATCCGCCCCCCTTTATCCAACAAATCCACTGACTGCAACAACAATTCTTTCAGCGCGCCCAATTCATCGTTCACTTCAATTCGCAAAGCCTGGAAAACCTTGGCAAAAAACTTATTCTCAAGACCACGTGGCGCACATTTACTTATTGCTTCCTTTAATTCGGTTGTGGTCGTAATTTCCTTGCCATTCCTATAACCCTCAATTGAGGCAGCCACTTTACCGGCATTTTTCAAATCGCCATATCGAAACATAATATTCCTGATTTCCCTCACCGGCCAGCTATTCACAATTTCTTTTGCCGACATCCCCTTTTCCCGGTTCATCCTTAAATCAAGTTCAGCATCAAAACGTACCGAAAAACCCCTATCGCCATCGTCAATCTGATGGGAAGAAATCCCAAGATCGGCAAGGATACCATTTACGGGAACCGCTTTATATAGCTTCAGGAAATTCCTGGCATACCTGAAATTTTGCTGGATCAATGTCAAGCGTTCATCGCTGATTTCATTTCCAATTGCATCAATATCCTGATCGAATGCTATCAAAGAACCACTGCCAATATTTTTAAGGATTTCCCTTGAATGCCCGCCCCCGCCATAAGTTGCATCTACATAAACCCCACCTTCCCGGATTTGCAATCCTTCTATGCTTTCCTTCAACAAAACTGGGTTATGGTACATTATGCCTTGTTTTTATGAGTTGGTAG
>Ga0164315_10003323_pt1 | contig 12480 bp, 9 predicted proteins | sample GuaBasSedimGuay6_FD_113737 | JGI IMG/M metagenome (GOLD analysis project Ga0164315, IMG submission 113737) | Subseafloor sediment microbial communities from Guaymas Basin, Gulf of California, Mexico - Guay6, Core 4569-2, 0-3 cm | ecosystem: Environmental > Aquatic > Marine > Hydrothermal vents >... | reverse complement strand
TATTTAAAAAAACAGAAAGGGGGCAACCACAAGGGATTGCCCCTACACAATGTCATGTAGGGGCAATCCCTTGTGGTTGCCCTTGGTTGTTAAATACCTGTTTATTTGTGCTTCAGTACTTAATTGTGAAACGTCGTTTTGAAGTCATTGTGAATAGTGAAACGTCGTTCCGAAGTCATTATTAACTGATTTCCACATTTCAGGCAAAAGTTTCGCTTCGCGAAACTTTTGCCTGAAACTGATAACTGATAACTGATAACTGATAAGGAAAAACAAAACATGTCTAAGCCGGTAATGTTATGTGTTGATGATGAAGCCGTGGTATTGGATAGCCTTAAGATACAACTCAAAAAAGAATTTGGTGATGCTTATCTCTATGAAATGGCTGAAAGTGCCGATGAAGCACTAGAAATCATTGAAGAATTGTACGAAGAAGATCATGAGATTATCGTGATAGTCTCGGATTGGTTAATGCCAGGTATGAAAGGAGATGAGTTTCTCATTCAAGTACATGAAAAATATCCAAACATTGTAAAAGTCATGTTAACCGGGCAAGCGGATGAGGATGCCATAGAACGGGCTCAAACTGAAGCGCATTTGCATCGTTGTTTATACAAACCTTGGAATGCCAAGGAATTAATTGAAACCATTCGATCAGGTATAGCCGCCTGATCCCCTTACCAATCCTATTCATAACTTGAAATAACATCGCCATCATCATCAATGTCAAAATCCCAATGGCATTTCGGGCATTCTACACCGCCTTCAGTGGCGGTGAAAATGTAATCACAGTATGGACAAACCACATTAATCTCTGTGATCAACTCTTCATCATCAGAAAAACGAGTAGACGAGAAATCAGATAAAGGGTTTTGTTCATACTGGCATCTCGCAAGTTCAAGAAGCTGTTCGAGTTCATCTTCAGCTTCTGATTCAACAGCATCAAGTTGAGAAGGCTTAATTTTTTTTTCTAAGCCTTCAAGTTGACGAATCAATTCTGGAATCGACGGCCGCCGATGAGGTTGTTCTTCAACACAATCACACAGTAAATCAAACAACGCAGGCGCTTCTGCCAACCGTCTGGGATTCAATTTTCGTGGACGCTCATTTGTCAACAAACGATACAAAGTTGCGCCAAACGCAAAAACATCACTTTTCACACTCGGCGGCCCATATTGTTCAAAACCTTGTTGTTCCGGCGACGCATAATCCAAAGTGCCAAACACCGCTTGTCCAAACAAACTGATCTTATTTAGTGTCTGTCGCGTGATCAGGGCTTGTTGCTGTAAAGGCTTTTCAACGTGAGCTAAACCAAAATCAATGATTTTGACAACCATCTCCGAGACTTGAGAAACATCTACCCTTTTTTTCAACAACACATTAGCCGGTTTTAAATCAAAATGTACAATACCAGCCACATGAGCAACTTCTAACCCCTTAGCGATTTGCAAGCCAACTTGTAAGCCTTCTGCTAAACTCAACTCACCCCGTTTTGCCAACCACGTTTCGCCATCTATTGCCCCCTCAAGATACTCCGTGACAAAAAAAGCGCGTTCTTGTTTTACCGGAACAACATAGCCATAATCCAGCGGCATCGGAACATACTCACCCGCTATCTCACTCATAGCAAAAGCTTCTTTAAAAACCTCCTCAACCGTACCCTGACAGTCTTCCCAAAAACACTTCACCACTACGCGCTGTTTTCGCAACCTATGTTCACACAAAAACACACAACCCATCCCCCCAGCCCCTAAAATCCGTTCAATAGGATACTTTTCCACATCATGCAAAGCATAAGCTTCTTGATCAATCTTGATAGCTTCTTGCAAAGCCATTAAAGCCCCATCAAACGCTTGATTTCGCAATCTCACTTGAAACAGATTAAAAGCTGCCAACGCCCGATCTGCTTCACTCAGCCTCATAGCCTGCGCTTCGCGCAATAAAGCCTCCGCTTCCGGCAAAGCCCCCGCCGAAGACAACACACTACCCCCCATAATCACTAATTGACTCAATTCAGGATTATTCAAATCTAAGCGTTTCAACTTCAAGGAAGCTCTCACGATTATGGATCGTCAGTTCATCACGCACTTTAATCTGCTTAGACAAATCAAAACGTCTCATCAATTGCCTCAAAGAAGCCTTAATCTCACGCACATCCTGCCACAAATCTTGTCTTTGCAAAGCCGCCAACGTCGCTTCCACTCGTGAATCAGAGCGTAATTGCTCATGCAAGAAAAACAAAATCGCGTTACCTAACAAATCATTAAACCTGAAAAAAGCAACCAACTCCTCATCTAATACATCAGGAGGTATCGCTTTTATACCCTGCAACTGCTCCAATACTAAGGCCGTGATCGAGAAAACATCCGTCTCAGTCATCAAAGCCGCCAAATCAGCCTCAGTCAATTGATTTTCTTCACCCTGAAACAGCACCGTTTTATGTTCGATTAAAACATCACATTTCGCAATCGTGCGACTGCAAAACTCTTGGAGAGGCAAATAACCTTGTACACCCTGTTCGCAAGCAAAAGGTTGTAAATAATCAGGTACAATATTACTCGCAAATTCCTCAATCACTTTAGCCTCGAAAATAGAAGCCTTACCTAAACCCGCAATAATAGCATTCAGGCCAGATTGGAAACTCTTTTGATAGGCCAAAGCAATCTCATAAGCCGACAAAGTAAAATGTTGTTCAAGAGTCGTCACCGCCTGGCTAATACTAGCCGGATCAGTAAACTTAATCACTTTCAATAAAGCGGACAACCCTTTTTGCATCAATGGAGGTAATGACATCGTGTTTCTTGTTTAATCATTTAGAAAAAAATATTCTGGTTATAATGGATTTTGGTGAAGCCTTTTCAAGCCGATGAAACGGCATATCAAAATCTCTTGTGATTATTATATACTTAGCTAAAGAATTGTAGGGTGGGTAACGTGTTTTTGTTGCCCACCAAATCTATATAAAAAGTAGAGACGCACGGCCGTGCGTCGAGACGAAGGGCATGCAAAAACTTGATTATCGAATGTTGAAAAATAAATCAATGATTGAATCCTTTGCCGTAACAAAGCCAATACCTTGGCAGCAGCTTTACGCAACACTGGTACTCATATCATGCCACATTAAGCCATTCCTCATAAACGTGAGTTCGACTTTAATATCAATAAGTTATACTCAATTTCAATTTTATCAATAAGTCATCAGGGCCACAGAAAAGATCATCACAACCATAATAAATGTCCGATTTAAAAAAATCGCATTCTGCCATTTAAACATAACTTATTGATTTAAATATCTATTTATAACGGCTTGACAAAATAAGTCGAACTCACGTTCGTTATAATCAAAAAGAATTTAAAAAAGGCTTGCATTTTCTTTTTTCGTGTAATAATTTATTTGGTATAAGAATATCAATAATTGACAAAACATGAATATAAGCAATTCCTTATTTACAATCCGATTAGAATAAAAAATAGAGTGGTCAGGTTGATGTTGAACAAGTGATCGTTTCAAGTGATCATTTCAACTGAACCTTAAAAACGTTCTATAGATGTTAATACAAATCGGTATCAACCAACTAAAAACCTCTTTAATTTCTTAGTACCCTTCGGGTACTTGAGCTTTTAGTTGGCTTGCTATTTTGAAATGATTTTTATGAAAATCTCTATTTGTATTTTGAGACTGATTTTGATAACATAAGGCAATTGCATCGTTTAGCGTTGCCCAAAGAGGTTCTTATTGCATTTGGGTGCGCGAGATGTTGCGCGTAGGGATTAGTGTCAGTGTGAAGGAAAGGATTGTACTTTGCGAAGCGTATTGTTCGGCATTTCTAAGTAGATGTTAGGAACGATAAATAAAACATCATCAACAAGAGGATTTAAATATAAGTATGCGTGCCAACAAGTTTGCCAATTTTGTGCTAATTGGTGGTATATTATTGTTCGGAATGATATTAGCCTATGCTCTATATAAGTATACCTACTATGATCCCCAAAAGCACATTTTTGTATTTACTGTCATTTCCTTCGTTGGAATGCTTATCTGTTTATTGGCGCTTAAATTGCGCCAAGATTACAAGATAAATTTGGTTCTAATGAGCTTATCAATTGTTTTTGTGGTGTATTTGGTAGAAATTGTTCTATTTTTTGTAAGCCCTCCTCTTTATGAACGTGAACGTGTACATCTTCAACTAGCCCAAAAAATGGGAATGTCTTTTGATACAAGAACAAAGCAGGAAGTCATTGATGACCTGAAAAAACGAAGTGTGGATGCCGTACCATTTGTTTATCCTTCACTTCATGTCAGTTCTAATGGCTTAGAAATAGAGGGACAAAGAATTTTTCCCTTGGGTGGCATATCGCAAAAGACAACCGTTTTATGCAACGAAAATGGGGAATGGGCCATTTACGAAAGCGATGAACATGGCTTTAACAACCCAACAGGGCTATTTGAAGAGGGAATAGATCTCTTGTTCGTTGGTGATTCATTTGCTCACGGTGATTGTGTTAAGCAAGGGGAATCAATTGTAGGCAAAATGCGAAGAATGTCAGGAATGCGAGTCATTAGCTTAGGAAGTGGTGCGAGTGGCCCATTGATTGAGTTTGCAAGCTTGAAAGAATATGGCCAGCCTTTGAAACCAAAATACGTATTGTGGATGTATTCTGAAGGCACAGATCAATGGGATTTTAAACAAGAACAACAATCCCCACTTCTTTTGAAATACCGTGATAGCCAATTTTCTCAACACTTGATTAGCAGACAATCAGAAATAGATTCTCTATTAAGTCAAGACGTACAAAAGAAAAGTGAGAAAAAACGGCAAGAACAAAAAACGATTCATATTCGTCAGTTGTTTAAGATAGTCAGACTCTTGCACTTACGTCATAAATTTAAGCCTTCTATACCACCGTGGACAACACCTTCTGCACCTTCTGCACAAACCTGGCTGTTGTTTACAGAATTGCTTGAAAAGGCCCAAAATTTCACTTCATCATGGGGTGGTCAGCTTTACTTTGTATATGTTCCTACATGGGCAAGATATGCTTATGCTAAGGATGTGGAACCGGCTAGTTTCCACCATCGTAATCGTGTATTGTCTATAGTTAAAGAACTGAATATTCCAATCATAGACATACATGAAAAAGTTTTTGCTGTTCATTCTGATCCAATGTCACTATATCCATTTAGGGTTAAAGGACACTATACGAATGAAGGCAATCATTTAGTGGCTCAAGCAATACATGCCTATTTGAAGGAAGAAAGCTTAAGTACTGAACCCTAAATTTTCAGGTATTTAAAAAAAAGAAAGGAGAAAGGGGGCAACCACAAGGGATTGCCCCTACGAACCGCCCGTAGGGGCAATCCCTTGTGGTTGCCCTTTGCGGTATAAATACCTGTTTATTTGTGCTTCAGTACTTAGGAACGGCTCAAAAATAACGTCCTCAATCTTTATATACTGTCCACCGTTATAATTTGAGTATTGGGTGGTTAGTCACCACCACCTGACTTGAGCTTTCAGACAACGGCTGAAAGCTGTTGGCTGTTAGAATCAATAATAGCGACCTTATGACGGTGCTAAGTATACACTCAATCCTTATACACCACTATTGAATGTGCCATGAGGACACACATCGAGGAAGGAAAATGGAGCAATAATGGTGGTGCCACACTGGGGTGTTAAATTTGAGCCACAATTGATTTATTTTTCACTCTATTTTTATTCCTAATGGGGAGATGGTGGGCAAACGGGCGGCTTCAATCTGGGTTTATATTGAGTTCATTGCCGCCCGTTTACCCACCCTACAAATCTTGGGTGAAAAAAAAGTCATCCCGTACCTGAAATTTAACACCCCACTGCCACACCAAGTAATCGAGTAATCAAGTAAGGCAATTCATAAAAATTAATAAACCTTTTATAGAGGGCGAACCTAGGGTGTTGACTGAAAGCTTTTTTTAGCGGGTATTTTTCATGCTGATTTTGTGTTTGTCAAAGGCCTTGAAAATAGCCATTAAAAATTTTGGTTCAACCCCGAAGGGGTTTTCAGGCTAAAGTTTCGCGGAGCGAAACTTTAGCCTGAAAATGTGAATAGCCCCAGGTGGAACCTGGGGTTCCTAAAAACAGCATGAAAAATACATCTCAAAAAAACCTCTCAGTCAACACCCTAGGGCGAACCTGCGTGTTCGCCCTTAAACCACTACCTATTGCAGGACTACCAAATAGTGTACTTTATGGGAAATTAAAATGAATATGAAATTTAAACCAATTATTGGTAATGGTTTTATGTTGATCATGAGTCTGATTTTTACTTTGCTAGCAGGAGAAATTGCAGTGCGCGTTGTCTTCCATAAAAGCATGGACTTTGATATGGAAATGTGGAAGTATGCCACTACGATTAAAATAGCGAGTGATGATCCAAGCGTCGGGCATAAACATCGTCCAAATCGTCGTGCGTTCTTGATGGGTGTTCCGGTCACTACCAATCGCTTTGGTCTGCGCGACGACGAAATATCGTTAAAAAAGCCGCACAATACTTACCGTATTGTTGTACTGGGTGACTCCATAACAATGGGTTGGGGCGTACCACAAGATAAGCTCTATCCCACTCAATTGGAAAACAGATTAAATACTCAATCACTAGACGGTTTTCCTCCAAATAGGCGTTACGAAGCACTTAACATGGGTGTGGGAAACTACAATACAGTGCAAGAAGTGACGAGCCTACGCACAATGGGTTTGCAATTTGAACCTGACATGATTTTATTGGGCTATTTTATCAATGATGCTGAATCAACTCCGCAACCCGTATCTGGCTTTCTAATTAATTATTCGTATTTGTATGCTTTTTTAGCTTCGCGCTTACGAGTATTATCATTGGGTGCGGGTAAATCTACCTATAAGAATTACTACTCTGGGTTGTATGCAGATAATCAACCGGGGTGGCAAGCCACTAAAGCTGCCCTAACTGAACTATCGGAAATAGGGAATCAACGAAATATCCCGGTTGTCATGTTTATCATCCCTGAACTGCATGACTTGGGTAGTGCTACTTATCCATTCGCAGACATCCACAAAAAATTAGTCGCATTGGGTACCAATTTAGGACTGCCAGTCATAGACTTATTCCCCATTTTTAGCGATTATTCCCCTGAAGATAAATTATGGGTTTCTCCCACTGATGCACATCACAATGCGTTAGCCCAAACTATGATTTCAGAAGGTATTTACAACGCTTTAAAGACACTCACAATAAACAATATACCCACAACAGATTGATATGATATATCGCTTTAATATGAGCAATAAGTACTGAAGCACAAATAAACCGGTATTTTACAACAAAGGGCTTGCCCCCCTTTCTGTTTTTTTTAAATACCTGAAAATTGATGGTTCAGTACTTAAGTTAAAAAGGCGGGGGTATTATGCCTTGATGGCGTGGGGGAGTGGGCAACCACTTCGGTGTGGTTAGGCGAAGATAATCATTTAACGCCACAGTGGGAAATTGATTTTCCACATTCTTTAGGCTTGTTATACTGTCCACCGTTATAATTTGCGCTTTTTTGGAAGTGAAAGGTTAGTCACCACCACCTGACTTGAGCTTTTAGACAACTGCTTTCACGCTTTCACGCAAAAGTACAGCTTCGCTCAACTTTAGCGTGAAAAAGATTTTGCGCGCAAAATCTTTGGCGTGAAAAGCTGTTGGCTGTTAGTTGTTAGTAATTAAAAAGCGCAATTTATGACAATGCTAAGTATATATTGGATCATTTAATTATTTATAACGGCTTAACAAAATAAGTTGAACTCACGTTATAAAAAGAGAATTAAAAAAGGCTTGTATTTTCTTTTTTCGTGTAATATTCACTATGCAAAATTCAATATCAATAATTGACAAAACGTGAATATATAGCGTTTCCCGATTTCTGGAAGTACAGAATCAATCATAAAAACCACAGATTAAAATGCTAAGGCCCTTGGGGCCTTAGCGTTTTTTTATGCAACCCCAGGTCGAACCTGGGGCTATTCACATTTTCTGAGCGTAGTTTCGCTTCGCTATACTTTAGCCTGAAAACCCCTTCTGGGTTGTGCGGTATTGTTCGGCATTTCTAAGCAGATGTTAGGAACGATAAATAAAACATCATCAACAAGAGGATTTAAATATAAGTATGCGTGCCAACAAATTTGCCAATTTTGTACTAATTGGTGGTCTATTATTGTTTGGAATGATATTAGCCTATGCTCTTTATAGGCTAATATACGATGATCCAAAAACACACATTTTTGTCTTTGCTGTCATTTCCTTCGTTGGAATGGTTATCTGTTTATTGGCGTTGAAATTGCGCCAAGATTACAAGATAAATTTGATCATAACGGGCTTCTCAATTGTTTTTGGGGTGTATTTGGTAGAAATTTTTCTATTTTTTGCCAGCCCTCCCAAACGTGTTGAACTAGCCCAAAAAATGGGAAGTCATTTTGACACGAGAACAAAATTAGAAGTCATTACAGAACTGAAAGAACAAGGTGTAGATGCTGTCCCATCTGTTTATCCTTCTTTTTTAATTAAATCTGATGGCTATGAATGGGCGATCCGTGAAAAAATTTTTCCGGTGGGTGGTATTTCACAAAAAACAACGGTTCTTTGCAACGAAAGCGGGAAATATGCCATTTACGAGAGCGATGAGCATGGTTTTAATAATCCAAAGGGGCTATTTGAAGTTGATAAAATAGACCTCTTACTCGTGGGTGATTCATTCACTCAAGGCTTCTGTGTTGCACAAGAAGAAGATATTGCAAGCCAATTACGACAGATGGCAGATGTCCGAGTGATTAGCCTCGGAATGGGTTGGAATGGCCCCTTGATCGAGTTTGCAAGTTTAAAAGAATATGGGGAGCCTTTTAGGCCAAAAAACGTGTTGTGGATATATTATGAAAAAAATGATCTGGAAGGTTTAAAACACGAACAACAATCCCCACTCCTTTTGAAATACCGTGATAGCCAATTTTCTCAACATTTGATTAGCAGACAATCAGAAATAGATTCTCTATTAAGTCAATATGTACAAAAGATGACTGAGAAAAAGCGGCAAGCTCAAAAACAGATTTATATTCGTGGGTTGCCGATAGTCAGACTCATGCACTTGCGTAATAAATTGAAGCAGATATTGAAGCCTTCTATTCCGCCACAGACAACCCCTTCAGCTCAAACATGGCTGTTGTTTACAGAATTGCTTGAAAAGGCCAAAATTTCAACTTCATCATGGGGTGGCCAGCTTTACTTTGTATATCTTCCTTCGTGGCCAAGATATGCTAAGGATGTGGAACAGGGTACTTTCCACCATCGTAATCGGGTATTGTCTATTGTTAAACATCTGAATATTCCAATCATAGACATACATGAAAAAGTTTTTGCTGTTCATCCTGATCCCGTCTCACTATTTCCCCTTAGGATTCAGGGACACTACACGAGTGAAGGCTATCGTTTAGTCGCTCAAGCAATACATACTCATTTAGTTTCGAACAATCAAAAATGAACATTCTTGGCATTTCCGCCTATTACCACGACAGTGCAGCTGCCCTAATTAGCGAAGGCGAGATTATCGCGGCAGCACAAGAAGAGCGTTTTTCGCGCAAAAAACATGATGCGCGTTTTCCTGTAAATGCCATTCGCTCTTGTTTAGAAATTGGGCAACTGTCTTTAGCCGATTTAGACTATGTCGTGTTTTATGATAAGCCATTCGTAAAGTTTGAGCGTCTTTTGGAGACGTATTTGGGTTTTGCGCCTAAAGGGTTTCGCTCTTTTGTGCAAGCGATGCCTATTTGGCTCAAAGAAAAATTGTATTTGAAAACAGTGCTGAAAAAAGAATTGATGGCACTCAGTACAAACCCATCACAATTACCCCCTTTATTATTTACTGAGCATCATCAAGCTCATGCGGCTTCCGCTTTTTTTCCTAGCCCGTTTAAAAAAGCAGCGGTATTATGCCTTGATGGCGTGGGGGAGTGGGCAACCACTTCGGTGTGGTTAGGCGAAGAGAATCATTTAACGCCACAGTGGGAAATTGATTTTCCACATTCCTTAGGCTTGTTATATTCCGCGTTTACTTATTTTACCGGGTTTAAAGTCAATTCCGGTGAATATAAGCTCATGGGATTGGCACCTTATGGCGAGCCGAAATATGTCCAAACCATTTTGGATCATTTAATTGATCTCAAAGAAGATGGCACTTTTCAGCTAGACATGCGTTATTTCAACTATGCGGTTGGATTAACCATGACAAATCGTCAGTTTGATAAATTATTTGGAGGGCCGCCGCGCCCACGAGAAAGCACTTTAACGCAGCGCGAGATGGATATTGCCCGTTCTATTCAAGTCGTGACTGAAGAAGTTGTACTACGTTTGGTGCGGAATGTACACAAAGAATTGGATGTCGATTATTTATGTTTAGCGGGCGGTGTCGCCCTGAATTGCGTTGCCAATGGACGCATTTTGCGGGAAAACCTTTTTAAAGACATTTGGATTCAACCCGCAGCCGGCGATGCCGGCGGTGCTTTAGGTGCCGCACTCAGCGTTTGGCACGAATATCAGGATAAACCAAGAACCGTTAATCAGATTGATTCTATGCGAGGGGCTTATTTAGGGCCGCAATCTTCTGATACCGATATCCGCACTTATCTTGAATCCATTAATGCGCCTTATGAAGAGTTACCGGATGAAAAACTTTTCCCAAAACTAGCCCAAATTTTGAATGATGAAAATGTTATAGGCTGGTTTCATGGGCGGATGGAATTTGGCCCGCGTGCTTTAGGAGGGCGTTCTATTCTTGGCGATCCACGTAGCACCAAAATGCAGTCAGTAATGAATATAAAGATTAAATACCGCGAATCTTTCCGCCCCTTTGCGCCATCTATCTTGTCTGAACGGGTGAGCGACTATTTTGAGATAGATCATGCCAGCCCTTATATGTTATTGGTAGCTGATGTCAAACCTGAATTTCGGTTGCCACTGACAGAATCGCAGCAAAAGTTATTTGGCATAGAAAAGCTCAATGTACCCCGTTCAACATTACCAGCCATTACGCATTTAGATTATTCTGCCCGCATTCAAACGGTGCATTCAGAAACCAATCCCCGTTATTATGCCTTATTAAAACAGTTTGAAGCATTAACAGGTTGCCCGATCTTGGTTAATACGTCATTTAATGTACGTGGTGAGCCGTTAGTCTGTACCCCTCAAGATGCTTATCAATGCTTTATGCGGACAGAGATGGATTATTTGGTATTAGAAAACTGCCTACTCTCTAAGCACAAACAGCCCGTCTGGGCAAAAGATGAAGCGTGGAAACAGGAATTTGAATTGGATTAATGGCAATAATTAAAAAACGCTAAAGACGCAAAAGACGCTATTTGCTCAAGAAAAATCCTTGCGTCTCTTGCGCCTCTTGCGCCTCTTGCGTTAAAAAATAAACGCTAAAGACGCAAAAGACGCTATTTGCTCAAGAAAAATCCATTGCGTCGTTTGCGCCTCTTGCGTTTTGAACGCCAATAACTCTTCAACAGCTATGGATTGCCCATAACTCAAATTCTACAATGAACTCAATTTTATGAAGGGGGTGAAATCCCTAATTGTTTGCAAATTCGGGTGATCGTGAAAAGAGGTATTTCGCGGTGACGTGGTACTGAAGTACGACGATTCAGCATTCGATTTTCCCAAATAGAATGTTCAGCACCTTCACGCACAAATTGACAACCTTGTTGAATTAAATAATTCAAAAAATCACGCCGCTTCATAGAGAGTCTCCTCTGGTACCACACGCACCAGATGGCTTGCTGTTAATAACAAATGTATAGGTTCTTCTATGTCAGCCTCTAAATCAGTACATAACGGATCGGATTTAGGTAAGGATTCGCCGTGCATTAGGTTGGTTTCTGCCATGTCAACTAATGCACTGGCTAATAATCGACGTGCTTCTTCAAGAGTCTTACCAAAGCTAATGGTGCCCGGAAAATCCAAAACTTCGCCATGGACACCTTCATCAAGAAATTTATACATTGCTTTGTAAGTCAACATATTCCACCCCTTTTGTTTATGTGGGTATGGGTCGTGAATCTAAGAGACCTTGTTCGGATTTAAAGAATATAATAGGGTTAGAAAATGATTTAAATCATTGCGTCGTTTGCGCCCCTTGCGCCCCTTGCGTTAAAAAAGAAACGCAAAAGACGCAAAAGACGCAAAAGACGCTATTCTTAAGTTATATCTTGATCAGTTATTGAATGCAAGAACGAAATCATTTTTTTCAAGATAAAAATGTAGTTTATCACAGGATTCCACAATATATAGACATTATTTCATTTTGTGGTTGAATTGATAAAAGAGTTATCCCTAACCGTTTTGTTGGTAACATTTAATGAAAGTACCATTCATCAAAGGGTGGGTAGCGTCTTTTTGCTGCCCACCATCACCCAATTACTTACGCTTCATCACTCTTAT
>Ga0164315_10003322_pt1 | contig 12481 bp, 11 predicted proteins | sample GuaBasSedimGuay6_FD_113737 | JGI IMG/M metagenome (GOLD analysis project Ga0164315, IMG submission 113737) | Subseafloor sediment microbial communities from Guaymas Basin, Gulf of California, Mexico - Guay6, Core 4569-2, 0-3 cm | ecosystem: Environmental > Aquatic > Marine > Hydrothermal vents... | reverse complement strand
GGTCGTTTCGTTTGAAGCTTCAAATTCAAAGGCAACCACAAGGGATTGCCCCTACAATTAAAATATCGGGCTTTCGCTACGGATTGTCCTTACAATTCAAGCGATTGTGCGTGGAATTGCCCTGACATTTAAAGAGATATTGTAGGGGCAATCCTTTCTGGTTGCCCCTCATTTGATAAAATCGCATTCAACGATCCAGTGCCTTAAAGAATTTTTCCCCTAAAAATATATAGACGTGTTTTCTAGCGAATTTGTGACAAACTTTTCGACTTAGGGGTACTTTTTTGGCGAAAAAATAATGGTATCAATGTCATTTTGAGCAATAAAGTATTTAGATACAACCAGTTATAATTTGTTTTATTTTTTAATGGGGGGAGGGACTGCAAGTCAGTTATCAATTCCACGCAAAATAGTTTTTGCGCGCAAAAACTGGAGCAAAGAAATCAGTTATTTGGTAGTCCTTAAATTTTGGAGTCCAAACTTTAGTTTGGGCAACCCAAGTTAAAAAAAACTTGGAACGAAGGCATTCAAGTTTTTTGAAGTAATATTCTATCGTGCGTGCGATTAGGATATAATTTTGTAAACGGGCAAGAACGACAAAGATTAGTTAATCGATACGGATAAACCGAAACCAACTACAAGGATTGGTTATAAACAAGGATAAACCGAAACCAACTACAAAGATTGGTTATAAACAAAGATAAATATCAATAACAACAAAGAGCAAATTAAGACCATGAATTTATTATGGTGCTGAGGTGTTTATCCTAATGGCACGCACGATAGAAATTTTGGTTGTGTAAGCCAGGTAGTTACACTGGCTAGATTAATTTTGCACCTTCGGTGCTTTAAAACTTAGCACCGAAGGTGCGCATTATTAAAGCCAGTGTAACTACCTGGAACTTAATTCCTATCGTGCGTGCCATTAGGGTTTATCCTTTCTTATAAATAATCCCTGTAGTTATTGTTTTGTAATTCCTGTCATTATTAAGACTTAGCGTTATGAAATTCAAACTGATGAAGATTGTGATCGTATCGCTGCTTGGGCCCAACCTTATGAAAACCATTGGCACAAGCACGAGGTTTTGGTGTATTTGAACACCTTTGAGTTTCCAAAGTTTGGCAAAAGTATCGCGTCATTAGAAAGTGTCGTCGAGCGTCTCACGTCAGTGCTGGAAAGGCATAAGGAATATGTCCACCAGCATACCGAAATCCTCGCCGACGCGTTAACTTGGCAGCGCAACCAGAAAGCCAATCACTATCTCCTGGTGGGCAAAGAAAGGATAACGGCCGAAGAATGGCTCTTAACGAAATTCAAAGCCGGTGAGCAAGTGCCCTGTCAGCCAACCGATTTGCAGTGTGAATTTATCTGCGAATCCCGCAAAAATGCTGAAAATAGCATGACGGATGGGTTTATCTGCTATGAGGTATCCGAGAAGGACATCCGCGACAAAGTGGTGTGTTCGCTGTCGCGCTATGAAATGCCATGAACGTTGGGTTTTGCAAGGGCATCATTCCCCAGTGCTTCATGCAGATTTTAGCCCGGATGGCTCGACAGTGGTGACTGCCAGCGAGGCTGGAGAGGTTTGTCTTTGGGAGAGCAACAACGGTAAGTTGCTCCAGGTGTTTTATGAACATGCGAAACGTGTGAATCATGTCGCTTTTAGTCCCGATAGTCAACAAGTGATTACGGCATCTTGGGATGGCACCGCTTGTCTCTGGGAGGCCCACACTGGTTTATGGCGTCACCGGCTGGTGGGACATGTTGAGGGCATTAATCGCGCTGTTTTCAGTCCCAACGGTTTGCGGATCGTCACGGCCTCTAAGGATAATACCGCTGGTATTTGGGAGGTGTCGAGCGGCAAATTGCTTTACACACTAAAAGGGCATTCTGATGATGTGAATCATGCAGCCTTTAGTCCGGACGGTTTATTAGTGGTCACCGCTTCCAAAGATAACACTGCCTGCTTGTGGGAAGCTGACACCGGCAAACTGTGCCAGACGCTGGTAGGTCATTCGGATCATATGCAGTACGCCTGTTTCAGTCCCGATGGTTCGCTGGTTGTCACTGCTTCCAAGGATAAAACCGCTTGCTTGTGGGAAACCCACAGTGGCCAATTGCTTCACACACTGAACGGACATCAAGCCGAAGTTTCTCATGCGCTATTCAGTCCCGATGGTCAATTCGTGGCCACCGCATCACAGGATAATACGGCCCGGCTGTGGGCCGCCCATAGCGGTCAATGCCTTCACACACTGGATGAACATCAAGATGGCGTTTATCGGGTTGCGTTTAGTCCGGATAGTTCGCTGGTGGTCACGGCTTCAGATGATCACACGGCCCGACTGTGGGACGTTGCGAGCGGCAAAGTCCGTCACATCTTGGCCGGACACACGGATTGGGTTTCTCAGGCGGCCTTTAGTCCCGACGGCCAGCATGTGATCACGTCGTCTTGGGATCACACCGCTCGGCTGTGGGCAGTCTCTAGCGATCTCATTAGGGTACTGAAAGGACATCACGATGAGGTTTCTTATGCAGCCTTCAGTGGTGCCAACATGGTCACAGTTTCCAAGGATCATACGGCACGTTTGTGGGAGGCGGCTAGTGGTAAACCTCTTTGCACACTGGTAGGCCATACTGATTGGATTTCTCATGCCGCTTTTAGTTTGGATGGTGCGAGAATTGTCACTGCCTCAGCGGATAAAACCGCCCGTTTGTGGGATGCCCACACCGGTCAACATTTATATACCCTTGAAGGGCATTCTGACCGAGTTTATCGGGTTGCGTTTAGTCCCGATGGCAACCAAATGCTGACGGCTTCTTTTGATAACAGTGCCGGCCTCTGGGATGCCAACAGCGGCAAACTGCTTGACAAATTGGCAGGCCATCAACGTGGTATTTCTTATGCGGGCTTTAGCCCTGACGGCTCGCTTATCATCACCGCCTCTTTTGATAACACGGCTTGCTTGTGGCAGGCCGACAGTAGAAAGCGGCTTCACCAGTTGCAAGGACATACCATTGGGGTTTCTTATGCTGCTTTTAGTCCTGATGGTACCAAGGTCGTGACAACTTCTTTTGATACCACCGCTTGTTTGTGGGCGGTACAAAGCGGCCAATTACTGCACCGACTGACAGGCCATTTTGCGCCCATTTCTCACGCGGCTTTTAATTTAGACAGTACCAAAATTGTTACGGCTTCGGCGGATAAAACTGCCCAGTTGTGGGATGTACAAAGCGGTCAACGCATTCACAAGTTAGTCGGCCATACCAAGGGAGTCGTTCATGCGGCTTTCAGTCCGGATGGTTCACTTATCGTCACGTCCTCACAGGATCACACGGCCCGCCTCTGGGAGGTCCAAAGCGGGCAAGGTTTGATGAGTGTCGTGCTGGGTGGCCATACTGATACCGTTTTTCAGGTCACTTTCAGTCCTGATGGTAGGCAACTTGTGACGGTTTCAGCGGATAACACCGCTCGTCTGTGGAGCATGTTTCCGACCACCCAAGCACTGATTGACTACGCTAATCGAAATGTACCGCGTTGTCTGAGTTCTCAGCAACGCCAACAATTTTTTTTATCGGACAGTGATACTCAAACGCTGATAGCTGAAGGGGAAAGGTTAGCGCAAAATGGTCAGTTTGACGCTGCTATTATTAAGTATAAAGCAGCACGGCAGTTAACCCATTGCTTCAAGTGTGATCCAGAAGACACGGTGAAACAGATTGCTGCTAGTGAGCAAGTAAACAAAGGCAGAACCGATGCCGTACAAGGCCAGATTGACGCGGCTATCGTTGCGTTTAACAACGCCCAACAAATTGATTCGCGTGTCAAGCTTGAACCTGAGTATTATGCCCGCAAGTTGGCCGCTGCAAAGCGGGTGGATAAAGGACAAACGTAGGCTAAAGCAAGGTGAAATAGAGAAAGCATTGGTGAGTTATCAAGACGCACAACGGCTGGATTATGACTAACTATTATCATTCGTTTCAGGCGAACCTTGTAAGAAGGCGCTATTTTTCATTCGTTTCAGGCGAACCTGGTACGAAAAAACGGCTATCATTCGTTTCAGGCGAACCTTGTAAGAAGGCGCGATTTATCAGGAGTACAAGGTGAACCTTGTAAGAAGGCTGTGTGAACATTCGTTTCAGGCGAACCTTGTAAGAAGGCGCGATTTATCACACAGCCTTCACTGTTCACAAGGGTAAAAGTGTAGTGTAAAGTAAAGTGAACCGGACAGAGGGCAAGAGTGAACAGGGCTACGGAGTCCACGCAACCGGGCCAACGGCAACACGAAACCCGACATCGTCGTTCCGGTTGACCGAGGAGTCCCTGCCACGGTAAGCGGCACGGCTGCCGTCCTGGTTGAAGCCAAACGAGCCGCCACGGAGCACTCGGACATCCCCCTCCCCCTTCCAAACGCTACCATCTACAGGGGCCCCTTCATAATTGCCATCAAAAGCATCAGCCACCCATTCCCATACATTACCGGCCGTGTCATAAAGGCCATAAGGGTTAGCGATAAAAGAACCCACCGGTGCCGTTTGTATGTTATCCCATTTACTACCGCAGCCATCACACACGGTCCAATTAGTACCAATCTGATTTCCCCACCAATATCTCATCTCCTTGCCAGCGCGTGCGGCGTACTCCCACTAGGCCTCGCTCGGCAGACGATACGGCTTATTTGTCTGCTTACTCAACCACTCACTATAAGCGACAGCATCATGCCAACAAACCTGGATGACAGGCCGTTTACCTCGTCCCCAACCTCCATCATTCGGTTTGTTTATACCAGTCGCTTCCGCAAAACGATCAGATTCCTCAAAGGTCACTTCATAACGACCGATTGCGAAACGTTTTAAAGACACTTCATGCACTGGCAATTCATCCGAATTGCTTCCCCCCGACACATCGCCCATACGGAATTGCCCGGCCGGGAGCCATATCATTTCAGGACCAGAACTGCCGTCTTTCAAACTATCACGAAAGATTTCCCCTTTTGCTTCTCTTTCTTTTACAAACCGCCCCGCGATTTCTTTCGCCGGTTCTTTGGTCAATGGAGAAAACTTATAGAGTTCATCACGCTGCCGTTCCACCTCTGCTTTCGCCTGTTCAGCCAGTTGTATCTGTTTTTCGGCTTCTCTGCGCCTTTTTTCCGCAGGCGTCTGCGCTTCTTCGGCTTTTGGTTTTTCAATTTTCAGAGCTTCTTTGGCTTTTTATTCTTCGGCTTTTGGTTTTTCAATTTCTGCCAGTCCTTCTCCTTTTTGTTTGGCATCAAACCATCGCCAACCGGCAAACGCCGCCAATCTGACCACCACACGCCGCCCAGACCGTTTTTGTTTCGCTTTTTCCCGTTCGCGCCGCGCAACACTCGCGTCAATATACTGTGTTTGTTGATCCAGCTCGGGCCAGGCATTAATCAGTATGGCCATCGGGATCATATAGGCCGTAGTATCCTGACGGCCAGTCTGGATACTGACCATCATGCCGGTAACCGCGTTTTCGGTTTTATCCCAAATCGCGGTACCACTAAAACCCGGGGCGACACTGCGCCGCCCCTCGGTTTCTAATTGTACACAGCCGTTCGAGATCGTGCCTTCGAGTTTACCGCTGAGCCAATCGCCTTCATCACGGCCTTCAGGAAAACCACACCTCCGCACCGGCCGGTCAAAAAAGGCGGCCGAATCAAGGACAAGGATAGCAATGGGTTGGGCCTCGCTCGGGAGTGCCGTCTCCGAGGATAATTCCAGCACACAAATATCCTCAAATTCACCCATCGCGGTACGTTCTTTCACCTCAAACCACTTGTGCACGGTGGCTTGCAACGGCGGATGTTTGGGCAGTCAAGGAAAGTCAAGGAAAATCATCTCGCTAGGGGGTTCGGGGGTATTTTCTGGTATCCGCAGTGCGTCCGTAATAACGTGCGCGCAGGTTAGTAAATGGCGCGGTGACACTAAAAAGCCTGCGCCTACCGGTGTGCGTGGTTCTTTTGAGTCTATTAAAATGCGGACGATGGCGTTGTTTAAGATGGGTTGGGACATGGTTTAATCTCTCTAATTGAGTACAACGGATTTTTGGTCTAAGCGGATTTAAACCATATTTATCGGGATTGTCAATAACGGGCGCATTCCCAAAAAAAGGGTTGTTATTAATTATACCTGAGTACTTAGTACAACGGATACGCGAAATAAACGGATAGCTACCCTTTTGAGCAGCGACACTTTTGGGGCCGTAACCGTCATGAACGCGAGTGATCTAATCTTGGTCTAGCCAACTGGAAAATTGTTGCGGATTGAGTTCCTAGTGCAGGATCCCTACAGTTTCCAGACCACCTCAGCCAACGGCGTTGGGCCGTTGTCTAAAAGCTCAAGTACGTATCAGGGCACTACAAAAGAGGGTTAGTCGGCTTTAGCCTTTTTCGCTTTTAGACAACTGCTTTAGCTGTTGGTGGGGGGGGGATGGAGATTTCCGCTCTCCTGCACTAGCCGATAAAAACCAAGTTCATCCTGAAGTTTTCAGATTCATTGAATTTTTTAAAAGCCGGTGTTTATCAACATTAGTTTCTCAATAAACACAGCAAGTTAAGTACAATGAATCAACAAAAAAAACGAATGATGGAATGGTGAAATCAACGTCAGTGCCTATAATTAAAAGTGAATTTAATTCGTTTATTTAGCTTCGCTGACCTTCGGTTCGCAAATTCGTTGTACTCAACTCAATTGATAGGTGCTAAGGCCGGTGTTTATCTAAAGTTGCAAGTTATATTGAGAATAATAATAAAAGAAAAGCCTTATCCGTTTATTTCGAGTATCCGTTGTACTAAGAGCCAATTCCCATGCTTCCCAAAATCTGTTACAATTACTTACTATTTTTGTTATTATACTCAGTTCCATTAACATTTATTATAAAAGGGAAATTCTCAATGACAACCAATGTAGTTGAATACACACTGCCAGATGGCACAACCGTCACTTTTGAAGTGGCGGAAGAAGAAACCGGCAGCCGCCAGCGTGTCAGTAGAACAACCAACAAAGGCTTTATACAAGCAGAACCAGGTTTCGACGAGGCCCTCGCGCATATAAAACCGGCGGCCGAGTATGTTTTACAATCCTTTCGCGAAATGCAAACGCCGGACGAAATAACACTGGACTTCGGTATTAAGTTCAAAGACACTGACGTTGTATTCGCCTCATCAAGCAGTGATGCCACGTTTCGGGTGAAATTGAAGTGGAACAATGAGAAACTGAGTACAGCGGATTTTTGGTCTAAACGGATTGATTTGACGGTTCTTGTACAGGACAAAAAAGTGTTCAAGCCGTGATGCTATCGCTTTTTTTGCGATATCTTTGTAAAAATACTTGTTTGAAAACAAAGGTTTTACATTTTTTGGTCCTGTACATAGTCTCGTAGGGTGGGATCGCTGTCAGAACGATCTCAAACATTGTCTCGAATCTTAACGCTTAGCAGCCCACCATTCGTCTGAATACAGCGAATTGACGGAACCAACGGATTGATTTGACGGATACTATCCCTAGAAGGGATAGCATCCGTTCACTAGAAGGTTTATCCTTTCTTATATACAATCCTTGTAGTTACAATCCCAATTCCCAATTCCCCAGTTAGATATTCAAAGGTCAATGTTACTTTCCTGATAGCCTGTTTTTCAGTCTGTTTCCTGCGGCTTTGTGCGTTAATATCTCAGCGGCTTTTTCTACGATGACACAGCCGGCCTCTATTAGCGGGAGACCACCTGAATAGATATTGGATATAACGGTGTATTCAAAGCCAATCAGAGGGTTGCCGCTAAAAATAGCGGCTTGTTTTTGGACCTCTGGTTCTGCTAAACGCAGCGCAAAATAGGCGGACAAACTTCTGGAAGCCAACGCATCACCGCCTGGCCGTTCGCCGCTCAGCATGATGGTCAGATCGCTTTCTAAATGTTCGGCCAGTTGTTCTACTAATTTGACTCGGCCATGGGGTACCAGAATAGGAATTCCGGCCGTCAGGTTTTTGCTGTTAAGCCCATCAAACATGATCGGCAGTAGATCATAAATATTGTGATGTACGGCTTCAGCACTGAGCCCGTCCGAGATCACGATTTGAACTTGCTTGTTCTGGGGTTTTAACCCAATCAGGCTTTCGGCCGTCAAGTGCGATCCCAGTTCTGCTGAATTCAAGTGCGCTTCTTTGGTTTGAGCTTGGGTTTGCAGATGCAGCAGTTTTATTCCCAAACGTTCTTCATCTATTTGAAGCGTTGCATAAATCGCTTGACGTGCAATAGCTTGGTTAAATTTTACGGTTCGAGTCACTTCATTGGTTGGACGAGGTCCCGCATTGTCAAACCCATATATGGCAGGGGTTGCTTCAATGAGTTCTTGTGCCTCAATGTCATTTTCACAAAATAGACGAAAATTTCCCCAGTTTGGGCCGCGTTGAACCATGCCATTCTTATCTTGGCTGAAAATGCCCTGAGTTTTGGCCCATTCGAGATATTCGGCAGCTGGGGCTTTGCCGTAGATTTCACGCAGAGTCTGATCATCGTGTCCACTGGTGTCGAAATACGCGAGCATCCTATCGGTATTCAGATAGACATCCATATAAAAATTCGCGCCGGCCGCAGCAAGTAATTGCGTTGCGATTTGCTGCCCTTCTAACGTTATTTCACTGTGCAGGGTATAACAGGGTGCCATCCCCATTGGCAGCCCCAAGAGTTTTCCCATAAAGTGATCTTGGAGATTGGATTGAATCATCTCCATGTTATTGCGATGCGTTTCTGGTCCGATAAAGCCGGTGACATTATTGACCATAAATGGATCGTACCGTCGGGCTAATCCGTAACAAAGTGCTTCCGTCGTGGCCATATCGATTCCATTGTGCTTCCCATAGCTGAATTCGCTCCCTTGGCCGGTTTCAAAATACATAAATTGCCGCGCGTCATCTTTCAGCCTTCCTTTTTCCTGCATAGTCTGATACGCATGATCCAGCAAATCAACGGTAATATCAAATTCCTCGATATTGGTTTTGTCGGTTCCGGCCAGACTCTGAAACATAATTTCCACTGGTGCGCCTTTTTCTAGACAGGCTAATTGGGTTTTGATATGGCCTAGTACGCATATTTGAGTCGGAACGCCGGTTTTGCGTGGAGTAGCGAAGAGATGTGTTCCACCGTATCGATGGACGGATTGATACCCAACAGGGCATCGCCCGTTCCCAGAGAAAGTCCGATATACGTTAAAAGGGTAATCCCACTCAAGTCATCAGTAGGATGGTTAGGCTGCAGTCGGGAAGACAGGGTGCCACGTTTCCCCAGCAGCGTTCGTGCTTTGGCTTCGTTGGTCATTTTTTGCGCGATATAGACCAGTTCATGCGTATCCAACAATTTTGTCAACGCGGCCGCCATGACCCCGGTGAGTGCTCGGCCAACGGCTTTGATTTCTTCACCGGCATTCTTCAGGAGATGGTCCTTTAGTTCACTTAGGGTCATGGCAGCAATGCGATGAAATTTATCCAAATCAATATCGTAATTGACCCGCATAACTGTGTCGATGTTGCCATTGTCGTCTGTCAGCTGGTTATCATACAGATGTTGTAATGTCAGAGACGAGAGGAGCGAGCGGGCAGCTTCGCGCGTCACCTCATCTCCGCTCAAATGAGCACCTCGATCACCGGCTTTTTCGTAATCGGCATTGCCAAGGAGTTTTTTAAGTCCCAAGAAACAAAATTCTTGTGCGAGTATTTCGGTTTTATAGAGACTATCTGGTTTGGAGTCCGGCACAACAATTTCTGTCAGAGGAGTTAATTGCATATTTATATAGACTTGGTTATGTTGAGTACAGCGAATTTTTCTCTAACCCATCCCATATTAAGTACAACGGATTAGGGGATTAAACGGATTGTTTAACTTGACAATGTAATATTAGGAGTACAAGGCGAACCTGGTACGAAAAACTCGGATATTCTCATTCGTTTCAGGCGAACCTGGTACAAAAAACGAGCGGAGATTCTCATTCGTTTCAGGCGAACCTGGTACTCCTGATTCATCACGCCAGGTTTCGTACAAAGGGAGCGAAGTACTCCTGATTCATCACGCCGGGTTACTTCCCACAGGTTGCCTGAAAGCCTATTCACATTCAACCCCTTCGGGGTTGGCGCGTCGGGGGGCAACTTAATTGATGGCGTAAAACGATATAGGAATGATTTGCTTATACATGGTACCGATGTTAACAAACTGGGCATCACGTTGCGAGATTTCATCAATAACAATGAAATTGATTCGGCGTTTTCCCCAGTTAGTCGCATAATTTCCAAGAGTCTTTCCAATATTATCTACCGTGAAAAGGACAAACGGATGTCCGGCCGGAAAATTAGTTGTGATAAAGGCTCGATAGAGTTTCAGGCCTAATGTTTTGAGAGCGATCCAGTCTGGCATGGCAAAAGCCAGTTGGACACCGGCACCTCGGGGACTTTTTTTTGCCAAGTCAATGATGTTGTTGATTCGTTCTTGGTCATCTTCTGCATAGAGCCGGGCAATAATAGGGATATCTTTGAGCGGTAATGTTTCTTAATAATCTCCCGTTTAAGCAAATGAATCTATAATTTTAATCATTTTTTGACGCAAATTCCGTCGAAAACTTTGTTTAAGTGAACGTAAAATGGATAGAACGAAAGCGCAACAAAGTAACCAGGATGTTCAACCCATTATAATTAAAAGAATAGCGAATTAAAAATGAACATTTGTAATTCGCAAATTCGCTATTCGTCATAAATTGCATTACGCCCAATTGCTTCAAAGGCGGTGTCGCCGGAAGGGGGTTGCATGGTGCCGGCCCGCACATCGCGGAAATGCCTCTCTAATGGCATGGTTTTAGTGAGGCCCTCGCCCCCCGCCACCTGCAAAGCTTTCTGGGTGGCTTCGTTGGCCGCGTCCACGGCGAAGGTTTTGGCGGCCACAACACGCGGATATTGGGAATCTCTGTCTTCGGTGCTGCCTGTCCATTCGGCGGCCACTTCAAACAGTAATGCCCGTGCTACCTGCAACACCAGGTCGATTTCACCAATTTGCAGTTGAATTTTGGGCCGGGTAGCAATTGGTTTGCCGAGGGCTGTTGGGACACGCTCCAACGCGAAGCGGATGACTGTGTTTCGGGCCGCAATCGCCTCACCAAGATAAGTGGTTGCCATAACCATCGGAAACCATGCATTGACCGAAGGCTTATCATTCGGTCCTCGCGTAATCAGATGATCAAGCGGTACAAGAACATCTTGAAAATAAACATCATGGCTATCGCTGGCCCGAAGACTAAGCGCATCGTGCCAGGTTTCTAGCCATTTAATGCCGGGTGTAGTCTGTTGCACCAACACCCTAGCTTGGTCATCCTCAATTCGACATGTGACCAACATGTGCGTTAGGTGTCGCCCTCCCGTAATCCACGTTTTATGCCCGTTGAGTAACCACCCTTCCTTTGTATGCAGCGCCTCTGTTAAGGGTAAGCCACCCCGTGAGGGGCTACCCAAGGCCGGTTCGCTGGCAACAATGTTAAACAACCCGCCTCCAACAGCCATTTGACACAGCCGTTCAAAGGCCACCGCTGGCCATGAATGGCATTCATTCTGATGGCCGAACAAGTGTATCTGCATGCCGGCCACCATAGCGGTTGAGCCGCTGCCTTGGGCCAATTCGAGATGGGCAGCTAAACAATCTCGTAAGGAGAGGCCGAAACCACCATAATCACGCGGTACGCTGAGAATCAGATAACCCGACTCTTGCAAATCTTGAATATCCTCAGCCGGTAAGGCTCCGTTGACATCGGCTTCATCCGCCCGTGTCGCAAACTGTTGGGCTAGTTTTTTTGCCATAGTAATGGCGAGTGTTTTATCCATGAAATGACTCCGTTGTTACGAGTCAATATTGACAAAAATAGTGTGGAGGACACATGAAATTAAATGGATTTTTTCTTCAGTTGAGAAATCAGATTTTCCCAAAATCGGATTTCTGGTCAAAATCGGATTTCTTTTTTAGAAATCCGATTTGTTCTTCAGTTGAGAAATCCGATTTGTCCCCAAAATCGGATTTATTTTTGAGAAAATGGATTTGTTCTTCAGTTGAGAAATCCGATTTGTCCCCAAAATCGGATTTATTTTTGAGAAATCCGATTTGTTCTTCAGTTGAGAAATCCGATTTGTCCCCCAAATCGGATTTCTGGTCAAAATCGGATTTATTTTTGAGAAAATGGATTTGTTCTTCAGTTGAGAAATCCGATTTTCCCCAAATCGGATTTCTGGTCAAAATCGGATTTATTTTTGAGAAATCCGATTTGTTCTTCAGTTGAGAAATCCGATTTGTCCCCCAAATCGGATTTCTGTTTTAGAAATCCGATTTGTTCTTCAGTTGAGAAATCCGATTTGTCCCCCAAATCGGATTTATTTTTGAGAAATCCGATTTGTTCTTCAGTTGAGAAATCCGATTTGTCCCCCAAATCGGATTT
>Ga0164315_10003321_pt1 | contig 12482 bp, 10 predicted proteins | sample GuaBasSedimGuay6_FD_113737 | JGI IMG/M metagenome (GOLD analysis project Ga0164315, IMG submission 113737) | Subseafloor sediment microbial communities from Guaymas Basin, Gulf of California, Mexico - Guay6, Core 4569-2, 0-3 cm | ecosystem: Environmental > Aquatic > Marine > Hydrothermal vents... | reverse complement strand
CTTTCCTTCTCGAATTTCGGCAGCTCGGAGCATCCCTACGTCGCCAAGGTGCGGCGCGCCGCGGAGATAGTGAAGGAACGCGCTCCCGGCCTGGTGGTCGACGGCGAGATGCAGCTGGCCATCGCCCGCGACCGGGAGTTGCGCAAGGGCTACTTCCCCTTCTGTCGGCTGGACGAGGATGCGAACGTGCTGATCTTTCCAGACCTGCAATCTGGACATCTCGCCATGCAGTCACTGAACTATATGGCCGAGGCTTTGCCCATAGGTCCCATGCTCATGGGTACTCGCCTGCCGGTTCACCTGCTGCAATACGGGGCGACGGTGGAAGAGGTCGTCAATCTGACGACGGTGGGTGTCGTTGAATTCTGCGCAGGGTAGAAGGAACCGGATAGGCCTCTGTGCGAGTCCACCGGCAGCGGTACCGCCATCTCCCCGGTGGGCCAGGAACCGAAGGCTGGCGTAGGAACATCCTGTTCGGTAGTATGCTCATATCGACAATCCACTGCCGCAAACACCACGAGGAGGGCTACGCCATCATGTCCCACTGGCCGGACCCCCGCCTGACTGATCTCTTCGGCATACGGCACCCCATCATCCAGGCCGGCATGATCTACAACAGCGGTGCCAAGCTGGCTGCTGCCGCCGCCAACGCCGGCTGCCTGGGTCTGCTCGGCGCGGGCAGCATGCGCCCGGACCTTCTGCGTGAGCAGATCCGCAAGACCCGCACCCTGACCGAGCAGCCTTTCGGCGTGAACCTGCCCCTGCTCTACAGCCACGCGCGGGAGGCCATGGAGGTGGCCCTGGAGGAGGGTGTGCGCATCTTCTTCACGTCGGCCGGGTCGCCGAAGCGGGCTATCGGGCCGCTCAAGAAGGAGGGGTGCACCGTGGTTCATGTCGTGGCCAGTCCGGACCTGGCGGTGAAGTGCGAGGATGCCGGTTGCGACGCCGTGGTTTGTGAGGGCTTCGAGGCTGGTGGCCACAACGGTCGCGAGGAGTTGACCACCCTGGTGCTGGTGCCCGAGTGCGTGGCGGCGGTGTCCATCCCGGTGATCGCCGCGGGGGGCATCGCCAGTGGGGCCCAGATCGCGGCGGCGATGGCCCTGGGTGCGGCGGGTGTACAGATTGGTTCGCGCTTTGCCGTGACCGCCGAATCCTCGGGGCACGCCGCCTGGAAGCAGGCGGTGGTTGAGGCCGGGGCGGGGGATACCCAACTCGTCCTGAAGAAACATGTGCCGGTGCGACTGCTGCGGAATCCGTTCCGCGACCAGGTCATGGAGCTGGAGGCCCGTGGTGCGGACCGCGACGAGCTCACGGCCCTGCTGGGTACGGGGCGTGCCCGGCGTGGCATGCTCGAGGGTGACCTCAATGAGGGTGAACTGGAGATCGGCCAGGTCAGCGGCATGATCGACGGCGTGCCCACCGTCGCCGAACTGGTGACCGGTTTGTTACGGGAGTACGAGACCGCATGCGGGCGTCTGGGCGGCGGCGCATGAACGTCCCGGTGACCGTCAGCGCGGAAGTCCTGGCGACCGAACTGGCCCGCCTCTGTCCGGAGCACGGCATCGATTTGGCGGGCGCCGTGGAGTTGCCTGCCATCCTGCCCCACGAGCAGCGCTGGCACGACTGGCTCGCCGCCGATCGTCACGGGGGACTGGAGTATCTGACGGGTGACCCGCAGGACCGTGTCGACCCCTTGCGCCGCAATCCCTGGGCAAAGTCACTGCTGGTCTTCGGGCAACGCTACACCCACGGCTGGGGAGCGGATTCGACCGAACCCGCTGCCACCGGTGCCCTGGCTCCCGATGCTCTCTGGGTCGACCGTGTGGCCCGCTACGCCCGGGGGCGCGACTATCACGACGTGTTGCTCAAGGCCATGAAGCGGTTGCTGGGGCGACTGCGGGAGACCTGGCCGGAATTAAAGGCCTACCCGGCCACTGACACCGGTCCCTACCTGGAGCGGGAATGGGCCTGGCTGGCGGGGCTCGGTTTTCTGGGCAAGAACACCTGCCTGATCCACGAGCAACTGGGGTCGGGGTTCTTTCTGGGTGTGGCGCCGTGCAACCTCGAGGTTACAGGCCTGCCCCCCGGGGGGACACCCGCGTCCGAGCCCTTGTACGGCGTGGTGCCGCGTCGCCGTCGCCCCGTGGTCGCGGTGCCGACCACCCGTTGTGGGACTTGCACTCGCTGCGTCGATGCTTGTCCCACCGACGCGCTGGATCTGCACTTGGGCCTGGATGCCCACCGCTGTATCTCCACCTGGACCATCGAGTGGCAGGGGCGCACACCGCCGGAACGGCGCGCCGACCAAGGAGGGATTCTCTTCGGCTGCGACATTTGCCAGGCGGTGTGTCCGTGGAATCGACGGGCGGCGGAGCGCGGTGGACAAGTCCCATTGTCCGACGCCTACGCCACCGATTCAGCCCATGCCGAGCTGGATCTCGCAGGACTCATCGCCATCTCCGATGCGGAGTTTCGGGAGCGGTTCCGACGTACACCACTGTGGCGGGCGCATCCGGAGGGCATGAGGCGGAATGCCGATGTTGTGATGGAGAACCTGGCCAGCCTCGACTAATAACATAACTAATGTTAATACAAAGATATATGTGCGTAGAGGCCGCGCGACGTTAACGTTTGTTAATTAACAGGATATGATGCTAAAATTGCGGTATGAGCTGGAGTTGATCCGCATATCAGCCAGAAACGACAGATGAGGCGAATTTATACGTTATTTATTTATTAATATTGCTTTGTTTAGTAACAGCATTCTGCTAGGATCTTTCCTGGAGGATCAGCAGGGACCGCGGGTTCGCCCCCCGAATTAGCAGAAGCACTACACCTAAGCAGGATCAACCGGCAGCCAGGGACGACGACATCAACATCGGGAAGCGGATTCTCGCGGCACCAACCAGTGCACGCTCGAGAAAGGACCGCGCCCACCATGGCCACCAACGCGTCCCCGAACCGGATCGGCGTCTTTTTCTCCCACGCGAATACCGGCCGCCTCGGCGCTGTGGATCTGCAGCAGGTCATGGAATTTGCCCGGCAACTACCCGGCGTGGTGGCCACGGAAGAAATGGGCGCAGGTGCGCCACCGGACCCGAAAGATGTGGCCGCCGATATCCACCGCCTGGAACTGACCTCCCTGGTCATTGCCGGTGACATGCCCGGCGCCCAGAAACCGGCTTTCACCCGGGCCATGGTCATGGCCGGAGGTGATCCCGACGAGGTGCGCCTGGCCTCCTTCGGTGAGGCGGGCGCCGCGAGCACCGATCCCGATTCCATTGCCCAGGCAGCGGTGGCCTGTGCGGTCCACGGTGTCCCCTTCGGCCTGGCGGTGACGCCGGCTAGGGTACCGGTCCATCCGGACACCCTGGTCATCGGTGCGGGTGTGGCCGGCATCGAGACCGCCCTGCGTATCGCCCAGGCAGGCCACAAGGTGCACCTGGTGGAACGGTCGGCCACTATCGGCGGCCACATGGCCATGTTCGACAAGACCTTTCCCACTCTCGACTGCGCGGCTTGCATCCTGACGCCCAAGATGGTGGCGGTGGGGCAGCACGACAACATCGACATCCTCAACTTCTCCGAGGTGCAGGCCGTCGGCGGTTCGCCGGGCGAGTACAAGGTGCGGGTGCTGCGCCGGGCGCGGCGGGTGGATCCGGTTGCCTGCGTGGCCTGCCATGCCTGTCGCGATGTGTGTCCGGTGCGTGTACCCAGCGAATTCGACGAAGGCATCGTTGATCGCAAGGCCATCTACATGGCTTTTCCCCAGGCCATTCCCAACTCCTATGTGGTGGATGGCGAGCAGTGCCTGTGGGTGCAGTCCGAAGGCAAGAAATGCGGGGCCTGCGTCAAGAAATGCCCCAAGGACGCCATCCACCTGGACGAGGAATCCCATTCGGTGGAACTGACGGTGGGCAACATCGTGGTGGCCACGGGCTATGATGCCTTCGACGCGTCACTCATCGAGCGCTACGGATACGGCGTGTTGCCCAACGTGCTGTCGGCCCTTGAATTCGAGCGGCTGACCAACGCCTCGGGGCCCACCGGTGGCCGCATCGTGACCCGTTCGACGCAGCGCAACCGGCGTACGAAAGAGGAAGAGTGGGTCTTCGATACCGACGCGCCCGCGCCCCGCAGCGTGGCCATCATCCACTGTGTGGGCTCGCGGGACCAGAACCACAATCCGTACTGCTCGCGGGTGTGCTGCATGTACTCCCTGAAGTTCGCCCACCTGGTGAAGGAAAAACTGCCCGACGCCACCTGCTACCAGTTCTACATCGACATGCGTGCCTTCGGGAAGGGCTACGAGGAGTTCTTCGAACGCATCAAGGACGAGGGCGTGTTCGTGGTGCGCGGACGTTCGGCCCGGGTCGAAGCGCGGCCCGACGGCATGGTGATACGCGGCGAGGACATCGTCCACGACCGCATCATGGAGTTCCCCGTGGACATGGTGCTGCTGGCGGCGGGACTCGAACCGGCCCGCGGGGCGCATCGCCTGGCCTCGGTGCTGGGTATCCGGCCCGACGACGACGGCTGGTTCACCGAACTGAACTACAACACCGACCCCACCGGTACCAACCGCGGCGCCATCCACGTGGCCGGAGTCTGCCAGGGGCCCAAGGATATTCCCGACACCGTGGCCCAGGCCTCGGCCGTGGCGGCGCGGGTGCTCGGCAGTGTCATCAGCGGCTCGGTGCGCATTGATCGTGAATCGGTTTCATCCGCCGAGGCGGCCGCCAATGCGGCGCGTCTGGCGGGGACCAGCCCCCGGGAGGAACCATGGCCATCAGAGCCAACCCACACCTGATCGACGAACTGGAGAAATACGGCGCCCAGGACGTGGTGAAGTGCTACCACTGCGGCAACTGCACCGCTACCTGTCCCTTCTCGGGGGAGGTGTTCGTGTTTCCCCGCAAATCCATGCGTTATCTCCAGTTGGGTCTGGATGTGCGACTGCAGGGCAATCTCGAACCCTGGCTGTGCTACTACTGCGGCGAGTGTTCGGAGGAATGCCCGCGGGGCGCCGAGCCGGGTGAGACCATGATGAGTATGCGTCGCTGGCTCACCGCGCGCTACGACTTCACCGGGCTGTCGGGTTTGTTCTACCGCAGCGCCAAGGCGGAGTTGCTGGCCATCGTCCTGGTGGCGCTGCTCACGGGCCTGGGACTGACCCTGTTCGGTCTGTCCCAGGGCAGCATCGATGTCTACGACGGACCGGGCGCCTTCCTGCCCGCCTCGAGCATCCACATCTTCGACTGGGTCATGGCCGGGGTGCTGGTGCTGTTGTTGGGCATCAACTGCGTGCGCATGTGGTGGTACACCATGGGCAGTGACAAGGAGGTGCGGATCCCGCCGCTGGAGTACCTCAAACAGTTGTTCCTGGTGCCGTGGCACTTCCTTACCCAGCGCCGCTACAGCCAGTGCGATCGCAAGAGTCCCTGGGCCATCCATCTCGTGTTGATGCTCAGCTACCTGACCATGCTGGTGCTGATCATGTTCTTCCTGCACCGCGTTCAGCACGGGCCGGCCATCGACTGGCGGGCCCATGCCTTCGGGTACGCGGCGGCGGCGGGACTGGTGGTCACCACGATCTATGCCCTGCAAGGTCGCCTGCGCAAGACGCGTCCCCACTACCAGCACAGCCACGAGACCGACTGGATCTTCCTGGCGCTGCTGTTGATGGTGTCCCTGACGGGCATCGCCCAGCACATCCTGCACCGCGGCGGCTGGGAGACGGCGGCCAACGTGCTGTACGTCGTCCACATGATGGGCGTAGTGCCCATGCTGGTACTGGAAGTCCCGTTCAGCAAGTGGTCCCACATGGCCTACCGGCCGCTGGGCATGTACTTCTCGACCCTGCGCGAGAAGGCCGTGCTGGCGGCGGAGGACCCTGAAAAGTCACGGCCGGCAGCAGCCGCCCAGACCGCCTGAGGAGGGCGTCCATGAATGACGAGTGCCGCATCGGCGTCTACATCTGCAACTGCGGGACCAACATAGCCAAGGTGATCGACGCCGGCCTCGTGCGCGATCGCGTGGCCGACCTGCCCGGCGTGGCCTGCGCCCGCACCTACGAGTACATGTGCTCCAATCCGGGCCAGGAGATGATCGCCCAGGACATCCGTGAGCACAAACTGGACCGGATCGTGGTGGCGGCCTGCAGCCCGCGCATGCACGAGCTCACCTTCGGCAATGCCCTCGAGGATGCCGGGCTGAACCGGCACATGCTGGAGATGGCCAACATCCGCGAGCAGTGCAGCTGGGTCCACGACGACGGCGCCCGGGCCACCGCCAAGGCGGCGGATCTGACCCACGCGGCCATTCGCCGGGTGGCGCGGCACGAGCCCCTGGAAAAACAGGAGGCACCCTATACCCCGGCCACCATGGTCCTGGGCGGTGGCATCGCCGGCCTGACGGTGGCCGTGGAATTGGCCGACGCCGGGCAGCATGTGCATCTGATCGAGCGCGAATCTCGTTTGGGCGGCAACGTGGGTCGTGTGGATCTGACGGCGCCCTATCTGGATTCGGCCCGGGATATCCTGGCCGAGAAGATCATCCTGGCCGAGTCCAACCCGCGCATTGACGTGCAATTGCGTTCGACCCTGACCGACCTGCAGGGTTTCGTGGGCAACTTCCAGGCCACGGTTACCCACCAGGACGGTGCGGCACAACAGCTGGACGTGGGCAGCGTGGTGGTCTGCACCGGTTATCGCGAGTTCGACGCCAGCCGCATCGAGCGCCTGGGCTACGGCAAGCATCTGGACGTGATCACGAGTTTTGAACTGGAGCAGCGGTTGCGCGCCGGCAAGCTCGAGACCGCCGACGGACGGGTGCCGCGCTATGTCTCCATCGTGCACTGCGTCGGTTCGCGTCATGCCAAATACCACACTTACTGTTCACGCGTCTGCTGCATGACCGCCCTGAAGTACGGACACGAGATAAAGTCCGCCCTGCCCGACGCCATGGTCACCGACCTGTACGTGGACATGCTCAGCTTCGGCAAGGGGGGCGAGGACCTCTATCGCCGCACCTCCGAACTGAAGACCATGTTCCTGATGTACGAGAAGGAGGACTACCCCGTGGTCCGGGCCGCGGAAAAGGGCGACGACTGCGGTCTGCTGGTCCAGGTGGAGGAGAAACTGTCGGGCGAAACCATCGACGTGCCCGCCGACCTGGTGGTGCTGATGGTGGGCATGCAGGCCCGCAGCGACGGCGCCGACGTGGCCCGTACCGTGGGCATCAGCCAGGACCGCCACGGCTGGTTCATCGAAAGTCATCCCAAGCTGGCGCCGGTTTCCACCGCCACCGAGGGCGTGTTCATTGCCGGCTGCTGCCAGTCTCCCAAGGACATTCCCGACTCCGTGGCCCAGGCCCGGGCCTCGGCGGCCATGGTGCTGGGCCACATCGCCAGGGGCAAGGTGGTGGTGGACGCCCGCTACGCCCAGGTTGACGCCGACCTGTGCTCCGGTTGCCGCATGTGCAACGAACTGTGTCCCTATACCGCCATCGGCTACGACCCTGAGGAGGGCCGCAGCGATATACAAAGCGCACTCTGCAAGGCCTGTGGTACCTGTGTCGCTGCCTGTCCCAGCGGTGCCATCACGGCGCGACATTTCACCGACGAGCAGATTCTCGAACAGATCGAAGGAGTCCTGGCATGGAGTTCGAGCCAACCATAGTCGGCTTTCTCTGCAACTGGTGTTCGTACACGGGTGCCGACCTGGCGGGCACGGCGCGCATCAAGCACCGGCCCAACCTGCGGGTGGTGCGGGTGATGTGTACGGGCCGGGTCGATCCGACCTTCGTCCTGAAGGCATTCCGCAGCGGCGCCGACGGGGTGATGATCTGCGGCTGCCATCCCGGCGACTGCCACTACCTCGAGGGCAACGACAAGGCCTTCCGGCGGCACCAGCTGCTCAAGCGCATGCTGGTTGCGTACGGCATAGAAGAGCAACGGCTGCGACTGGAGTGGGTGTCGGCCAGCGAGGGTGAACGCTATGCCCGGCTGGTGGACACCATGACGGCCGAGCTGCGGGTGCTGGGTCCGCTGAAGCTGGCGCCGGATCTGGGTCGGCCGCCGGGGCCCTGCCCCGAACCCACCGCACCGCGGGAGGTAGCCCATGGTTGAACAGAATACGGCTGAGCAGAAGAAGCTGCAGCTCGCCATCTACTGGGGCGCCGCCTGTGGCGGTTGCGACGTGGCGATCCTCGACACCGACGCCTTCATCCTGGATATCGCGGCGCTGGCGGACATCCGCCTGTGGCCCCTTGCCGTGGACGGCAAGTACGCCGATGTGGAGGCCATGGCGGATGGCGAGCTGGATCTGGTGCTCTTCAACGGGGCCGTGCGCAACAGCGAGAACCAGCACATCGCCGAGCTGTTGCGGCGCAAGACCAAGGTCATGGTGGCCCTGGGCAGCTGTGCCCACCTGGGTGGCATCCCCGGCCTGGCCAACGAGTTCAGCCGCGATGAGATATTCCACCGGGCCTACCTCGATAATCCCTCGCTGGAGGAGGGCAACGTGGTGCTGCCGGTGGCGGAGAAACAGGTGGCCGGCGGCACCCTGACCATTCCCCACTTCCATCGGGCGGTGCGTCGCCTGTCCGATGTGGTCGATGTGGAGTACTTCATACCGGGTTGTCCGCCGGCCCCCGACCAGATCAAGGCCGTGCTGCTGGCGGTGGCCGCCGGTGAACTGCCGCCACCTGGTTCGGTGGTTGGAGCCGGCGACCGCGCCCTGTGCGACGAGTGCGATCGCAAGAAGGAGGAGAAGAAGGTCACCCGCTTCCGACGACCCTGGCAGATCATGCAGGATCCCGAGCGTTGCCTGCTGGAACAGGGCATCGTCTGCGCGGGCTCGGTGACCAGGGCCGGCTGCGGCGTGCGCTGTCCCGACAGCGGTATGCCCTGTCGCGGCTGCTACGGGCCGCCGCCCAACGTGCTTGACCAGGGCGCCAAGTTCATCAGTGCCATCAGTTCCATCGTCGAGAGCCGCGATCCTGCCGAGATGACCCGGGTGCTGGACGAGATACCGGACATCATGGGCTATGCCTACCGCTTCGGGCTGCCGGCCTCCACCCTGCAACGCAGCACAAGGAGTCAGTGATGAGCCGTGAGATCACCATAGATCCCATCACCCGTCTCGAAGGCCACGGCAAGATCCAGATCTTCCTGGACGACGACGGCGCGGTGCAGGACTGCTACTTCCAGATCCCCGAACTGAGGGGCTTCGAGCGTTTCGTGGAGGGGCGGCCCATCGAGGAACTGCCGCGCATCGTGACCAGGATCTGCGGCGTGTGCCCGGCCAGCCATCATATGGCCAGCGCCAAGGCGGTGGACGGCTGCTTCGGCGGGCAGGTGGCGCCACTGGCCCACAAGCTGCGGGACATGTACTACCACGCCCACTATATCCACAGCCATACGGCACATTTCTACGCCCTGGCCGCGCCCGACTTCGTATGCGGACCCGACGCCGATCCGGCCGAGCGCAACATCCTGGGGGTGGTGGCCAAGGTGGGGCTGGAAACCGGCACCCTGGTCATCGAGTCGCGCAGCAAGGCCCAGCGCATCCAGCAGATCATCGGTGGCCGCACGACCCATCTGGTGTGGTGCCTGCCCGGTGGTGTCTCGAAGGGCCTCAAGGCCGAGGAACTGGCGGAGATCAAGCCACTGGTAGCCGACCTCTACGACTTCACCCAGTTCTCGCTGCAACTCTTCCGGGACGTGGTGCTGGGCAACAAGGACTACGTCGACCTCATCGTCAACGGGCCCTACACCCTGGACATCCACAACATGGGGCTGGTGGACGAGAATCTGGCGCCGAATTTCTACGACGGCAAGGTGCGGGTGGTGGACTTCGAGGGCAACGAGATCTGCATGTACGGCGAGGACGAGTATACCGACCACGTGGCCGAGCACGTCGAGCCCTGGACCTATCTCAAGTTCCCCTACCTGAAACAACGCGGCTGGCAGGGTTTCGTGGAGGGCCGGGACAGTCCCCTCTACACCGCCACGCCCCTGAGCCGCCTGAACGTGGCCGAGCGCATGGCCACACCCAAGGCCCAGGAAGCCTACGAGGAGATGTTCTCCACCCTGGGCGGCCGTCCCTGCAAGGCGCTGCTGGCGGCCCACTGGGCGCGGCTGGTGGAGATGGTCCAGAACGCGGAGATGCTGCAGCGTTATTGTGATGACCCGGAGATCATCAGCGAGGAATTCCGCGTCATCCCCGACACCATCAGCGGCGAGGGCATCGGCATCGTGGAGGCCATGCGCGGCACCCTGACCCACCACTACACCTGTGACGAGAACGGCATCTGCACCAGCGCCAATCTCATCGTGGGCACCACCAACAACAACGCGGCGATACACATGGTCACGAAGAAAGTGGCCGCCACCATGATCAAGCCGGGGGTGGAGCCGGACCAGGGCGTGCTGAACCTGGTGGAAATGGCGTTCCGCAGCTTCGACCCCTGTTACAGCTGCGCCACCCACAGCCTGCCGGGGCGCATGCCCCTGGAGGTGGCCATCGTGCAGGGCGGCGAAGTGGTACGGACCTTCCAGCGCGGCCTGGACTAGGAGCAGAACGTGCAACCCACCACCACGATCATCGGCATGGGCAATCCCATTCTCAGTGATGACGCCGTGGGCGTGCTCCTGGCACAGGACGTGGAAAAGGCCCTGTGCGGACGGCCGGACGTACGGGTGGTCACCGAATGCAGCGTGGGCGGTCTGAACCTGCTGGAGTACCTGGAGGGTTTCGAGCAGGCCGTGGTCCTGGACGCCATCCGCACCCGGGGTGGCGTGCCGGGCCGGTGTTACCGCTTCACGGCCGTGGACCTCAAGCCCACCGCACATCTGTGCAATGTCCACGACGCCAATTTTGCCACGGCCCTGGCCCTGGGCCGCCTGCTGGGCTACCCGCTGCCCGCTGACCGCGACATCCACGTCTTTGCCGTGGAAATAGTCGATGACACCACCTTCGGCACGAGCCTGACGCCCCAGGTGGCGCGGCACTACGCCGCTTGCCGCCGCCGGGTGTTGCGTGGTTTGAGGACCCTGCTCGGCGCCGCCCCGGTCCCCATCGCTTCAGGGCATGGGGCCGGATAATCGAAAGGTTGGACATGGAACGATCCATCGTGCTGAAGGATGGCCGGACGGTCCATATCCGTCCTCTCGTACCCACCGATATCGAGGCTTCGCTGGCCTTCTTCAGTGGTCTTGACCCCGAGGAGCGCCGCTACCTGCGCCGTGACGTGACCCTGCCGGAAGTGATCGAGGAGCGCATCCGCGAGAATGACTCCTGCGAGGTGGAGCGACTGGTGGCTGTCCACGACGAACAGATAGTGGCCGACGGTTCGTTCGAGCGTGAGCGCTACGGCTGGGGCGAGAAGATCGCCCAGATACGGCTGATCGTGGCCCCGGACTTCAGGCGCTCGGGACTGGGTACCGCCCTGGCCCGCCTGCTCTACGTCATCGCCCACCAGCACGACGTGGCCCGCATCAATGTGCGCATGTTGCGGCCGCAGGCGCAGGCACGGGACATCTTCAGACAGCTGGGCTTCCGCGAGGAGTTCGTACTGCCGGATCATGTACGGGATCTGGAAGGGAAGCTGCAGGACCTGATTCTCATGCGGTGCGAGCTGTCGAATCTGGCGGAGGGGGAGTTGGAGCGGGGGTCAGGCGACTAGGGGGCGCAGGGGCCGTTGTTCCTGATCGTGGGTTCATACAAGGGCTGCCAGTCTTCCGCGATTTCCACCATGGCGCAGTTGTCCAGCAAACGGTTGTTGGTGATGGTGATCCAGTATCCTACCGAGTCGATGCCGGCCAGGGCACTGGCATCGGTAAGGTATGGGTTGTCGTTCAGTCTGAGAGAGCTGCGGATATGCCGGAGATTTTCCAGCCCCGCCAGTGATTCGAGGGACGTGGTCTCCAGGTCGAGATACGTGATGGCCCGGACCGAGGCCATCTCCCCGAGATCGGCCACCGACGGACCATCCATGTTCAGCGTGGTCATGGTATCCGGCAGGGCGATTCCTTGCAGGGAAGTCAGTGAGGCACAGTAGACTACATACAGACTGCAGTTATGCTGTAGTTTCAGCCCGCTCAACGACGTGAGGTTGCCGCAGTAGCTGACTCCCAGCCTTGCCAGAGCCGGGCCGCCGGCGAGATCGGACACGTCGGTCAGTGCCGGTAGCTCCCTGAGGGTGAGAGCACTCAGCGCCGGCAGGGCATCCACACCTGCGAGATCCGTGAACAACGGGCATTCCGCTACCTTGACCCGCTCGAGAAGGGGCAGGTTCTGCAGGCCTGCCAGGGACTCCAGACCAGCCAACCTCCAGATACTGAGTTCTGCCAAGCGGGGGCAATCGGAGATCCCGGACAACGAAGAGATGTTGCCACAATCATCGATGTCCAGACTCTGCACACTACATCCCCGCAGGCCGGCCAGGGATTCCAGGCTGTTCAGACCGCGCAGTTTCAG
>Ga0164315_10003320_pt1 | contig 12483 bp, 11 predicted proteins | sample GuaBasSedimGuay6_FD_113737 | JGI IMG/M metagenome (GOLD analysis project Ga0164315, IMG submission 113737) | Subseafloor sediment microbial communities from Guaymas Basin, Gulf of California, Mexico - Guay6, Core 4569-2, 0-3 cm | ecosystem: Environmental > Aquatic > Marine > Hydrothermal vents... | reverse complement strand
TTTAAGTGCATCTAAGAATTTTTCTGAAGCATCTACTCCTTTCACATTCAATCCCATATGCTCGTATTGATCGAGTACACTTTTAAATTCGTTTTTACGTAATAAACCGTTATTTACAAAAATACAATACAGGTTTTCACCAATAGCTTTATTTAATAATACTGCGGCAACTGTAGAATCTACTCCACCACTCAATCCTAACACCACTTTATCGTTTCCTAGCTTTTCTTGTAATTCGGCTACCGTAGTATCTACAAAAGCAGCAGGTGTCCAAGACTGTTCCACTTTAGCGATATTTACCAAAAAGTTTTCTAACAATTGTTTTCCGTAGGTAGTATGATACACTTCTGGATGAAATTGTATTGCGTATGTTTCTTCTCCATCAATTCGATAGGCAGCATTTTTCACATCCTTGGTACTTGCCAATCGCACTCCATTTTTGGGTAGTTGAGCAATGGTATCACTATGACTCATCCATACTTGACAGTCTTTTTCAAATCCGTTGAATAAGGTTTCATTTTCTGAAATCTCTGATAGATTTGCACGACCATACTCACGAATATTAGAAGGCGCTACATTTCCCCCATGAAAATGAGCGAGGTACTGTGCTCCATAACATACTCCTAACAACGGTTTGTAACCTTTTATTTTTGAAAGGTCTGGATGCGGAGCATCCTCGGCGCGTACCGAAAACGGACTCCCCGATAAAATGACCGCTTTATAGTTTTCTAAGTTTTCTGGAATTTTGTTATATGGGAAAATTTCACAGTAAATATTTAGTTCTCTAACGCGTCTAGCGATGAGTTGGGTGTACTGTGAACCAAAATCTAAAATAAGGACGTTGTTTTGCATCCACAAAAATAATATTTTTAACAGGAAAATACAATCCGTTTTTTGAAAAAAAAGAATGTTTTTATGAAAGAGGATAAACATTTACTTTAATACATTTACCCAATCGTTGAAATGATACTACTTAAGAGCAATAGCCTGTTCGTAAAGCGCTTGGTCTTTTACATTATAAGACCTGATAAGGTCTTTTGTTTTTTTATCCACAATAGGTTTGTTATGCTTTCCTGTTTTATTGTGTTTTACAATTTCCAGATGGGTCCAATTTAATTTTCGCCCTAACTCTTGGATATCTTCATCATAATTTTCTACAATACCAATAAAGAAAAATTTATCCATCTCAATACCCTTTAAAAACTTTGACATTCTATTACAGTTTGTTTCATCTTGCGCATACTCAAGCAATGATCGCCGCATTTTTGAAAGAATGTTAAGTCCTTTTTTTTCTTCCATTAACTCTTCGTCCAATCGCTTTTGCAAATAATAATAATTGGAAATAACACGCTCAACGGGATCTCTTAACCATGTTATGATTGGTGTGTTGTGGGGGATATTAAATTGGTTATTTAACAAATCAATTGTAAAATGCCCATGAATTACTGTGGTATTTTTATACACATAGGCCTTGCCTAGTGGTATTTTATTGATTCTTGTTCTATTGTCATTAATATCAAGGCGTACCACTTTTTGATATCCATATTGCTTTTTTAAACTATGAATAAAAGAAGTCCCTGCTGTTTTAGGGATATGAATAGAAATAAGTTCAACGTTAGACCAATCTGTATTTTGTTGATGTTTACCTATAACACAACGATGTAGATTAAGTAATGAATGGTAAATTTGCATAAATTCTATTTTCTATGGAAAGTATAATTAAACATATCAATATCTTCTTTATAATGTGTTCGCACAAGTTCTTCTAGCTCATCATCATAAGCTTCGCTGTAATGAACAATAGGCAAACCTTGATTAATATGAGGCAAACTAATTTTCATATCTAATAATTGTCCAAGCTTTTTAACATCGGGTTCTAAACTTTCAAATCTGCCTATAAAATCAAGATCTATTTTTTCATCAAAATTATTAATCCACTCCATTTGAGACCTTGATTTAAAATAGGGCTTTCCTTCTTGATTGCTTATCGCTGATTTTAACCACAATCCAAATGAATTTCCTTGTTCTTCGGTTGCAATACTCTTTTTTCTTTGTTTGTAGCGATATAAAGAATAAAGGCGATCCCAAGGGTTGCGTACAAATGTAAATTTAAAGGTTTTATCCCAATGTTCTTGACCTACAATATCAATTACTTCTTTTACAAAATAGTGTTTTTTAGTTTTATTAGATTGAGCAACTTTATTAAACTTCATACTTAGCTGCAGGCTTGTTCCCGCTGTTTTTGTAATATGAATATGAATAACATCTTCTCTTCCTTTTATGTAAAAAGGATAGGGTATAGTGCGATTAAACCTTGGAAAAAATATCATGTTTTTATTGATTCGTTTGATTGCAATTTGCCATATATTCTTTTATGCCTTTATCAACGTCTACCGTTATATTCACAACCTTACCTTTTTCTAAAACAATCAATCTATTAGCAAAATCACTAATTTCGGTTAATCGATGGGTGGCAATAATCAACGCTCTTCCTTTTTTAGAATATTCTTCTTTTAGAAACTCATAGCATTTTTCTTTAAAACTTGTATCAGAAAAGGTAAACCCTTCATCAATAAACAGAATATCACTCTTAATAGAAAGTACAATTGACATGGCAAGACGGGTTTTCATTCCTGATGAGTATTTCCCTATTGGGGTATCTAAATAAGGAACTATATCTGAAAAAGATATAATAAATTTCATATTCTCTTCCGTTTCTTCTCTTGTCAGACCATAATAAGCTGCCTTTAAATATATATTTTCTCTACCTGTTAAGATGGGATTAAAGCCAGATTTAATAGCATAAACACTAATTATTTTCTTTATTTTTTTATTGTATTCAATGGTGCCTCTTTCTGTTTCGTAGATTCCTGCCAACATTCTTGTTAAGGTTGTTTTTCCAGAACCATTGTTCCCTGCTAAAATAGTAATATCGTTTTCGTATATGCTGAAATTAATGTCTTTTAATGCCCAAAATTCATTTTTTCGAAGTGAAGTATAATTTGGTTTCAACCCAAAAAAATAAGTGAAAAGATCTTTAATTCCGTAGTACATATTATAGGTTAGATCTTTACAGAATTTCTTATGCAAGCCCGCTACTTTAAGTAATGGAGTGGATGATATTTGTTTGTTGCTATTTTTCATTAAACCCCTTCTCTTTCTAAAATTCTTGCTGTGTTAATCACAAAAAAACGTGATAATAAAATAAATAATACGATAACACATAAGGCACATAACAAGCTTATCACTGGCTCATAGAGTTGCCCATTTAATAATATGTTTCTAGGACTGCTAATTAAATAAGTTAATGGATTGTATGTAACAACCTTAGCTAATAATCCAGTTGAAACTTCTGGAGTATAAACTACGGGACTAAGAAGCAAGAATAGTTTGATAAAGTTATCCATTAAAAAGGTAAAATCTTTTGCTACAGCACTAAAAAGCCCTGTTAATAAGCCAATTACAGCCCCAAAAAGCTGAAGAGGCAATAATACTATTGGAAATATAAAAGCTAGTGGATGCAAAGAAATCCCAATGTACAAGAAATAGGTAATGATAAAAATAAATGGAATAAAGAATTTTATAGCCCCTACAATAAGTTCACTAAAGACAATTACTTTAATTGGCAGCTTATTTACTAACAGAGTTTTTCCATAGGTAACAAAAATTTGGCTACAATTTTTATAAGTATCAAAAAAAAGAGCCCAAATGGTGGTGCTTAATAAGACAAAAGCCGTGTATGGTATTTCCATTTTACCAGGCTCCAATATACCAGCACCTTTCATAAAAATCCATGTTAAAATAGCAAATACAGGAAGTATCAACAACCATAACCAACCAAGGAATGATTTTTTTAAATCTGCTAACAGACGAAGTTTAATTAACTGATGCAGTAAAAACTTCTTTGATTGTTTAGAAAAAGCATGATTGTAATTATCCATTAATCATTTCTTTATACAAATGTACATATTGTTCAACACTTTTTTCTAATGGAAACTGCAAGCTTTCCTTATGCTGCCATTTCTTCCGTTTGGCCTTTTCTAAGGCTTCCAATAAACCGTTTACCGTTAGGGAATCCATTGCTATGTACTGCCCACTAACTACTTCTTTTAAAGCACCGCGTTGTGAACTAACAACAGGAACTTTTAATGCACAAGCTTCGGCAGCAACGAAACAAAACCCCTCTGAGTAAGAAGGTATTATAATGAAAGACGCTAGCTTCATTTGTTGATATAGTTCTTCTTTTGATAAATTGTGCATCACCTTAATCTGTTTAACACCCTGAAGACTATTAATTTTCTTATTTATAATGTGATACATTTTCTTTGGAAGCGTAGGAATAACTATCTTTAAAATAGCATGTGGATTTTTTTGAAGAAAGACCTCTGAAGCTTCTAGCAATAAATCCAAGCCCTTTGAAACTCCAAGTCTGCCTACAAAAATATAGTTAAATACAGTTCTTGCTTCTGAAGCTTTTTCCTTTAACAAAGAGATTTTATCACTAAGTTGTTCGATTGCATTATAGTCCAATCCATTATAGATTTTAATAATTTTAGATTCATCAATTCCTGCTTTAATAAGGCTTTGCTGCGTAAATTTTGAAACAGCCACAATTTTGGAAAATGGTAAAAGGGTTACCATACGTTCAAAAGAACTATATAATAATCTTTGTGTATAACTTAGGTAAGGTAATTGCTTCCATAAATTTCCCCAATATTCATGAAAAGTTAGAATACTTTTTTTATTTCTTAAACGAGCTACAAGCCAGGTAGGTGGAGCCGCTGTGTATGTTGTTGTATGAACTAAATCAAAATTTTTAATATTTGTAAATATGCTGGGAATAGATTTTAGAAAGAATGAAAAACGGTTATTGCAATTAACACGGTAAATATCTATACCATTGATAGATTCCTCTTGTGGGAGTTCCTTATCGAACCTAGTTGTGATTACTTTAACTTGGTGCCCTTGACTTGTTAATGCTTTTGATAACTGCCAAAACAAGAATTCAACCCCTCCTACATAAGGATGAAAATGTTCTAAAACGAATAATATTCTCATGAAGCATTTTCCTCTTTTTCAGCCATCAATAAAGATAGCTCAATTGTCAATTTTGTAATACTTTTTTGTTGTTTTTTATATAAATCATAGAGTATAATTACAGAAACAGACAAAAAACCAAGTAAGACAAAAATTATAGCATTAACATTACTCTTAAAATCTAATGTCTTTGCTAACCAAGTTGTAATTTCATCGGGGAATATTGCCATAAGAGTTGCAAAAACTGCAAACAATGCACCTGGCCAGATTGCTTTCCATTTTGTTTTAAGTTTGTATATTCTCCAAAATTGCCATAAAATAAAAATAGTTGCCACCATTGGAACTATTAGCTGAAATGTTCTAATGTTCATATAATAAGTTTTTAATTAAATAATAAGCTGTTTGTATTCCTTTCCATAAGTTTTGTCCCTTGCTTTTAGAGTATTCAGTATATTGAATCCTAATTGGTGTTTCTACCATTTTTAGTTTCATTGAATTAGCTTTCCAAACTATCTCGGTACAGATGCCATATTCATCTAACTCTAGGTCTAATTTATTAATCGCCTTTTTATTTAGTAAGCGAAATCCTGATTGGCTGTCTGTTATTGTTGATTTCCCGAAAAAAGTAAACAAATTAGCTATCTTGTTATAGACAAGCCTAGAAAATGGTATTTTAGACTCCTTCTCCAAAAAACGACTACCAATCACTATATCTGCTTTTTGTTGATGCATATCAACAACTAGCCTGTCAATATCACTCGCATAGTGTTGCCCATCGGCATCCATAAACGCCATGTATTCTATCTTTTTTCTTTTTGCAAAAAGTATAGCAGCTCTTGTCGCAGCGCCTACCCCTCTATTTAAGCATAAATGCAGAGTAAACACCTGCGCTTCTTGAGCCGTTTTAATAGTAGCGTCTGTACTTCCATCATCGACAACAACAATATTATGATAGCCACAAGATTTTATTCCATTAATAACCTCTTCAATAACAGTTGCTTCGTTATATGCAGGTAAAAAGACCCATATTCTATCTTTTTCTATCACCGATATTATAATATTTCAAATATAACCATGCTTCCCTTTTTAACTGTTTTACCAGCCAAACCATATACTATTTTCTGCTGATTGGTTTTTGGATCTACCTTACTAATCTTATTATCTGTCATAATCACACGAATTCTTTTTTTGTTATTTAGAACCTTTACTAATCTTGTTACTTTATCAATTAGAGATTTTTCTGGTGTCTGATCAATTGAAGCAACATTTAAATCAAAAACAACATACTTAACACCATTTAATTTTAAAACAGTTAGAAAGTCATCTGGATTTTGCAATTTTTTACTGACTTTATCAAATAAATTTAGTTGACTATCTTCATAGACCCTTGAAATATTATTATCTATATGGTAGTTCATAAAAGTCCCCACACGATATATTTTTTTCGAAAGGTCACTATTAAGAACCTTTGCCACCTGTGGAATAATTGTTTTTGGATTATTAAAATCACTATCTGTTAAAAAATGAGTAGAAAAATGAATTATAAATGGTTCGAAAAAAATATTATTCATTTGATCCAATTTATTTGATTGATTTGAAAAATGAACTAAAAAATAAAATATCAAAAAAACAGAGAATATAACTTGTGCCCATTTTTTTATAAAAGAAGTTAAATTTTCAGAAACAAACAATGCTACATTTTCATAATAGTAAGCTATTAATAAAGAAGAGAGCATCCAAACTACTAAGGCATAGTATGGTATCCCATTTCCTAATATCCACCACAAAAACCCATAGGTTAAAATAAAAATTAGTAGTAGCTTAACTGGCAGTTTATAGTTACGCCAGTTATCTTTTGCAATCCAAGCAAATAGCATACAAAATAAAATAAGAGCAAATAAAATATACGGAAAACTCAAATTCGAAAACACTAAAAATATCGGTTGAGTCAACTCGCTAATACTATTTTGTAGGCTAAGAAATGGCAGGTAAAAATCTTCTTGTAAAATCTGAAGACCTTTACTTGGTTTTGGGTTAATTCTATTTAGATAATCAGATACACTCAGTACTGAACTTTTAGAAGCTATCGCTGCTTTCCAGCTAAGTAAAAGAAGCATACCAAACGTAAAAATCCCGATACTATTTTTTAAACTAAGTATTTTTTTCTTTTTAAAAGACAGTACTAATAAGGGTAGAAAGAGCAAAAATAAAAACCCAATATCTACCCCTCTTGTGTTCTGAATATTGACACCAACACTCACATCGTAAGGTGCAGACAAATAACGATTTAAACCTGTTTCATACCCCAAATATCTGAGTATTTCTTCTCGTTTACCTGTGTTTTTTCTATTAGTTATATTTTTCTTATTCTTATTTCGAATTTTCATTTCTCTATAATGATTAATGAAACTCTTTTCATCTAAATCTGAACCAGCCCCTTCTTTCCCCAGGTAATCAAGTACTTGTTGCTTATGAACATTAGATAACTTACTAGGAATATTATTATCTGCTAAAAAAGAATAACTATGTTCAAACAGATTATTTTCCACTTTCCCATAAAGTAAATTCTTACTAGAAAAGGCCCCTGATTCAGCTACATTTTTAATAGCCCAAGGCATAAAACTCAATCCCGTGGCAATGAAAATGATAAAAATATTTTTTATGACTTTAAAACCTTTTGTCCAATCAAACTGTTTGTAATAAAATACCAATATACCTATGCCCAAAAAGCCCAATATTCCCACAATCGTATAGCGTTCAATCGAAGTAATGCTTATGTAAGCAAACGAATTTATTTTCACTAAAAACAGCAATGCTAAGAAAGTTAGCATCGAGCTCAAATATGCTTTTATACCTCCCCATTGGTAAATAATCATAGACACAACTCCAATGATTAGCAATAAACCCAAATATTTAATACCCATTGCAAAACCTAATAAAAGTCCTAAAAGGCTAAAAAACCAATTAGAGGTTTTATTCTTTGTTAAAAATTTATATTGGATAGAATCACCATATTTCAGAAAGAAAATAAAAATAGAGATACAGACAAAAAGAAAAGCAAGGTCTACCTTTTCATCAACAAAATTGTGAAAACTTACAGCAGGAAGGATATAAAAAAGAACTATAGCAATCCAAGTTGCAGATCTGCTTAAAAAAATACGCCCTAGATGAAACATAGCCCACATACAAAGCACCCCCATTATATGTGAAAGAAAAATTGAAAAAACCATGCTACCAAAAATCAAAGGACCTAGGCTTGTAAACAATGACCAACTATAAGCTTGCCCTCCACTTATTAATTGCTGAGAATGAATTAAGCTTTTTGTAATATTTTGATAGAGGACAACACCATCAAAACCTAAAGGAAAAACTTTTATTGACCCCACTAAATTAAAAGCTGTAAAAATTAAAACCACCATTACGATAGCAAATGTCCAAAATGATACCTTTTTAGTATTTATGGGGTTCCAAAAGACATATTTAATAAAAGACCAGCATTCCTTTCGTTGCCAAATCAATAAAAGTAATATGATTGGTACAAGTGCCCATGTTTGTAAAAAACCTAAAGCGGCTAAAATCATTAGTAAAAAAGTGAATAAAGCCATCCCTATAACGATCCCTAGTATGCGATTGTGATGCACATTTAACACCCCTTTAAATGGGTTGAGAAATCTAATTCCCACTGCATAGCAACACAGAAAAATCAATAATGTTCCTAGATGCAGAAAAATATTATTTATTAAAAAAAAGAACTGATATTTAATTACAGAACCTCTAAAAATAGAGGCTTCATCTGCAAAACTATAATAAACAATCATTAAAAGTAGTAGTAGAAAAACATATACCTTCCACCCTCGTAACTTAAAATTATCTTTAGAATATAAAAAGAAAGCACCTATGGAGACAAAAACTAAAATAAAAATTGTCTTTAGATAAGGGGCTTGGCTAATAGCATAAAAATAAGCTGAGTGATGTATAAAATAATTAACAAATACCCATACACTCCACACAATTAACCCATATTTAAAAAAAAAAGATTTCTTTTTAGATGCCAACATCGTTATTTATTTTTTCCAAAAGATACCAGTAATTGTTACTATCATCTGTTTTTGGGGTAGCCTTATTAGTTTAACCACAGCCTATAATTAATAAAGAAAGTACAAAATAATGAAATATTAATAATTATACCTGTTTAAAAAAACATATTGCTTTATTGCATCAGAGAAATATTGTTTCCGCTCCTTTGTCCAAAAAGATGCATTCAATCGGCTTTGGTTTGTCTTATCCCAGATTACCGAAGCGCAATCATTTAAATAATCTTCCGTAATCTCTATTTCTAAAAATTGAAATATTCGACTAAGCTCCTTTTTGGGTTGTGCAATAAAATCTTCTAAATGAACATCACAAATATCATTCGGAATAAGTGTTTTAAGTCTCGCATTTGTTTCTATTCGCCGCAAGTATATTGCAATTTTTTTATTAATTAAATCATCTGTTAGTTCTTTTCCCTTTTTTTTTACTTGTCGTAAAATCATAGTACTCACATTATCATAAGGATTTCTTATCACATGAATAATTTTCAATTTAGCTTGACTAATATTTTTAATTTTATTGAGTAATTCTAAATGATTTTCTTCTCCAAAAATAGAAGAACTTTCCCCTCCTTTCTTATCGCCAATTCCAATTAATTTCTGGTATTTACCTTGCCATTGATTGGGCACTACATAATTATAACCTGAATTAGAACGTCCTACTATACCATATCTTTTGGCATTCCTTAAAATGAAATAAAATATTTGATGTCGTGAATATTTTTTTCTGAAAAAATAAAGCGCATTCAGTTCATTAGAGATAACAATATTAGGATGAGCATCTAATAAAGAACCTATTAAGCTATGTCCACTTCGTGGGTAACCAATAAAAAAAATGTATTTATTAATTTGCAAAAAATCTTTTTTTAATAATATTCCTTTAAAAAAAGATACCGCATAGTAATACCACCAAAAAAAACCAGTAATAATTTTAAAATCTTTAGTCTTATTACTTTCCATTTTGCAATTAAACGATTTAACATTGGAATTAAAAATTATTAACCCATAAATTATCATTAATTTTGTCAAACAAAACTCTCTTAACAAAGAGGTAATATTACTTTTTATGATCTGGCTTGCATCTTATCCACGTTCGGGAAATACATTTTTTAGAAATGTTCTTTTCGAAGTCTATGGCATTTCATCAAGCACTTATCATTTAGGTAAGAAAAAAAAAGTAGCTCCTAATCTTGCATCATTTCCCATTGTTAAAACGCATCTTTTACCGCATCAACTTCCAGTAAAGTATCAATCTATAAAATCGATTTATTTAATTCGTGATGGTCGAGATGCGTCCGTTTCTTTAGCACATCATAGAAAAGAAATAAAAAAAACAAACTCCAATTATCTTACAAACCTTACTAAAGTAATTTTAGGAATAGGAGGAAATTATCCAGACGGCTGGTCCAGGCATGTGAAAGATTGGGGAAATCATTCAAGTATTATTATTAAGTATGAAGATTTAATACAAGATCCTATTAAACAAGTAGAACGCTTGCGAAGTATCATTAACCTTCCCAAGCCTCAATTAGAGAAACTTCCTACTTTTCAGTCTCAAAAAAAAGGGAATATTCAATATGGCTGTGAAGACAATTTGAAAGAATCTGAAAAACGGAAGATAGCAAATTTATTTTTTCGTAGAGGAATAATCGGTTCCTATAAAGATGAAATGCCCAAGCTATTACAGTTATTGTTTTGGGTAAAACATAAAAGGCAAATGAAAATATTTCAATATTACAAAAACAATTAAATGATTTGGTTAGCATCATTTCCTCGATCTGGAAATACATTTTTTAGAAATATTCTTTTTGATGTTTATGGTATTGAGTCCTCTGAATACCACATGGAAGCAGATAAAAAAGTTCGTGCAGACTTTGCTTCCTTTCCTGTGGTTAAAACGCACTTATTACCTCATCAACTTCCAAAAAACCTTCAGTCTATAAAGTCTGTTTATATTATACGGGATGGGAGAGATGCTTTAGTTTCTATTGCTCACCATCGAAAAGACATTATTGCTCCCGGTTCTAATTATTATAAAAACATAGCAGAAGCCATACTTGCAAGAGAAGGAAGTTTTTTTGGGGGTTGGTCTGTAAATGTGGCAAAATGGATACACAAAGCAGATATTGTTATTCGTTTCGAAGATTTAATTAAAGATCCTTTGGGGCAAACAGAACGACTAAGAGAAATTATGGACCTCCCAAAACCAAAATTAGAAAAGCTCCCTACTTTTCAATCTTTAAAAAAAGGAACTCCCAAATATGGAAGCGGAGGAAAAAAATTAAAACTTACAGAACAAAAAAAAGAACGTGCCCATAAGTTTTTTAGAAGAGGAGTTGTAGGATCATATAAAGATGAAATGCCAAAGTTATTTCAGTTGTTATTTTGGCTAAAAAACAAAGAACAAATGAAGGCAAATAATTACAATTGATTAAAAGTTAAGTCTATGAAAATCGCCATACTTGCCGACCCTTTAGACAATCAAAACGCAGGTGTTCATGTTTACACAAAGTCATTGATTAAAGAGCTTTTAAAAAGAAATGATGCGCATGAATACCTCTTAGTTCGTCAAAAAAAAGATCCTAAATTAGTTGGGATTCAACAAATTATTATCCCAAATATTAGCTTACCTATTGGATATGCTTCCTTAAGGTTGTTTTTTATTATTCCCTATATACTTACCAAAAAGAAAGTAGACCTTGTAATTGAACCCGCTCATTTTGGCCCTTTTAATTTACCAAAAAGGATAAAACGTATCACATTTATACATGACTTAACACCTGTTAAATTTCCCGAATATCATCGCTGGCATAGCCAGATACTACAACGAATATTTTTGAAACGAATCCTAAAAAATACACATTTAATTTTCACAAACTCTAAAAATACCAGTAAAGATTTAGAACAGTATTACCCATTCACCAAAGATAAAAACAAGGCAATTTTATTAGGAAAAGAGAGCAGGTTTCAACCTAATGAAAATAAAAATTTAATTCATAAACTCGGCATAGAGTCACCATACTTTTTATTTGCAGGAACTATTGAACCTCGAAAAAATTTGGTTCGTTTACTCCTAGCCTACACCTCTTTTATGAAAGAAACAGATACTCCTTATAACCTTGTATTTGCAGGAGAGATGGGATGGAAAACAGAAGGTTTTAAAAAAGCATTGGCGATACACCCCTATAGAGAGCAAATTAAAATATTGGGGTATGTTAAAAAAGAAGAATTGCCCACATTATATACCCATGCAGAAGCTTTAATTTACCCTTCCTTATATGAAGGATTTGGTTTTCCAGTACTCGAAGCAATGGCCTGTGGCACAACAGTCATTTGTTCAAATACTTCTAGCTTA
>Ga0164315_10003319_pt1 | contig 12485 bp, 13 predicted proteins | sample GuaBasSedimGuay6_FD_113737 | JGI IMG/M metagenome (GOLD analysis project Ga0164315, IMG submission 113737) | Subseafloor sediment microbial communities from Guaymas Basin, Gulf of California, Mexico - Guay6, Core 4569-2, 0-3 cm | ecosystem: Environmental > Aquatic > Marine > Hydrothermal vents... | reverse complement strand
TTCATTATTGATGGTATCTGATTCTTATATCCATTTTTACATTCAAATACAAATGGGAATATTGGCCATGGATACTTAGATACATGTTTTGGAGTTATGTCACCCATGTAAACAACTTTTCTAGCTCCTGAATCTTCATGTTTATATAATATCGTGTTATCATCAAACATCCATTCACTTAATTCTTTGGCAACTTTGCGCTCATATCTATTACCTTTAGCTTTTTGAGTAGTCGGACGTTTCTTAGGTGGTTTACGATATGTATTAACCATATTACCCCCTATTTTGTAAATTTGCTTTTATCTTTTCGTTTTATTTTGCAATATCCACAGTTCTTAACATTACCAGAATTTAATTTTCGAGTTGATACTGTAACATTTTTTCCACACTTACATACACAATTCCAATATGTAGCTTTGGTATTGGATACCGATTCTTCTTTAACGTGGAGATCACCAATATCAGTATTTGTAAAATCAATTTTACTTGCCATTTTAATCCTCAGTGATGTAGGTTAATCCTTCAACATCCTTTTCTGAATATGGAATTTTAGTTTCATCATCATCTTTCTTTTTCTTTTTCTTTTTTTCTGGTGGAGTATCATGACCACCTTTCAATACCACTTTGTCTACAGATACACTAACATTTTCAACAGGCATGATTATAACCTCTTAAAGTCTTCAGCAATTATGTTTTCAATTGGATTCATTTCAGCATCTTTACCTTTAACTAATCCTTGAGTGATTGCTTTGTCGATATATTGGAATGCTAACGCTGAATTCCAACTGTCTTCAAACGGTTGAGCTTTCTGTCCGATGATTGTTGAATTTTTGTAATTACCATTCATTCTACAACGGATTTGATGATTTGATTGTTTACGGAACATATTGGACACAACAAGTTCAATATGAACTAAATCTACAGATGGAATGATCCCATAAATCATAGTAATTAATGTTTTAGGATCATTGACATACTTAATGTTACCATGGAGAAGACGAGTTAATAGTCCAATATCAGTTTTAACTTCATAATATTCTTTATCGAGGACCACTTGGTTTTTATCATACTCAATAGTAATGATACGTTTATGCTTATTAGTTTTCTCAGTCTTATGTAGATTAACTTGATATGGTACTGCAAATTGAACTATTACATCCTTGGATGGAACATAAAATTCTAATATGCCTGGTAATGCAATCATGTCAGATTGTTCAATGTATGAACGTTCATCATAATCTTTTTCATTTATGTTAATTTCACATGGTATTTTACATACCAATTTATTCTTTTGTATATCAAATACATCGTCGATTTGTAACATATAGTCACCTAGTGAATTGAGTGGTTGGACCTAAGAACAGCCAATTGCATACGACACTTTTATTATCATTTTTATCTGCAGTTATTATGCTTTATTATGAAGTACCAATCGAACTCTAAGTTAGACAATTCTTTCTTAGTTGAGTCGGGTCCAGTCCTATCATGTTTTCAATGTCATCGATAACAGTTTCCACATGCTATCCAACCACCCAAACTTTTAAATTAGTCCTGAATCTTTAAGTTCTTTAATTTCGGCTACAGTATAACCGGATTCTTTTAATGTTACTAATTGACCTAAACTTAATGTTGCTGACACTTCAATAGTTTTACCTTCAACAACATCACCACGAATATGTTTAACGAGTTTATTAACAATACCTGGGAGACTATCGTGAACAACAGTAAGTTCTTCAGCAATAATTGTTTTGATCAAATTATGAATTGTTTCCATTGAAACTGGTGCTGGTTGCATTGGTCCTGAAACGCCATCAATTTTCTTATCCAGACGTTGAAGTTCAAGAAGAATATCTTCTGGATTGAAATCTTTAGCAATTTCGGACTTCTCAGCAAATAATTGATTAATTGATACTTCAACTTGATCTCTAAACGTTTGAAGATCTTCAAGTCCAAGACATTCACCAAGTTTATCACCCATGTTTTCAATAACACGGTTAACATTAGTAAATGCATTTGCTTGCGCATCCTCAATTAATTTAGTAATATGCTTTGTTGAATTTTCATCTGTAATATCAAGGGTAGCACTTTCAGCATTATCAAATTTAGCTTCAATTACTGTATCTACAATAAGTTTTGGAAGTGTAGTGTATGAATTTCCAGTAAAGTGTATGTATTGTCCATCATGTTCGTATACTTGATCTTGGTATTTATCTGGATACACAAATGCAGTATCTTCATCATTACGAGCCATTTCTGGAATTATTGGAAGTTTTTTGATTGTCATTATTATCTCCTAATTGTGATGTTTGAATATCAGTTTTGTTAAAATCGTTACTGGATATGAAATCAATTGGTTGTATCTGACACAACATATCTTCTTTGGAATTTTGTTTTTTCCATTGATTGAAATAGTTTACTCCAAATGTTGCATCATCAGTAATGAATAACGGTTTCTTTAATAATTGTTGTGTAACAATATTTATCAAGTATAGTTTAGTAGTTTTCATTATAGAGCATCTTTAGTAAAGTCAACCTCATTAATATTTACACTGACAGATTGATGTCTGGCCTTCATTGAATAACCTTCAATTCCAGCACTGTTAATTGCTGAACCAGCCAGTAGTCCTAAATGCTTAGTGTCTAATTTCTTAGATAATCCACCATAACATGTGGTACAAATACCATCTTTAGCGGTACAATATACTGGACTTCGTAACTGGATAACTTTATTTGTTATTTTTGAGTCTTCAGTTATTTCAGTTAATTTACCAGTTCGACTATTTAACATCCATCTACCAATAAGATGTTTTTCCATACCAGGTTTAATGAATAATTCAAGATACTTATTTGTGCCACAATCTTCTTTTTTGGAACGTTTAGTATTTGAATTTGCAAATATAACAGTTTTTGCTAAGTATCCTGGTTCAGCTGTTCCAACAGCTCGAATATATAATGTCCGTCTTGCATCAGCAGCTGCAGTATAATACTCTTTACCACTATAACCTTCAGCAAGACTTGATGTAATTGGATCTGATATGTTACCTTCAATATCAATTGTTGGACCTTTTGATAATTGAAGTACACCAAGATCAGTAGCACTAATTTTAGATCCAGATTGAATGATATTTGCTATACCACTATTTGGATCGATTTCTGAGGCAACATATTCTTCAGCTACTGCTTTTAATTCACCAGCATATTTCTCTAATTTTGTATCGGTGTTCAACCGTTTATTTCGTTCATCTATTGTTTTTTGAGGAACGATAATATTATCAACATCAATTGATTGTGGTAGTATTGCAGATAATACAAATGATTCTTTATTTAATTCTGTCATCGTTGACGATGCAATTTCTACAGTAAACCGTTCAATGATATCAGCAACGATATCTGACATTCGTTTCTTTGTAACCGCTTCATCAACTAATGGGTATTTATCAGGCATAAGAATATTAAACCATATTCTACCTAATGACATTCGTTTAGATTTGTTTTTTGTTTTTTGTTTATGAGTATATGAGTATTTATCACTTATCTCAACACTTCGTTTTTTAAGTTCATCATATACTTCTACTAATGATGATATTTCTTTACTCATAATTAATCCTTAAATAAGGGAATCTCATATTGGCATTCCCTTATTTTATATTTATATGTTTTTGTCTACACTATTAACCACATGCTGCATATCCACATTGAGGATCAATACATGAACCTCCACGACAACCTGCACCACGTTGTAGTGTCCTATTTCGACACACAGGACAAACATCTAATGATGTGTCAACTGGAGCTGTTGAATCTAAACGATAACCATCAACGGCATCTCCAACAAAATGGTATCTAACCATTTTAGCAATAGCATCTAATACAGATTCTGTGCTAACATTAATATCTTTATCTTCATCTAACTTAAACCAAAATGGGTGTCCACCTTCACCTTCCATTTGACCCAAAATTGTATCAATTGGAACACGATGATGTAATGATTTACTGATTTGTTTAGATAAATTCTTCATCAATAAAGATTCAAGTTGTCCAGATTTACCCATACTTAAGAAGATTTCAACAATCTCATCTTTATATTTATTACATGTAATGTATACTGATCCGTGAGGGCTTTTAAATTTAACAGTCTCACCAGAGCGTTTAATTGGCAATTTGATTGGTTGAGCGTGAAACTTAGGATCAAAATCTTCAATATCATCATCAGCAACTTTACCAAAGTTAACTGGTTGAGCAGATAGTGATCCATCTCGATAAATTGTAATACCTTTAAGTCCAAGCTTCCAAGCTTTAATATAAGCTTTTTCAACATCGGATACAGTAGCACTATTTGGAAGGTTACATGTAGATGATATAGCCAATGAAATGAATTCTTGTCCAGCAGCTTGCATATCAATCTTCTTGCTCCAACCAACATCATGAGCCGTTACAAATATAGATTGCATCTTCTCTGGAAATTCACTAATGCCATTAATGCTACCTTTGTTAGTAACAATCTTATCCATAAGTTCATCAGTTAATTTAATACCTTCAACTGTACATCGATCGAGAAATTCTTGATTGGTAAACTTCAAAGTCTGATCTTTATCAGCTAATGGTTTTTCCCAAACTAACGCCATCATTGGTTCAAATGCATAACAACATTCAGCAGAAATAGAAATTGAACCTGTAGGAGCTAAAGACGTTACATGTGAATTATGAATACCATGTTCATCGAATTTCTGCAGATATTCATTAGGTATACCATAAGCTTTAAGTAATTTACGAAAGTGAGCTTCATCTTTACCTAATACCATACAACCTTTGCCGTTAGCAGCCAAATCAATAGAATGACAATAAGCTGTAACCGTAATGCATTTACAAATACGTTTAAATAATTGTATAGACTCTTCAGAACCATAAGGTATATTCATTTTATACAATATATCTGCAAAGCCCATTAACCCTAATCCTAAGGGTCTAGTTGATGTCATTGTTTCTTCGAATTTCTTATTAGGAAATGATGTAGTGTCAATAATATTATCTAAGAATTCAACGGCAGTTTTAACGGCAGTTTTCAATAGATCGTAATCTAATTTATACATATTACCATTAGATTGACCTTCCTTCTTTACAAGGAACTTATTCATATTCAAAGATCCAAGATCACAACACGAATCATCAAATAATGGGACTTCTCCACATGGATTTGTTGCTAATATTTCACCAATTGATGGGATTGGATTCTTACGATTAGTTTCATCATAGAATAATAGTCCGGGATCTCCAGATGCCCAAGCATTTTGTATAATCGCCTGCCAAATTTCACCAACAGTAATTGTTGAAACTAAAGCACTTTTGCTTGGACTTCTAAGTTCAACTTTCTGTTCCCATTTACCTTCTTCAACAGCTGACATAAAATCATCATTAACCAAAATACTAATATTAACTGCACTAAAATCATGATTCTTTTTACAACTAATGAATTCAAGAATGTCTGGATGCTGATACCAAAAAGAAGCTAGGTTGGCAGCTCGTCTAGCTTTACCACCAGATTTAACGGTATCCGATATTGATTGAACAACTTTCATATATTCAATCGGACCACTAGCCTGACCACCAATTGATATTGGAGCCCCAGCTTCTCTAAGATTTGAAATACAGAAACCTGTACCTCCACCACCAGCATAGACGTTAGCACACGTATTCCAAAGATCGATAATAGAATTCATATTATCTTTTAGACCTACAACAAAACATGCTACCAGGTTATTATTGTATTTTGTTTTATCTGCTTCATTCTTCCAAGCATTAATTAAACATGGTGAATTAGGCCTAAATTCATTTTCATCTAATATTCTATAAAACTCTTCAGCTTGTTCTTCATTCTGAGATACACAAGCTGCAACTCGACTATGCACTTCATCAACAGTTTCGGTTGTTTCACCACTTACTTGGTCTTTATTCATATACAAAGATTTATATACTGCAATTGCATTTTCACTTCGTTCCATTATCAAATTCCTATAGTTATTAATTTGTACATCCAATGTTTTAATGAAGGACATGTAGTTGCGGCACTAAATCGATCTAATAGAGAAATATTGCCAGCTGTAGTTCCAATTTGTGGAATTGGGCGTACCTGTTCAGATGGATCAACACTATTTATTATCTGCATAACTCGAGCAAAGTCTTTTTTGCTACAATAAATTACACCATTTTCATTTTGGTTTCTACCTATACGATGAATTAATTGAGCTAAAGATGAATCTGACATCGGTTTAAATCCATCATCACTGAATATTTCAATAGTATTCATATATAGATGTCGCACTTTAAGATTTACACCTACACCAACAGATGTTGTTGCTAAAATAGAATATATATATCCACGTTTGAAAAACTCTTCAACGATAGCAATATCACTTGCAACATATTTTGTTACATGTTTGTCTTGTAAATCTTTTACACTAGCCATAATATATCCAAATCCATGAGCTAATGCTGTCTTTAATTTTTGATCTTCCATATTTTCATATTCATTATATAAATCATCATTATTCAATTTCTCAATATTAGGTTTCACATTATCTCGAAATGTATCTTTCGCTGAATTCTGATATGAGTCCCGAAATTTAGATTTATATGGATCTGTAACTTTCTCATGCTTGATGCCTAATACAGCTGCCATATTTCTAGCTGGTGTAGCATCATTAATTAACTTTACATACTCTAAAATTGCTCGTTTTCCAAACCGTGTAATTAAATTATTTCCTGCTTTACTTTTAATTTGTTCAATTATTAGTTTGGGTATTTCTTTATTTGATAATTCCATTGGTACAACAGATATATTTGCGGCATTCCGTTCACCAATTAAAGCTCGACTAGCTCCACCAGAACCACCACTTTTATAATCAATATATGTAAATTGTGCTCCAATACAATCGTCTAAATATGCAGTAATATATTTGGCAGTTTGATGGTTCATAGAACCAGTTAGAACTGCAATTGCCATTGTTGGTAATGAATTTACAAGTTTAACATTATTATAAAAATGCATTACTTTTTCAGATCCAGATTCAACAGTAGCATCATTAACATTAAATCTCTCTTGAACTTCATCAATAACTACTAGATTTGGACGATGTGCTTTAATTATATCACTAGCATATTTATATGTACAAGTTATTGCTATTGAATCTTTTGTTGGAGGAGGGGCTTCAGCATCTTTAGCCATTATTGCTCCAGTCCAACGATTGACTAATGTTCTAGCAATATTTATATCATCTCTTGATAATTTTGGATTATATTGACCTCGTTTTGTACCAGCAGGTATGCTAAATCCAGTTTTAGATGACATGTTTAATTCATGCTCTATAATTTCGTTTTGAAATGTAACACCATATTTATTTCCTGGTATCAATAGTTCAAATAATAATTGCTTTAATTCATGTGATACTTGAGATGCTAATAATTTAGTTTCTGCTACCCACAATATCTTTGGAAGTTTATTAGGATCTTTACATCGAGATAACATTACAGCATATGCTTTCAATAGAGGAAATGTTTTACCTGCAGATGGTGGGACATTCACAAACATATTTCTATAATTATATGCACCACTAATTATAGACCCTTGCCATGCTTTTGGAATATGTCCTGGTTTTTGTAATCGTTTATCAATATGTCTTCTAGCAGACTTCACAACCATTGATAGTCCGGATTGTTGGCCAATTGGTTTACTATCTTGTGCAATTTTATTTGTACGCCAATTCGGTTGTTTAATATGTATTGATGTATCGATTTGATTATTTCGACCTAAATTACCACCAGCAAATATTTCATTTAAAAGTTCATCATTATTCATAATTAAACCTTCGTTGCTGCATATATTGTGGATACTGGATCTAGAGTTAAAGGATAATGATGTCCACTAGATATTGGATCCATCCATGCAGATTTGGATTTTGCAGGGTTTAGCTTAGTGGCTTCTTTTAGTGCTTCATTTGTAAATACTGGAATCAGTGCTATTGTATCACCATCAAAATCTAATCCTTGTGGTGTAACAGATAAACTATTAACTACCGCAGCTCTACCTTTATCTAACACTTCAATCGAAGCTGAATAATATGAATTACGAGAAACTACAGGATCACGTTTACATAAGATATCTTTACCTTCAGTGATATCTCTAGCGATATTCATCAATTGATCTTTAAGATCTCCAGTAATTTTCCGAGGACGTTTATTAACTCTCTGGTTAAACTCTTGGATTTTATGATCATTAATTTCATCAAGTTCACATTCCATAAATTCAGCAATTAAGATTTGAACATCTTCATTCTTATAAACCCTATTGATAAAAAATGGTTGGTATAATGTTAATACAATATGCCATGGTACTCCAATGGTACCTAAAGGTATATTTGGGTCAGATATTGCAACAACTCGTGCTGAAAAATCAAGAGTTTTCTTCAACATTGATCCTTGAAACAATCCTTGTTTACCTTTAACTTTAGATTGAATCCATTTGTATATAGCTAACGTTGTTTTCTGAATGTACGATATGAATACTGCACCCATATCACTATCGTCTTGCAATCCTTTCTGCGATACTAGCATTATTAATTTTTCATATAGTTCGTTAACTTCTGATGAAAATTGCTTACCTTTAGTTTGATGTAAACTTAAATCTCGAATACCAGCTGGTAACACTAAATATTTTTCTATTGTAATTAGTTTCCTATTTTTATTAAGAAACTTAGCAGCATCAACTTTAGTAGGTTTACATATTTTTTCAAAATCAATGTCATCTAATATAGACATCAAAAACGTTATACCGGTTTGACCAACTTCAACTTCTTTAAATTTATTCTTTTCAAATTCATATCGTTTACTTTCCATAACAATATGTCTAATTTCTGGAGCCATACCAACAACAATACCATATACTACTGGATTTAATATTCGACATGTCAAATCAACATATCCAAATTTTGTTTTACGATCATTAGATCCAATTCTACCAAATATTTCTTCGGACCATAATCCATTAGGATCAAATTTATGTCCAGTTAAAGCATATATGTTTGTTGATGAAACTTGTTGGCATTTATTTCTTGATACATACGCATTTGTATCTAGTAAATTTAGTTTCATATTTTATACCCAAAAAAAATAAGGTAAGGGAGTATGAGTCCCTTACCATTTATTATTCAATAAATTCTAGTTCATCATCCCATAAATAGAGATGTAAACGCGTGGTGTAATTATATCCATGATCGATACATAGTCGAACAGTTTCAAGACTAGCTATTTTCACTAGTTTATCGAAATGTTCTTTGGTGTATAATTTTCGACCAGGTGTTAATGCCATCATGTATACTTCATCAGGATCCAATTCTTGATTCTTAATAAAGGCTTCGACAGCATCAGCATATTTAGGATCATTAACAAATTTAAATATGAAATTCTCATGTGTTTCGAGTGCCATGATAACATTGTGAATATTGGTATAATCAACACCATATTTACTTTGATACCAATTTGAATCTAATTTTGGACTGATGTTCAATTTAACGTTAGTCCAAAGATTCATAATGAACTCTGCATCTAACATTGACCCATTAGTTTCAATTTCAATACTATTAAAATGATCATTACCGATCATTCTTAAAAACTGAGGGTTGTTTTTGTATAATAGGGGTTCACCACCAGTAATCATAAGATTTGGAATATGGTCATATTCAGCTATGATATTTTCCCACCACATATCAAATTCTTCTGGTAAAACAACATCAGCGCGTTCATCATTCCACGACCATGCTGTATCACACCAAGGGCATCGACAATTACATCCAGCAAGTCTGATTAATAATGAAGGTTTTCCAATAAGATCACCTTCACCTTGAACAGTTTCGATAGTTTGTAATATGTATAGATTATCATTAAAATTCATCATATATCCTTAATCAGTAACAATAGCGGTTTTAGATTTTTTAATTGTTGGAGTGTCATATACTGTCATCATAGAATGACAAAATGAACAACAATCTTCATTAATCTTAGTATATCGGAAACTTGAATTGCATTCTGGACAGATGAATCGCCGTTCAGAATCAATAGATGAAATGTCTTCTAAAATAGCAAAGTCATCACCACACTTAGGGCAAATACTTTCTTGAGCGTGAACAGACTCTGAAATAACAATACCACATTTATTACAATGGTATTTGGTTTTATAATTGACTTCAGGATTAACTTCATCCTTGAGTTCTTCACCTTCATACAAAGAACTATAACGGCGCTTTGGTGTAAGTGATTCTGTTGATGCATTTGATTCAGTATCAGTTTTACCAACAGTTTTATTAATTATCGTTTCTTCACCAGTATTATGTTCTACAAGAATCTTTAATTTATCTTCGACGGTATTTCCAGTCTTCAATTTATTAATTAATTCTTCATTTTGTTGTTTTAACGAAGTCATCATTTTTGCTCCACATTGCTTGCAAGTTTTTTCATCACATGAAATATCATCAATGCCTAATTCATCAGCATGTCCACATTCCGGACACGAACATCGTTCAATTTCTTTTTCTATATCTTTTACTGAAACAGTATCTTCTTTCATAATTAATCCCAAGATAAGTTAATGTTACATTTGCAATTATAACATGATCCAGATAATTTACTATCTTCTATTTCATTGTCAATTTTAAAAGCTAATGTGGAACAATTTGGACATGCTCGTAATTTAGTAAATGAAACATTAGGACCATTATAATCTTTAATTGGTCCAAGATCAAGAATCCTGGATGTTGCATCCATTATCTTCGGTGTACCAAGAGCAGCAACCATAGATAACCCGTGGCGGGTATTATTTGTTGTTAATAATTGTTGTAACAACCCGAAGTTATTACCACTCCAAATAACTGTACCTACCGGAATTTCAGTAAATTGTCTTGCCGATTGTAATGATTTACTTGCAGTATAATCATCAACCATTGATATTGGTTGAAATGATTGGTTTTGATTGATAAGGAACCATTGATCTATAGGTATAACTGGGATGAAATTTACAGCTATGTCACCTTTACATCGAAATGATATTTGATTATTTGTTTTAAAAGCATGACCTACAGGTAATTCTTCTAAAATGATCATTTATTAGCCTCGTAATGTTTGTCAACAATACCACAGATAATATGCCAAGCTACAATATGAACCTCTTGAATTCGTGCTGTATTTGTTGACATTACAGCAAACAAATGGGTTAGAGCTTCAATTGTTGGGGTCAAATCTGAAATCACGCCGGAAAATAATATAGTTTTCATTTGACGGTTACGTGCAACGTCGAGAGCGGAAATCACATTTTTAGATGTTCCACTGGTACTTATTCCAATAGCAATATCTCCGGAGTTACCAAGTGCTTGTATCTGTTTAGAAAAGATTTCATTAAAATGATAATCATTTCCTATTGCAGTAATTGCTGATGTATCTGTTGATAAAGCCATTGCTGCTAATGGTCTACGTTCAGTTTCAAAACGATTTGTAAATTCAGCTGCTACATGTTGTGCATCTGCTGCTGAACCACCATTACCAAAGATCATTATCTTATGACCGGTTTCAAAGGCTTCAACGATTTCTTCTGTGATGTTCTTAATTGTACTATTATTACTTAGCATTGTATCATACAATACATCACTATGTGCTTTTAATACTTGTGCTATAAACCCCATAATCTACTCCTATTCTAATCCGAATGGAAATCCAATTTTAGTTACGAATGCTTTCACTAGATCATCTAGCTTATCGCTATCCCGATTTGATTGATACCAATGATGAAATATATATGTCATTCTAAAATTCTCTGCCATACATTTAGACATCTTAGTATTAAAAATTGTTGGATGATGATGTGAGATAGTTAATAGAATAACACTTAACTTCTTACTTAATGTTTCCCAGTTAGTTGCATTAAAGAATTCATTGACTAAATCATATTTATTTATGACATATTCAAAGAATATATCCAATTGCTTATTACTGAATACATTAGTTGCTGTGAATGTGTCAATATTATTTAACATATTGCCAGCTTTAAGATTAACCATATCTGTCATCATATCATCATATTCTTCATTATAAACTTCACGCAATATGTTATCTGGTAATGTTTGAATATTGGGGTGAGTAACAAATCCATCTTTACCGAATTCATATACAAGTAAATCTCGCACTTTAAGTTGTGCAGTTCTCATATAATTTACGGAGTCATATGTTAGAATCATTTGTTGTGCACATGATGATTCACCAGCTAATTCAACTCTATATCTTTGAAACATACGTTCCAATAATGTTAATTGAAACCGATCATATTTAATATATATTCCCAATGTGTGTAAACGAAAATCATTATCTACACTATCTGAATTGATATAATCAAAGAATGATTTATATGCAATTGCTGTGAATGGACTAAATGATATATCTTTACAATT
>Ga0164315_10003317_pt1 | contig 12487 bp, 9 predicted proteins | sample GuaBasSedimGuay6_FD_113737 | JGI IMG/M metagenome (GOLD analysis project Ga0164315, IMG submission 113737) | Subseafloor sediment microbial communities from Guaymas Basin, Gulf of California, Mexico - Guay6, Core 4569-2, 0-3 cm | ecosystem: Environmental > Aquatic > Marine > Hydrothermal vents >... | reverse complement strand
GGGCAGCGGTGGATTTGGCCTTCGTGTTACGAATCAGCCATACCACACTTCCCATTTAACCCACCCAGCGGTAACCGAAGTCACAGCGGTGGGCACCTAGTACGGGCGGCACTTTAGGGGGGCGGGAGCTTTTTGTCAAATGGTTGTGAGCTGGTGGTGCGCTTCGCGTAGAATCCAGGTATCACTGATTAAAGAGCAAGACCAAACCCTTGACCATCACACCTGAAGTCATCGCCCAGGTTACTACATTGCTAGGCAGACGGCCCCGCGGACTGGAAGGTATCGCCGTGGCGCACCCCGATGGCCGGCCCATAGTGATACGCGTCGCCTCCCTGGTGGTTGACAAACCTTTTCCCACATTGTTCTGGCTGCTTGACCCGGACCTTTGCTATCGCATCGACCAGGCGGAGGCTACCGGCCTTATCAAGGCGTTGCAGCAACGCATCGATGCAGCGCCCGAACTACAGCGCACAATGCGCGATGATCATCGGCTGCATATCAAATTGCGTGAGGATTACATGACGCCTGCCATCCGCCAGCGACTGGCCGAGCTCAATTTTAGCGAGGTGTTTGCCAGCAAGGGCATTGGCGGCATCGCTGATTGCAAACGCATTCGTTGCCTGCACACCTGGTATGCGGCCCATCTGGTGGTGCCCAATACGGTGGGCCTTTTGCTGGACGACTACTGGCGACAGTACGATGGCTGAATTATCCGCCAAACGGTGATAAGTGAACGCAACACGGTGTTTTGCGAGTAAAAATACAGGCCAGGTAACTTCTCCACACTGCCGACAATCCACAATACCACTCGTTTATTATGGTCTTTGGCAAAGTTGCGGGTTTTCACTGGGCCTACTAGACTTGGAGTCCAGGTGTTGAAATTCGCCGGCTGGTTCCTCCCTCGGGGTGAGACATGGGGAGCTGCCTGATTAGGAAATTATGGCTACGATGGGGCGTTCGTTTAAAGAAAAACTGTTGTTGCTGCTTACGGCCATTCTCGCCGTAGCGGTTACGCCATTTGCGATTATGCGGTTCAGGCATGAGCAATGGGCAGCGGCATTGCTGGATACCAGTATCATTTTCGTCATGCTGGGGTTGTTTCTGCATGTATATTTCACGCGGCAAACTCGTGGTCCGGGGATAACCTTAAGCCTGATATTCACGGTGGCAGCACTGGGCTCTATATTTTTGCTGGGCATCGGTCAGATCTACTGGGCATACCCCGCGCTGACAGCGGCATTTTTCCTGCTTAAAACCAGGTACGCTGCGCTATTGAGTGTTGTGTCATTGCTTGCCATAGAGGCGATGCTGTGGAATTCCGCATCTCCCGCCACAATTTTCACTATCTCCCTGACTTTAGTGACCGGTGTACTGTTTGCCTACTCGTTCGCCGTAACGGCGAACCGCCAGAGGTCAAGACTGAGGCACCTCGCTACTATCGACCCTCTCACCGGCACGGGTAATCGCCGAGCACAAAACGAAAAAATCGATTCAGTGAACGCGTTGTTCCGTCGCGCCCAGGTTCCCGGCAGTATCCTGATACTGGACATAGATTACTTCAAGAAAATTAATGACACTCACGGTCATATCGTTGGTGATGATGTCCTTGTCGAGGTGGCTGATTTAATCCGCGCCAGTACCCGTCCCACTGAGACGCTGTATCGCTATGGCGGAGAAGAGTTCATTGTCATAGCCGAACATACGGATCTGGAGGGCGCTGCCCATTTGGCTGAGAAATTGCGCGGGCTCATTGAACAAAAGGTCTTTGTCTCAGATATACGGCTCACCATGTCCTTCGGTGTCGCCGAACTGCAACCCAGTGAAGGCCGTCAGGGGTGGCTCATTCGCGCCGATAAGGCACTGCTGCGGGCCAAGAGCGAAGGTAGAAACCGTGTCGTACTGGATGTCCCCGCGGAAATTACGCTATTGTCTCAAGTTGCGGCAGCGGGAAAATGACCATGAACGTCATGGTTAACCGCAGGCGCCGATGTGTCCGCAGGCCGTGCAGAAATCGCATCCATCGCGCTTGATAACCGCGGGGACACTGCACTCCTCACAAACTTTGCCCACCAACTGAAAGTTCACCACCTTATCAATCTCAGGCGCCTTGTTCGCCTCTTGCAGCATACCCAGTCCCTTGATCGGGTAGCCATCCGCATCCAGGATACCCAGCATGGTGTAGCGATGAATCAACAGGCGCGCTATGTACGCCACGGTGCTGGGTTGTATAGACTGTTTCTCGCTACCGGGGGTTCGGGCGAAGAAGTCACCCTGCGGCTCTTTCAGATCTTTCAGGCCACGCAACTTCTTGCCTATCCAGGCGGGGTCAAGCACCCGCATATCCAGGCTCAGGCTTTTGGTCAGACCGTTGAACTCCAGAGGGTACGCACCAGACAACCATACGCTGTAGGGGCGGTGGGAGCCGTCAGGCAGGACGCATTCTTTGAGAAATAGCGCGAAGTCATCGCCAGTTGCCGGATTGTTCACATCAACGGTCCAGGATAGTGTGCCGTCCACGCCAGACTTCGGCTCCTTGCGGGAAAACATGGCATCGACTAGCGGACTGGACTGATTTTCACAATGATCAAAACTCCCCAGTTCCTGGCAGCGGTGGCTCACCAGGCGAGCAAGCGCACTGACGGAACCGGGTACGATTTCCCTGGCGCCATTTGGCATGGTCATCTGAAAGGGTATGGTCGGGGTTTTGGAGAGTGAGTTCAACTTGATCTTGAGCCACTCACGGTCTTCACTGCGCATGTCCATCGACAGGTTCTTGGCCAGCGCGCCCATGCCGCGAGGCGTATTCTCACCGTTGACCCAGACCTCAAAGGGGTGGTTGCCACCATTCTCGATATGGCCTACGAACACGGCAAAACGGTGTTCGGGGTTATCAATCAGGTAAGTGATGGACGGTGTGCCGCCAGCGAAACTGGGGCGATGCGCCCAACGCAGGGTAGCCAGCGCAACCTCGGGTGTTTCGGTAATGTGCAGTTTGCGATCAGGTTCGGACTGATCCAGGTCCTGGGGTTTCCCGGCGCTGTCTTCAACGGACAGTACACTACCGATGATCGTATTGGGTCGGTAGGTGGTGATCCCTTTCAGGCCATTCTTCCACGCATTGATGTAGATATCCTGGAACTGTTGGAATGGATAGTCCGCAGGTACGTTGACTGTTTTTGAAATAGAGGCACAAATGTACGGCTGGATAGCCGCTTGCATGAGCATGTGATCGTTAGCGCTGATATCCAGAGCGCTGACGAACTGCTCGGGCAGGTTGTCGAGGTCGCCGCCCTGCAGGCGGTATTGGCGGTACGCGTGGTCTTCAACCATGTATTCCGTGTTGGAACCGTTCGCTTCACGCTTTTTGCGCTTGTAGAACCAGGAAAACGCAGGCTCAAGCCCATTGGAGCAATTGTCGGCGAATGCCAGCGAGATGGTGCCGGTGGGCGCTATGGAAAGCAGATGGCTGTTACGTATACCGTGCTTTTTGATCCTGCTGCGAATATCTTTGGGCAGGCGCTTGGCCATACCGCTGTGCAGGAACTTATTGGCGTCAAATTTTGGGAAGGCACCCTTTTCTATAGCCAGGTCGATGGACGCCTCGTAAGCGGCATCACGCATACGGCGGGTTAGATCAGCGGCAAAATCACGGCCTTCCTGGCTGTCGTAGCGCAGCCCCAGCATGATCAGTATGTCGCCCAGGCCCGTGTAGCCCATACCGATGCGGCGTTTGTCAGCGGCCTCCTGCTGTTGCTGCGGTAAGGGCCACGCGGTTGCGTCAAGCACGTTGTCCAGCATACGTACAGCGACCTTCACTTCTTTGCAGAAATGGTCGTAATCGAAGGCGGCCCGGTCGGTGAATGCATCAGTGGCGAAGGCGCACAGGTTGAAAGAGCCCAGGCAGCAGCAGCCGTAATCGGGAATGGGGATTTCGCCGCAGGGATTTGTTGCTTCGATTATTTCACAGTAGTGGAGGTTGTTCTCCTGATTGATGCGATCCAGGAACAGAACGCCTGGCTCGGCGGCGTTGTAGGTGTTTTTCATGATGGCATCCCAGACTTCCCCGGGGTCGATCCTGGCATAGACCCACTTGCCATCGTCGCGCCGGTACGCGCCTTCCGTACGCAATTGGTTGTTCGACTCAACTTCATGTACCAGTTCAAAGGGCGTATCGTTTACCACCGCTTCCATGAATTCATCCGTGATGCCCACGGAGATGTTGAAATTATTCAGTTTGCCGGACTCACCCTTGGCCCCGATGAACGCCAGGATATCCGGGTGATCGCAACGCAGTACGCCCATCTGGGCGCCACGGCGAGAGCCGGCGGATTCAACGGTGGAGCAGGACTGATCAAAGACATGCATGTACGACACAGGACCTGAGGCGGAGCTGGCAGTGCCCATCACTTTGGCACCCGCGGGACGGATGGAACTGAAGTCGTAACCGACACCGCCGCCACGGCGCATGGTCTCCGCCGCATCGCGCAGGGCGTGGTAGATGCCTTGCTTACCATTCACGGTGCCGGAAATGGAGTCCCCGACAGGCTGCACAAAGCAGTTTATCAGTGTGACATTCTTGATATCGGTACCCGCAGCGCTGTTGATACGGCCACCGGGGATGAAGCCTGCTTCCAGGGCTTCAAGGAATACGGGAGTAAAGATATCCGGGTTCTCTTCTTGCTCGGCGAGCGCCCTGGCGACACGCTGCCGGATGGCAAGCACCATCTCGGGGCCGTCAAGATTCTGCTCCGGGCCCTTCGCATACTTCTCGCGTAGAACGTCAATACTGACCGCCTGCCACTCGTTTTCTGCGGTCATTTGTAATTTGGATTCTGTCGTCATAGTGCTCATGGCTTACCCCGTAATGGTCGGGCGGTGTTGTTAATGGGGAAGGAGTAGGGCTGGATTTTGGGCATAAGGGCTACTCGTATAATTTTTATTAGATACTACATATTGGAAACAACAAGCCATTATACTACCACATATAGTGTTCGAGAGGGAAAATCAGTGCAGATCTTTGATCTAGCACAAGAAAAGTCTTCTATTTGGGGATGTGTTCGCAGAAAATACTGGTTTGCGGGCTCCACGCTCGGCAATCCGGGTTGTAATGCAGCGAGTTGTACCTTACATACAGGGCTGTGCTGTGCTGAATTGATCTGTGATCTGTGATCTGGCAGGGTAAAGCGGCATTTTACAGTCGGGATGATCGGATACCAGGATGAAAACTCCGTTGAATATAATCGCCTTTTGTTGTCGTCTTAATCGGACGGTCATGGCTGCACTTGTCACCTTGGCACTGAGCGCCTGTGTATCAATGCCCCCCAATGACCATCAGATAAGCAGTACTGTGCTGACTGATACAGACGATACCACAATGGGTAGAAGCGTTACTGAGGCAGTGGCGAGCAATGGCGGGAAAACGGGTGTTCTACTCCTGAATACGGGATTGGGTGCTTTTGTTGCTCGAGCAGTGTTGGCGATTAATGCCGAGCGCAGCCTGGATGTACAGTATTACCTGCTTCATCGGGATTTGTCGGGAAGGCTGCTACTCGACCAACTGCTTAAGGCTGCGGATCGGGGTGTTCGGGTGCGGCTGCTGGTGGACGATATGGACATGGCTGCAGTCGATCTTGGCATTGCCGTGATGGATGCGCACCCCAACATGGAAGTTCGTCTGTTTAATCCCTTCGCACGCAATCGCACTCGGCTTGTGCAGTATGTGTCACGTTTTGGCTCGGTCACTCGCCGCATGCACAATAAGTCATTTACCGCGGACAACCAGCTATCCATTATTGGCGGACGCAATGTGGGGGACGAGTACTTTGAAGCAGGCGCCGAGTCAGGGTTTGCTGATATGGATGTCCTGCTGGCAGGGCCTGCGGTGAAAGAGGTATCAAAATCCTTTGATCTGTATTGGAACAGTGCCCTGAGCTATACGGCAAACAGCCTGGGTGAGCCAGTGCCCTCAGATGCTACAAAGACCGAGGCATGGGAGAGCCTGCAGAAATGGGTCACTAGCAAGGAGAGTTCCGCCTATATCCAGGCACTTCGAACCTCAGACCTGGGTCGGGCGATCAAATCTAAAGAGGTGGAATATCACTGGGCTGATGTCGAGATATTTTACGATCATCCTGATAAAATCAGCGCCGACCGCGATCAGACACATTTGCACATGAGTCGGCACCTCAGTCCCTATTTCGACGATGCGAAAAGTGAAGTTTTTATCATTTCGCCCTATTTTGTGCCCGGCAAGAGGGGCACTCAAAAATTGTGTGGATTGAGCGAAAAAGGGGTCGACGTCAGAGTGTTGACAAACTCCCTGGCCTCCACTGACGTTGCGGTTGTGCACGCGGGTTACTTGAGGTATCGAAAGAAACTACTCAAGTGTGGGGTGCGCCTTTACGAGGCCAATAGCAAACTGGTGATGAGAGACGCAAACCTGTCGGGGTACAATGTCGAGAACCGCAGGCGCAAGAAAAAGCTGGGAATGTCAAGATCCAGCTTGCACGCCAAAATGTTTTTATTCGATCGCCGGTTTACCTTTGTAGGCTCTCTCAATCTTGACCCGCGTTCGATCACAGAAAACACTGAAATCGGAGCAGTCATTGATTCACGGGTAATCGGTGAGGAGCTGGCCCAGGCTATGCTCAATAAGGTCCCGAAAATAGCATTCACTGTGACGCTGGATGAAAACGGAAAAATCCGCTGGGACGGTTATGAAAATGGTGAGCCCGTTACCTATACCAGGGAGCCACATACCGGGTTCTTCAAACGTGCGGGCACCCAGTTTATGCGTATTCTGCCCATAGAATCGCAAATTTAGAGCACTCGCGAAACCACGAAATTTTGATTATGGTAGGGCGTCTCATCTCCTTATCACCGCCAGGCGGAGAACGGTGACCGCAGTTGTACACATCGGTTGACAGGGAAAACGTACCGACCAAGCCTGATCGGTGGTATATTGTGCGCCCTTTACGCACGGGGCACGCTCCCGTAACACAGCGACAAACTGGATTTGGTAATGACTGTCAGTACAGACGATCTTCGTATACAAAAGACCAAAGAATTAATTTCTCCCGAGAAATTGATCGCCGATATCAGTGTCAGCGAAACGGCGGCGGAAACCGTGGCCAATGCGCGGCGCAGCATTCACCGTATTCTCAGTGGTGAGGATGATCGCTTGCTGGTTATTGTGGGTCCCTGCTCGATTCATGATCCGGTGGCTGCCCGGGAATACGCCGCCGGGCTGAAGCAGGTTGCAGACGCTGTCTGTGATGAACTGTTTATAGTGATGCGCGTGTACTTTGAAAAGCCGCGTACCACGGTGGGATGGAAGGGGCTGATCAACGACCCCGACCTCGATAATACTTTCCAGATCAATAAGGGGTTGCACCTGGCGCGGCAGTTACTGCTGGATCTTGCCGCTATGGGCCTGCCCACCGGCACCGAGTACCTGGATCTGATCAGCCCGCAATACTACGCGGACCTTATTTCCTGGGGCGCGATTGGCGCGCGCACTACCGAGAGCCAGACCCACCGGGAGCTGTCTTCCGGGCTGTCCTGCCCGGTGGGCTTTAAAAATGCCACGGACGGAGATATCCAGGTGGCTATCGACGCGATCAAGTCCGCCTCCCAGCCACATAACTTCCTGTCGGTAACCAAGCAGGGCCATTCCGCCATCTTCCAGACCACCGGTAATGAGGATTGCCATATCATCCTGCGCGGCGGCAAACACCCCAACTACGATATGTTTTCAGTGGACGATGCGGGCACCATGCTGGACAAAGCCGGCCTGGCGTCGCGCATTATGATCGACGCCAGTCACGCCAACAGTCGCAAGATTCCCGCGCGCCAGATCGACGTGACCAGCGATATCGCCACCCAGGTGGCCCGCGGCAACCAGAGTATTTTTGGCATCATGTTGGAGAGCAACCTGGTTGAAGGGCGCCAGAATGTCGTGGACGGTCAACCCCTGACCTACGGCCAGAGTATTACCGATGCCTGTATCAACTGGGAGGATACCGAGTCCCTGCTGCAGGAACTCGCCACGGCGGTGCGCTCGCGCCGCGCAGTGTAACCACCACACCCCCGCTCAGCTGCACCGCGCGGAATTACCCGACGCGGGAGAGATTTATTGTGCTTCCTGTTCCAGCCACAGGCCAAACAGCTTATACCAGATGGACAATATTACAGCACCGGCAAACAGGCCGATAATACCCGACAGGATCATGCCACCGATGGCGCCGATCAGGATCACCGGCATGGGAATATCCAGGCCCCTGCCCATCAGCATCGGCTTGAGGAAACTGTCGCTGCCCCCGGCCACCAGTTGGTACACGGTGAAGATCACCGCAGTGGTGGTATCGGCGGTGGAAAACATATAGCCCATGATGGGCGCCAGTACGATCAGGGGGGGTAATTGCGCGATGGCCAGGAACAGCACGATGACGGTCAAGATAGGCGCCCCCGGAACACCCGCCACGAACAGGCCGATACCCACCAACACGGTCTGGATGATGGCCACACCAATGACACCCTGTAACACGCTGCGCACGGTGGCCACGATCAGCGCGGCCCACTCACTACCCATGTGCGCTCCGCCCACCCTGATGAAGAAACGGTGCGCGGCATTGCCGCAAGGCTCCGCAAAAGCCATGAAGCCACCGGCGATAATCAGCGATACCACGAACATCAATACACCCAGTAAACTGCTGCCGGCTTTCTTGGCCAGGGTGGTTAACAGGTCTTTTATCTGGGGCGAGGCCTTGGTCAGTACGCCTTCCAGGTCCCGATTGGCGGCGGACCAGAGGTTGAAAACTTTTTCTCCGACCAGGGGCCAATCCTGCACGTCCGCAGGGGGTGGTGGCACCTGCACCTCCCCGTCTTCGAACGCAACGTGGGCTTTCTTCAGGCCCTCCAGGCCGGCCGTGGTCACCGACCAGGTGGGTATCACCAGCGCCAGTATGAAAAATAGTGTGACCACGGTGGCGGCCAGCCCGCGCTTACCACCGATTTTGGGCTCCAGCCATTTCACCAGGGGGAAAGCCGCCATGGCGATGATCGCGCCCCACAGGATAGGGGTCATGAAGGGCCTGATGATATCGAAGGAAAACATCAGTAATACGAGTAGCAGGCCGATACGCAGGGCCGACTCGACCATGTTGCGCACGAATAGTGGATCGTACTCCGTATTGGGCGTGGGAGCGGGGGCTGGCGTACTCGTTGATTCTTCCATGTTGATCACCTTTGTGATTGTGTCATTGTTGTTTATTTCACGACCTTACTGGTCCGCGCGCCTATCATACTCGCAACGACCACGGCCATATAGAAGGTGCCGCAAATCGCCTGCAGGTACGCCAGTACCCGACTGACAGGTACGGCGGGGCTGATGTCACCGTAGCCGAGACTGGTCATCGTGACGTAGCTGAAATAGGTGACGGTGGTGAAATTGTCCGCCCATTTCCCATACTCTATGCCGTTAAGCGCACCGTGCCAGAACTCGAGCGTGATCAGGTACAGGATTGACCAGATCAGTCCCAGCAGCAGGTAGATGGCGACGGCGCCAATAATGGTATTGGCGTTTACGCGTCCGGAAAACAGCACTTGCCTGCCGGCGGCGTAGGCCATACCACAATAAAATATCAATATGGCCGTCAGGCTGGCCAATGGCGTCATGGACCAACTGGTGAATTCACGCAGGAGGTTGACGACCAGCATCAGTACCATCATCGCCAGGACAAAGCGCCGCCACTTTTTATTCAGGTTCAGGCTGAAGTAAGCGACCCCCTCGGTTAACAGCATGATGCCCTGTAGCAATCGATGTTCATCGGTCTCCGGGATGGAACGCAAAACAGCAGACGCTATCAGCAGCACGATCAGCGCCAGGGTGAAATAGAAAAAATTATTGTGTGCGGTGACGCCTTCCACAGCCGGTATCCCTTGTCTTTAGCAGGTGTTATGTACCGGACAATACCATGACGGAAGCCGTCAGGCCAAAACGCAACTCCACCCCCGCCGGCACCTTGTCCAGTTTGATGCGCACCGGTATGCGCTGGGCCAGGCGAATCCACTGGAACACCGGTTTGATACTGGGCAGCAGGTTGGCGCCGGTGTTGCCATCCGAGGGCGCGATGCCCCAGCCCAGGGATTCCACCGTGCCCTGCAGGGGTAGCTCGGGGTAGGCCATCAGTGTCACGCGAGCCGGGTCGCCGATCTTGAAGCGGCCGATCTGGCTTTCCCGGAAGTAGCCGAATACCCAGAAGCTGTTGCTGTCCACCAGGGCGATGATGGGGGTGCTGGCCACCGCCTGGGTGCCGATCTGGAAATCGACATTGGACACGTAACCTTCTACTGAAGCATGCACCCGGGTATAGCTGAGGTTGAGTTTCGCGCTGCGCAGGGTTTCCTGTGCCACGTCGATCTGGCTCAGGGACTGTAGGTAATTGGCCTCGCGTCGGTTCAGGTCTTTCTGGGAGACCGCGCCGGGGTCTTTTTCAAAGATTTCCTGGAGACGGTCATATTCGATTTTCGAGGATTTGGAACTGATCCGGGCCCGCTTCAGATTGGCCTCGGCCTGAGCGATGGCGATCTCGAAAAACTCCGGGTCGATCTCAAACAACAAATCGCCCTCATGCACAAACTGGTTGTCGATAACGGCGATGCCGGTCACCATGCCGGTCACCCTGGGGGACACCTGGATCACGTGCCCGCGCACCTGGCCGTTGCGTGTCCAGGGGTTGTTGATGTACTCATCGAAGGTCTGGTAGGCATACCAGGCAACAGCGGCGATTATTGCCAGGTTGATGATGCCAAGACCGAGTTTTTTGACGAATTTCACTTAGTGTACCTATATTTTTATCCAGAAGGCGTTCATCAGCAGGATGTAAAGTGTCATCAGCGTCAGAAAAGTGGTGGATGGGAACATGATATAGCGGCTCAGGCGCAGTTTGTTCAGTACCGTGATACTCAGCCAGGCACCCACTAGCGCGACAGTGAATACCGGCACCAGTGGCGACAGGTAGACATCGCCCAGGGCGAGCTCATGGGGGAGTTCATTCATCCCGGTCTTCCCCGACAATGGTCTCGGGCTCGAGATAATCGCCCCAGTCGGTGCGCGACCTCATCTGCTCCACCGTTTCCGGTTTGACTATCGGCAGATCGGTGAAAGATTCCCAACCGCCGCCCAGGGCTTTGTACAGCGTGACCACCTGGTTGGCGATATTGCCGCGGGTCTGCGCGTACACGTCCTCCCGCAGGGTCATCTTTTCCACGGTGCTGAGCAGTCGTTGGTAGGTCACCAGGCCATTGTTGTACTGGTTGGCGGAGATGTTGAAGGCACGTATGGAGGCCTCCACGGCCTTGAAATCGTACTCGCTCTTGTCCACGGTATAGCGGTAGGCCTCTATTGCGTTGGATACCTCGCGCACCGCTTCGAGCACATTCTGGTTGTAGTTGGCCAGGCTCTCCTGGAACAGGGCGTCCTCGATACGCACCCGGTTTTTAATGCGGCCGTACTGGAAAATATTCCAGCTGAAGCCCGGTCCTATAGAGGCGGTCAAGGCATCGGAGAAATCGAAACTGTTGCTGGAACCAACGGTCTGGCTCACACCGGCGGAGCCGAACAGGAAAAATTGCGGGTACAGGTCCGCTTCGGTCAAACCGATGCGGGCGCTCTGGGCGCGGGTGAGTAATTCGGCGACTTGCAGGTCCGGGCGGCGCAGGAGCAACTGGGGGTCGATTTGGGTATCCAGGTCCGACACCCTGGGGATCACCGAGGCTTTCGTGTAATCCATGGTCGCGATTTCGTCCCGCGCGGTCGCTGTGATGCGCTGGTCCAGGCTGCGCGAATCCGGCTGCTGCGCCAGGGCCAGCAGCGGATCAATATCCTCGGGCCGGGTGCCCAGCAACACTGCGATGGCGTTGCGCGCCTGCAGGCGGGTGATGTTCAGTCCCGGCAGTGAGCCCTGGGTGGCATACAGCTGGGTTTTGGCCTGCTGTACATCGAGTTCAGAGACATTGCCGGATTCGAATTGTACCTGGGTCATTTCCACCACGCGCTGTTGTATGGCGATGTTCTGTTGTGACAGGAACATGCGTTCCTGCGCGGTGCGGTAGTTGATGTAGTTGCGGGCGATTTCGGCGCTGACACTGACCAGTACATCGTGATAAGAGGCGATGGTGGCGTACAGGCTGGCCTCGGAGGATTCTATGCCCCGGGCGTATTTGCCCCAGATGTCCATCTCCCAGCCCACATCCAGGCCTACGCCGGCGGACTTGAACCAGTCTTTATTGCGGTACAGCGCACTGTAATTACCATTGACCTGTTGCTGCTGGGGGAAGATCAGGGCATCGCTGATACCCAATGCCGCGCGTGCCTGTACGATACGCAATCCGGCCGCTTCTATGGACAGGTTTTGCCGCGCCCCCCGGTCGATCAGGTCAGTCAGTACAGGGTCTTCAAACTGTTGCCACCAATCGGTGACGGTGC
>Ga0164315_10003314_pt1 | contig 12491 bp, 8 predicted proteins | sample GuaBasSedimGuay6_FD_113737 | JGI IMG/M metagenome (GOLD analysis project Ga0164315, IMG submission 113737) | Subseafloor sediment microbial communities from Guaymas Basin, Gulf of California, Mexico - Guay6, Core 4569-2, 0-3 cm | ecosystem: Environmental > Aquatic > Marine > Hydrothermal vents >... | reverse complement strand
GCCTGCAACTTCCCAGTCACCGGATCGTCTTGATCCTTCGATCCGTATTTTCTGCCCTTGTTTAAAGGGATATGGTTTAAACACGGTCACATGATGATCCATGATCTTGGTCTCCTGTTAATTAATTATCGACATATAATAAAAAGTATAAGCCTTTTTTAAATCTTTGGCAAATGTGAATTTTTCTATAGGTTCTATGTCACATACTTTTTCAAACAGCCTTTGTACAGCTTTGCAGCCATTTTTTCTACTTGAGTTGAACCCGGCCTGCGATGCAGGCGAAACACCTTTTTTTTTAACTTCTTTTCTCGTTTTTTAATATCCATATTTTCAAATTGAACCTTTGCCTTAAACACTTCCATCAAAGGGCCGACCGCACCTTTTTTTACCGCCATCAAAAATGCCAGTTCATCTTCAATGGCAATATATCGGCGATATTCATCTTCACTGTGTATCTGGATTTCGAACAAGGCAAAAAGCTTTTTTTTATCTTCAGACATCATGGATACTTCAAATCCCATTTTAAAAGGGTCAATGCCCATGGCCAGAAAAAATATGGATGCCCGGGTACAACGATAGCAATTATGACACCACCTATTATATGAGTTCATCTCCATGTGACAGGACACTTGATAATCCCCGAATTCAGGAAATCTGTCATGCAAAATCCTGTGAATGGCAAAATTATCAAGCACGCCGATGGGATTGACAACGGTCACCTGGCCGCCTGAAAAGTTCTGGACAAGATCTGCATAACCCTTCACTGCATCCGTGCTTTGCATGTATCGATGAGGGCATAGATATTCGTCTTTGTGCAATTCCAAAAGATTATGATGATATTCATTGTTGAAAATAATAAAGGGCGCGCGATAGTACCAGCAAAAAGGAATCATTGCCAAAAGATAGACAAAATAAATGTGAAGCCTGTGTAATTCGGTTAAGGGCTTTTCCAATACCTGATAATCACAAAGGAGTTGGATTTCATTTTCAACCGTATGACAGTGCAGGTTAAATTGATCTTTCAGTCTTTTCTTGAGCTTTTTCTTGATTGCTTTCCCCCGGGGCAGGACCCTTTCATCAATATACACAGGAATAACATCATACCCCAGTTCTCTAAGGGTCGCCAGGCTCAAAAGGCTGTCTTTCCCATAGCTTAAGGGTAAGACAATCGTTTTCTTGTTCCAGTCACCCTTTGCAGGCAGTCTGTCTTCTATTTTTTCACCATGAAATTTTCGCTGGATGGAATGGAAACGATGATACGTAGAATCTGTCTGTTCGGTTGGTATGGCCTCAACAAGGTTAGGAATGGCCTGGTTAAAACAATGATGGTAAAAATCGATAAATTGTGGCTTTCCAGTATCATATTCCACCGCCGGGTACTTTAAAATCAACGGTGTGGGCAGCGTACATATATAGGCAAGCTCATTAACCAGTGCCTGCTTTCCCGGGAACGCATTCCAAATATGTTCAGGGAACCTGAATTCACAGGAATCTGCCCGCCATGCAGGTCCGGTCAATGCAAGAGAGAACCCCTTTTGCGTCTGGGTTGCCTTAAAGTACATTGTGTTCCTATTTTTTGGCGGACATCAAAAAAATTTATGCAACCGGGCCAGGACCAATCCGTTTTTGCAATTGTTTCTCTTTTCCAAGCTGAAGCATTTTACCATTTTTCAATTCATATGCATTGCCTTTTTTGTCATACAAAGTTTTATCTTTGATTTTTGACACATTTTTTATGTCAACCGTATTGCCTTTTTCATCATAAAAGGTCTGTTTTGTCGCCGGTTTAGTTTCAGGATTCCATTTTTTAGCACTTTTTTGCCCTTGAGTTTTGGCAACCGCCGTAGTGAGTCCCAATGAAAAAAACAATGTCATTAAAACAGCCATAATCTTCTTCAACATTTTTCTCCTTTCAATACTGGTAAATTTTTATGAACGTATCATATTTCATGGTTTGAAAAAACATCTATCTTTCATCGTAAAATTTACTCGGACAAAATAATGGGTCCTGTCATTTTTTTGGGGTCCACCCATTGATCAAATTGATCTTCAGACATGATTCCAAGCTCCAACGCAGCCTGTTTCAGCGTCTTGTTCTCCGTATGGGCTTTTTTAGCGATCCTGGCTGCCTGGTCATAACCAATATGGGGATTTAAGGCAGTCACCAGCATGAGGGACTTTTGAAGGTTTGCTTCAATCGTTTTGCAATTGGGTTCAATACCATCCACACAATTATTTTTAAATGATACTGCTGCATCACCCAGCAGTCGTGCTGATTCCAGAAAATTATAAATAATCACCGGTTTGAACACATTGAGTTCAAAATGTCCGTTTGAGCCGCCAATATTGATGGTGACATCATTGCCCATCACCTGTGCACATACCATTGTCAGGGCTTCTGCCTGGGTGGGATTAACTTTTCCCGGCATAATGGATGATCCGGGTTCGTTTTCTGGAAGCAGCAGTTCATTGATACCACATCGGGGTCCTGAACCCAGAAGTCTTATATCATTGGCAATTTTCATAAGACTGACTGCCAACGTTTTCAGTGCACCATGAGAGGAAACAATAGCATCATGTGCGCTCAGGGATTCAAATTTATTGGGTGATGTCACAAATGGATAGCCTGTCAGCTCAGAAATGGTTTGGGCCACTTTTTTGTCAAAGCCCAAGGGTGCATTCAAACCGGTTCCCACAGCAGTCCCGCCCAGTGCCAGCTCAGACAGATGCTCCAGGGTATGATCCAACGCATTAAGACCATGCTCCAGCATGGCTGCATATCCGAAAAATTCCTGTCCCAGGGTCAGAGGAATGGCATCCATCAGATGGGTTCGGCCGATCTTTACAATTTTCCCCCAGTCACAGGCTTTCTTTTCCAGAGATGATTTCAGCGCCTTTATGCCAGGCTGGGTATGACCTGTCACCATGCGAACGGCAGCAATATTCATGGCAGTTGGAAAGGTATCATTTGAAGACTGGGATTTATTCACATCATCGTTGGGATGGATAAGACGCTTTCTCTTACCAAGATCATTACCAAGTAACACATGGGCCCGGTTGGAAATGACTTCATTCACATTCATATTCGAATGGGTACCGGACCCGGTCTGCCAGACAAGCAGAGGGAAATGATCGTCAAGACTTCCTTTGATTATTTCATCACAAACCCGAATAATTTTATCTTTTTTGTCCAAAGATAAGATCCCCAGATCATGATTTACAGTGGCTGCAGCTTTTTTAATAATCCCAAATGCCCGGATGATTTCCACAGGCATCTTCCGGCTGCCTATTTTGAAGTACTCTAAAGACCTCTGGGTCTGCGCCCCCCAGTATTTATCAAAAGGGACAGGTATTTCACCCATGGTGTCTGTTTCTAGTCTTGTCTTCATGAAAATCTCCAGATATTATAACTTATCAATGAACAAAAATGATTACTTTTATAAGTATATAGCAGAAATGAAATTATAAAAAGTTTTATCCCTTTGGTTATGACTCTTTCCCGTATATTTAATTTTCAAATCCGAGGCTGAAGAATTTGTTTATACTATATGTAGTATCCTAAAAAATCTTAAAAAATTGCGTCTAACACGTTAAAGTAGTCGCCACAGCCTTGATCTTGATCACCGCATATTTCTTTTGGAAGTTGTCACTTTCTTAAAAAATTTACTCGTCACTCATGATACCATTATTCAACACTATCACTTTACCAGAACGTTCATTCTTCCACTCCTCTTAATTTACTTGATCCCTAAATTAGTTTTCTCCTTTTTGCTTTATTATAAATAAAAATGACTCAACGTCTGGATATTCTTTTTTGTGTATCCTTTTCTTGACAAAAAAATTGTTTTGACTCATAAATTTATATCAAAATTTATAAATATTTAGATGTGGAAAGCAGATTTTTTATGGGCAAAACCATCAATGACTTTGGCCTTAATACCTTTGAAACACATTGGGAGACCTTATCTGACTTTGAAAAAAGGATCTTTATAAAAAAAACTGCTGATTTAGATCCAAGAAATGCAATCATACCAGTTTTAGCAGGTATTACATCTGATCATCCACTTGTATGCGATAGTGCCAAAAAAAGTCTTGGGATCGTTCAATCTAAGATCGGTAGCCTTTTAGCCAATCTCTCGGATAAAGAACAATGCCTGACAGGAATGAATATTTCGACTGCTGTCTGCAGCAGAATGTATACCCTCATCCAAGCGGGTATGTTCGGAGATGAACTCGATTATATTTTTAAGGTATTACTTGAAACCAATGGGAAGGGGCCTTTTTTTGCTTTTAAGGTTTTGTACAGGGGGCTGATTTCTTTTGACTCCATGGAAAAAATTATTCTCCAGGTCCCTGAGCGTAACCGGATTGCCTTTGTGGAGCAGTTCCTTCAAACCAGACCGACAGAAAGATTAAAATTCGGATTTGCATTTAAACAGATCCTGAAATCAATAACACGAAGAGAAGCCGTCATTGAATTTTATGCCAGCCTTTTTGACCGCCAACAGGATGCGGACCCTTTTTTCTACAATATCAGCCCGGAGTTAAGAGATTCTGATCAGATCATTGCCAAAGAAATACAATCTCAATCTTCTGAAAGAAAAATCATGGGACTGAAAGCCCTTTCCATTCTGACCACTGAACTTCCGACCGAACTTTTAACCGATATGCTGCCAAACGAAGGTCAGGAGGTCCGGATCACTATTTATAATGTTATTGAGAATTCTCCTATAGGGACATACCCCGAACTGTTCTCTAAAATATTGCCTTTCTTTTATACCCGTGACAGGAAAGAAGCCCTCCCTGCATTCAAGGCTCTTGTGGTGTCCGGAAAGTTCCCGTTGTATACCTTACTGGATAAGGTCCGCAGCAATTACCCTGAATTTATGCAAGAGATTTACAGGGAAATCTCGGCCTTATCCAAACTCTCTTTTTTCTTTCTTCAGGAGATCGCCTTGGACAAGAAGAAGTATGAAGATAAAAATTTTGATGTAAACCTTTCCTGTATACTGGGACTGACAAAGAAAAGACCCGAGCGCGTTATTAAACTTGTTGAACAATACCGCCAGTCCAAAGGATTTGACAACAATGACGTAAATCAATTTATCGATAAAACAAAACAGCTTCTGGTTCAGGAGAAAAAGAGTATTGAAACTGAATTTAACCCTGTCATTCAGTTCGTCAAAAAGGAGGCCGCAAAACAAACGCCTATATCCAATAACTTAATATGTAAAAAACTTAAAAGACTTAAAAACAACAAACTGCCTGGAGTTAAGTCATTTCAAGAAGAAATAATCAGGAATTGCGATCTGTCTTCTCTTATTTATAATTTTTCTGCTCTCATATTCAGTAAATGTATTTTTAATAATTGCAATTTTTCAAGAGTATCCTTTCATCAGTCCTTTTTCAAAAGAAATATTTTTTACAATACTGATATGCAAAAAACCAAATTTGATGAAGTAAATTTTGACAATTCCATTTTTATCAATGTTAATGCAAAAGAGGCATCCTTCATAAACTGCAGTTTTCAAAATGTTTCTGTTTATAACTGCAATTTCAACAATACAGACCTAAGAGATACATCCTTCGTAAGTTCAATAATTTCAAAAGCTTCATTTGACCTTGCCGACCTTTCAGGATCATGTTTCTCTTTTTCCAAAATTTCTGCAGTATCTTTTGAAACTTCCAATATTAGCCAGGCAGATTTTTCGAATGTCGGCGCCCGGTTTTGCAAATTTCCATATCATGCAAAACTGGATATCAGAACTGAAAGCCTGGACTATAATGCCAGGAAATTTCAGCTTTCCACAGGGGATATGCAGGTACTGGAAGACAATATCGTGACAGAAATTAATATAATGCTCTTTTGTGAATTCATTCAATACGGGGAGAAAAAATTTAGCAGGCAAAACCAGCTGAGCCTGCAGGTGGCATTTGATATTTTCAAACCACGGCAGGCTGATCTTTTTCAGCTTATACCTTTCCTTCTTCATGAAAACTACGGCAATCCGGACATTATAAAATTTAATAATAAAGCACCCTGCGGCATTTTCAACTATATCCCAAGCCCTGAGTCTCAAGATGTTATAAAAAAGTATATCGACCCGGAGACTATTTCATTCAGGCAATCCAAAGATCCTGTAATTGAAGGACTTTTTACAATTGGAAGCATTGGTTCTATTGCGCAGACATCAAATTCGGATATTGATTACTGGGTCTGCATTAATGAGAAGAAGATGACGCATAAGGATATTGATCTTTTAAAAAGAAAACTGGAAACAATTGAACGTATGGCCATTGAGCAGTTTAACATTCATGTGACTTTCTTTTTAGTGGATATCCTCATGGCAAAAAACAATAATTTTGGCGATTCGACCATTGAAAGTTCAGGCTCTGCACAGGCAAGACTCTTAAAGGAAGAATTTTACCGGACAATGATACATATTGCAGGCAAAATTCCATTTTGGGCAGTACTGCCTAGTTCAATCAGCATTAATTATTATAACAGCATTTTAAATAATATCGAATATGCCCCTAATTTTTCCAGATATATTGACCTGGGTGACATCCACGCTATTCCCAGGGGTGAATATTTTGGCGCGTCAATCTGGCAAATGTTCAAATGGCTGAAAAGTCCTTTTAAATCCGTCATTAAAATGGCTCTTCTTGAAAAATATATTCATGAGTACGGCAAAGAGGCATTGCTGTGCAATAAATATAAAGACGAATGGATGAATTCGGGAACATATTTAAAACCGGAACAGAATGATTCATATTTCATCTTATTGGAAAATCTCGTTACTTACTTTGAAACAGTAAAAGATGGATACTCGGTTATGCTTTTGCTAACCTGCTTTTTTCTAAAACTTGGTATCTACAAAGATTCCCAGATTGATAACACGGTATTCGGTCTAAGGAAAATACTTCTTGAAAAATATATAGAAAGGTGGGGGTGGAACAAACACAATGTATTTGAAATTGGGAATTTTAAATCCTGGAAATACAATGAGATTGATAATCTTTCCGATACTATTAAAAATTTCATGATCCAGAAGTATAAAATCGTGAATAAAGGATTTGACCAGCGGTCCCCGGACCGGTCGCTGATCAGTCTAGAAGACCAGACCATACTTGGCCGAAAAGTTCATACTGAATTTTCAAAGAAGCCTGGAAAAATTGAAAAAGTCCTTCTCGTAACACGAATCGATCAATGCTATAGGAGCCTCTACCTGAAATATCACAATAAAGGCAATGATAACATAAAATGGGAGTTGCTGAACAGAGGGACAAAAGCTGACGGATACCAAGAGGACTCTTTATTTAAAACAAAAACCATTGAAGAAATCGGGGCATGGTTAATAAATAACAAACTATATGATGAGGAACTTATCGTGCGTTTGGTTCCTAACCCAATTGATGTCACTTACAATGATATTCAAAAGCTGTTAAAAGCCATGTTTGACTTTTTTAACCCCCTACTGACAAAAGACATTCATTTCAAGCAATTTTTAAGGTCAGAAAAGGTTGCCGCCCTGTTTGTATCCATTGATTTTTATGCGCCGGCACACCAAAAGAAAATTTTGGAATATACGATTATCCATCTGAACTCATGGGGAGAAATGTTCCATAAAACCATTTATTTAGATAAAGGGATCTCAACAATGCCGGCATTAAAAAAAGACATAAGGAACAGGATGGAGTTAGCCAGAATGCCAGTATGGACTAAGGTTTATTATTTTTACAAATCTAAGATAACAAGATAGGAATTTCCATTTTGGCAAACAGAGAACTGAATAACCATTTAACAAAGGCTCCATAAAACTGAGAAAGAATATAAATTTATTTATTTCCGAGGGGGAAAATAAGACAGCCCGAAAAATTGGTGATTTTATTCTTGTTGATCCTTTACAAGAAGAATACGTTTATCAAAATAGTTTTTTTCTCTTGATACAATAAACTTTTCCTCTTTTGTTAATTCTTTTTTTATAACCGGTAAAACAATAGTTGCTGTCGTACCTTTTTGGAATACAGATTCGACAAAAAAATTTCCATTGTGCCTTTCAATATATTTTTGTGTTTTCGCCAAACCATACAGGTACATAGCAAACCTGGAAAAGGAACTCATTTAAATGTTTATTTACCCATTGAAAGAAGGATATCGGGGGGAAAAAGAAAACAATTTGAAGAATCAATCCGTGGTGGTATTGAAACAATTTTGATTGTCGATGATGAAGAAGATATTGTTATAATGGAAGAAAAAATTTTAAAACGGTTGGGATATCAAGTTGTTTCGCATACCAGCAATGTTGAAGCCCTTGAGATTTTTTGTAAAATGCCTGATAAATTTGATATGGTTATTACAGATATGGCGATGCCATCAATGCCCGGAGACAGGCTGGCGGTTGAATTAATCAAAATACGTCCGGATATTCCCATTTTGCTTTGTACAGGGTTCAGCGAAACCATGTCTGAAGAAAAAGTGGCATCGCTTGGTATTAAGGGATTTATAATGAAACCTATAACAAATAAATGCACTTGCCCAAAAAGTACGCCATGTACTGGACGAAGTTGTGATTGCATCGCCCCAGTGAAGTGGACACACAGGTGCAATTTTTAATAAAATAATCATAAAAGATTATATTTCTTTGGGTAGTAAAAAAGTGAGTCTTTTGACTATCATTATGGAGTAAGAGGCTTTACTTAAAGGGCGTTTGATTCTTCTGGCAGTAGTGACTGCAATCAAAATTCGACCAGTGGAAAATTGTATTCAAAGTCTGAGTTTATAAAAAAAGTTCTGAACGATACTACATATTAGCATTTGAAATTTTTAAATTATTATTTCTTCCCGGAGCTTTATCTGACACAAGTGATCCATCTCTGGTCATTTTCCCTCAACGGACAAACAGTGGTAATGATACCCCAACAACAGAATAAAAAAAATAGAACAAAGGGACTCAACACCAATATCTTAGTACTTCACTCCACGATACAAAAACAATTTAACAAAGCCCTGAAAGCGATCAAAAATTTCATCACACTTCAATTGCATATCTGTGACAAGACTGCAAAAAGGCCGATCTGAATGTTGTTTTCAGACCGGCCTTTTATATTAAGAGAATCCAATCACAAAGAGTCTCATTATTGTTTATGCAATGCCGGGAGCTGTGAAATCCCTGGCAAATCAGTTAATTTTTTTTAAGTTACAGGAGTGGGTATGAATTCAGGTTGTTCATCAGTTTCTGTAGCAGGCGCTTTAGTCATAAGGGCCAGAGCCGCTCCGATAATAAGCAGCCCTGCTGCAAGAATATATGCCATTCTCGGGCTGTTGGTATGAGCAACGATCATTTGAGACACCCTTGGAAAGATGAAACCACCAACTCCCCAGGCACTGAATACCAATCCGTAATTTACGCCGAAATTTTTTAAACCAAAAAAATCTTTGGTGGCTGACGGGAATAAAGAAAGATTTGTGCCGTAGTTAAATCCGATGAGCATGGCCGCAAGAACCAGAAGCATGACCTGAGCTGGTGTAATAAACAGAAGGGAAGAGATAACAATGGCCTGGAAAATCAACATGATAAAAAGAGTGTTTGTCCGTCCGATCCGATCTGAGAGGATACCTGCAATAACGCGTCCCGAAGCATTTCCCACTGCCATCAAAGCCACAACAACCCATGCCATCTGACCCATACCCTGTTTGGCCATTCCTGCCACACCACCGATAATCATGAGGCCGGCACCCGATGCGATACAAAAAATAATCCATAATTTATAAAACGTTGCAGTACGAAGCATTTTTCCGGGTTCAAAATCAATAAGACTTTCGGTAGCAGAGCCATTATTCTGAACGGTATCCGGATGAACATAGCCTTCCGGGGGATTGACCAGTAATTGAGCAAGGGCAGAAACAATAACAAGAAATGCAATACCAAAAACAAGCATGGCCTGGGAAAGCCCAAGCCGTTCAATTAAAAATATAGCCAACGGCGCAATATAAACAGATGCCAGACCGAACCCTGCTACGACAATACCGGCAATCATTCCGGTTTTAGCAGGTGGGAACCATTTAATGGCAGGCGGTGTTGCCGAGGCATAACCAAATCCAAGCCCCATTCCCATGAGGATGCCGAATCCGATGATCCAGGAGATCCATGCAGTGGAAAATGAAATAACAATCAGGCCTATGCCTGTGAGAGCACCGCCGATTACAGCCGTAACCCTGGGACTGAGCTTGTCCTGAAGACGGCCGGCAAAAATCATGGCAAAAGCAAACACCAGGCAGCAGACGGCATAGGGGTCATTTAAAGAGGCAAGACTCCAGTTAAAAAGACCGTCACCAGCCACAATTGACTCTTTGATGGTCATTTTGAATATACTCCAGGTATAGAGTATTCCTAATGCAAGGTTTATACCCAATCCTGCCATTGTTACGCGCCAGCCAAGGTTTCTGATCTGTTTCATCTGCAATTCCCCTTAATTAAATGATTTCCATTCATTTATAGTAAGAGCAATCATTGTGCCGGAAGAGAGAAAAAATCATATCCATTTGATTTTATTGAATTTAGATTTAATAACGGGTTTAATAAAATGATGCGGCTCTACAACAAAAGTTGTAGGGAGAGAAATCAATCCGAACGATTGATCGGCCGGACAGGACAAAAGAACGTTTCCTACAACTTTTGTTGTGACTACAACTTTTGTTGTAGGAAATTTTTTATAATTTTCCGATTTTTAATTTCTGCAATCTTTTGCTCAATGCCTGTTGGGAAATACCTAGAATTACAGCTGCTTCAGACTGGTTGCCACCGGTTTGCAGCATGGCTTTCTCCACCAATTCCCTGGAGGCTTCTTTGAGGGTGGGAAGAGAACAAGACGGATCATTTTCCGATCCTTTGGCTGATCCGGATGTGCCCAGACCTTTGAACAGGTCTGCGGTGATCGGCCCCTTCTTGTACCGGGAGATGGCGTCATACACCATGGATTTGAGTTCCCTGACGTTTCCCTTGAAAGGATAGGTTTCCATCTGTTCAATCAATGCCTTGGGCAACTCTGGAATGGGTTTATCTAACTCATCGGCTGCCTGACAGACAAACCGATCCAGTAGCAGCGGCAGGTCCAGGAGACGATCCCGCAACGGCGGCAGGGTAAGAGTATGGGTAGAGAGTCGATAAATTAAATCTTTTCTAAAAACGCCTTTCTTTTCCCGGGCCCAGAGGTCCAGGTTGGTTGAGGCAATAACCCTTGCATCGGAATGCCGGGTTTTGTCAGACCCCAATGGCAGGTATTCCCTTTCCTGAAGCAGCCGGAGCAATTTAATCTGGGAGATCAGGGCAAGATCTCCGATTTCATCCAGCAGGAGTGTCCCTCCGGCAGCCTGTTCGATAAGTCCCTGCCTTGCCTTTTCCGCACCGGTGAATGCCCCTGCGACATGGCCGAAAAGTGTATCGGAAAAAACATTGTCATCCAGTCCTGCCACGTTGACCACAACCAACCGCCCCTTTCTCTGGCTTAAGGCATGAATGGACTGTCCAATGAGTTCTTTTCCCACACCGGTTTCACCAAAAATTAGAACCGGTTGGGAAGATGGGGCAATGGCCTCTATATAGTGAAAGATGGAGTGCATCTTTTTGTCCTGGGTGATAATATGTGCAAATGCCCCGGGATTTTTAATCTGGGCAAACAGATCACTCACAGGTGAATCTGGAATCTTATTTTCCAGTCTATCATAGGCCAGCGCCTGTTTTACGGCAGCGACGAGCCTTTCTTCCTCCACCGGCTTGACCACATAATCCATGGCACCGATTTTCATGCATTTTACTGCCGTATCCACTTCAATTGTTCCGGTGAGAACAATTACGGGTATTCTGGGATAGGTCTTCCGGACAATTTTAAGCAGACGTTCGCCGTTGATGTGGGGCATATTCAGATCCAGGATAATAAGACAGGGAATCTGGCGTTCCATTTGCCGGATCACATCCCTTGCATCACTTATGGTGATAATATTGTCCATACCTGCCATTCTTAAGCAGGTATCCACCGCCAGAAGAATTTCCGGCTCATCATCAACAATGAGAATGGGTCGGTCCATGGTCTGTTGTCTGTTCGCCATTATTGCTTCCTGTTCTTTAAACAATAGTTTACTAACCGGGAAACGGCAGCAGTATTTTTGTTCTCAACCCCTTTCCAAATTCCGAAGCAAATTCCATTATCCCTTTATGATCATATACAATCTTCTCTGAAATAGAAAGCCCAAGGCCTGTCCCTCCCTGGTCCCTTTTGGTTGTAAAAAAAGGATCTTTCATCTTTTTTAAATTTTCCGGACGAACCCCGGGTCCAGTGTCAATCACTTCAATCACAATAAAATGATTGTCTTTTGTCTTTGATGTTTGTACATGGATGGACTGTTCCTTGTTTTCAAGGGCCTGGCTTGCATTCAGCAGCAAATTGATCATTACCTGTTGCAATTTATGGGTATTACCTGAAATTTTCGG
>Ga0164315_10003312_pt1 | contig 12492 bp, 12 predicted proteins | sample GuaBasSedimGuay6_FD_113737 | JGI IMG/M metagenome (GOLD analysis project Ga0164315, IMG submission 113737) | Subseafloor sediment microbial communities from Guaymas Basin, Gulf of California, Mexico - Guay6, Core 4569-2, 0-3 cm | ecosystem: Environmental > Aquatic > Marine > Hydrothermal vents... | reverse complement strand
TTGCCCTTGGAATGGTAATCGTAAAAGTTGCGCCCTTCCCTTTTCCTTCACTTATCGCCGATGCTCTCCATCCATGAATGGCAGCGATACTGGAAACAAGGTACAAGCCAAGGCCGGATCCTGAGACATCATTTTTTTGATACCGACCGGATTGATAAAATTTTCTAAAGATTTTTTTTGCTTCCTTTTTATTAACACCGATCCCATTGTCTATAAACTCAATGGTCACTTTTTGTATAAAACTTTTAAACCGGATGGTGAGTTTGGGGCTTTGGGATTCATTATACTTAATGGCATTGGAAATGATGTTCATTAACAGCATATCAAATAAAAATAGATTCACAGGATAGACCATTTGGTTGGTAGATTGATTTTCAATCTTAATATCCAGATCCCGAAAAAAAGAAGCATTTTTCTCACAAAAATTTCTTACAAGCATGACCAGATTATCCCTGGTAACTTCAGAATCAAAATTTTGACTTTCAATCCTGGCAAGGTTAAGAATGCTGTTAATATTTTCCGTAAGCCGGTCAATATCTTCCAGCATATTCTGGCTGTATTTTTTTATTTCATCAGGCTCTAGCGGATGGCGGATAAAGGTCTCAAGATAGATCTTTAAAGAGGTCACTGGGGTCTTGAGTTCATGGGTGAAATTATAAATAAAATTATGCTGAAGGCGGAAAAGATTGACGGTTTTCTGGTAATAAATAAATGCAAGAAGAATACCTGCCAATACCACTGCAATTAAAGCGCTTAAGACCAATATGGTCATCCCGGTTTTTGAAGGAAAAATTAATTTTGGATCAATATGAAACTTTAAAACAATCACTTCCAGGGCTGATGTAATTTCCATGTACCAACTCACCGTCAGTACAAGGAATGTGGCCAGGGCAAAAATAGAGCAGGTAAAAATAAAAACAGGATGAAGATACCATCGTGAGGGGTTTAAAATCTGCATGTTCAGCTGTCTTCCCGGTCGTATTGCTCCTTTAACGCTTCGCACAACACATTTAGATCACTGACAGGCTTAATCAGGACCCTGTCAGATGTAACTCCTAATGCCTTAACAGTATCAGGCGGTATATAATCGGCTGATCCGGTATGAACGACAAATTTTATATCAGGAAGAATTTTTCTAGCTTCAATCATAAATGTATTTCCGTCAATTCCCGGAAGACGGATATCAACAACTGCTTCATCAATACGGTTATTCGCTACTATTTCAAGGGCTTGTTCTCCGCTGTTTGCCTGAAAGATAATATACCCGTTATCTTCCATATACGCCGCAATACTTTGTCGAATACTTTCTTCATCATCAAGTATTAAAAATTGTTTGGGTTCGGTCGTCATTTAGTGTTCCTTACTAAAAGCCGGGGGTCATCAGCCTATTGTTTCAAAATCTTCTGGATCTCATTTGAAAGATCCCCCACTGTCACAGGTTTCATAATAAAACTTTTTATACCCGCTTTATTAATTTTCATTTTATTAATCATTCCTGTATATCCTGAGCAAAGAATAATGGGGATATCCTTCTTGATAGCCAGCATATCCTTTGCAAGGTCAAACCCGCTTTTATCCGGCATGGTCTGATCTGTTACCACTATATCTATAGTATGATGATTTTCTTTAAAAAAATCAAGCGCTTCTAAACTGGAAAAAAATATTTCAACATTATATCCAAGGAACTCAAACCCCTCTTTGTACATCCGGGCGATATTTTTGTCATCATCAACCACTAAAAGCCTTTCACCAGAGCCAGCATTGAAACTTCCGGTTATGGTTTCACGATTCTCCGTGTTATTTTCAGTATCCGCAACCGGCAGCAGGATGGTAAAAGTCGTTCCTTTATCAGGTTTAGTCTTTACCCTGATATCTCCTTTATATGATTTCACAATACCATAGACTATTGCAAGTCCGAGACCTGTGCCTTTACCCTCTCCTTTAGTAGTAAAATAGGGATCAAAGATTCGATCCACAACATCGTTGCTCATACCGCAACCGGTATCAGATACCTCAATGGAAAGATAGATACCTTTACCTCCAGTCAGATGTGGGTATCCCGTCATATCAGCAGCAGTTAAGCTAATCTCTTTTAATCCCACAGTTAATGTGCCACCTGTCTGTTCCATGGCATGATAGGCATTGGTACACAGGTTCATAATCACCTGATGTATCTGTGTGGGGTCTGCTTCTATTGATCCGCAATTTCTGTCAATGTTATCAACAATGGTTATGGTTGAGGGAATTGATCCCTTGAGAAGCTTTAGTACCTCTCTTGAGACTGGATGAATCTTGATCATGCGTTTTTCCTGTTCACCACGGAGATTAAAGGATAATATCCGGCTGACCAGATCAGCCGCCCTTAATGCGGCTTTCTGTATTTTTTCGCTCCGTTTATAAACTATTGCCTCAGGGTCAGAAGATCGCATGATCATATCTGCATATCCCAGAACAGGACTTAAAATATTGTTCAAATCATGTGCAATCCCACCGGCCAGGGTACCGATTGCTTCCATCTTTTGAGCCTTTCTAAGTTGTTTTTCAAGACTATGCCATCTTTGCTCTGCCTTTTTCTTTTCAGTTACATCCAATAATGAAACAACTGCCCTGTCAGTTCCAGGGATAATGCCCAGGCTGACATAGACGTACTTTTTTTCTCCATTGTTGCCGATAAATCTTATTTCATACTGCATGGGGACATCATTATCTATCTTAAACGTTACCTTTGCATCGATATAATTTCGTATGAATTCGATATCTTCTGGTGCCACGAAATCAATCCATTTTTTCCGGCCTGCAATATCCTGACTGTCCATTCCGGCAAACTCGCAAAACATTGAGTTCGCCATTGATATGGTATCGTCCGGTTCAATAATGATGGCGGCAGTTCCCGTATATTCAAAAATGGTTTTATATTGTTCTTCACTTTGATGAAGTTCGCGGGTTCTTTCTTTTACAAGTTCTTCCAGTCTTTCCTGATAGCGTTTATTGTCTTCCACAATTAAATACCTGCGCTACATATTCCCCATAACTTTTTTTAAAATTTTTTCTAAATCGCCAAGTACAGCATAATCTTGTATTTAAAGAACATTATTCTTGAAAAGGTTGCTATGTCAAGCACTAATCACCTAAACATGTGGAAAATAAAAACCTGATCTGCTATTACACTGATGAAAAGGAGAAAAATGAAAATTTATATTAAAAATTATATAGTTGTAATGATTGCCATCATATGCCTGCTGCCCTTGAATCTCTTTGCAAATTCTTCTCTTCTTAACGTTCATGTCAGTATTCTTCCCCAAAAATATTTTGTTGAAAGAATCGGAGAAGACAAGGTAGATGTTGATGTCCTGGTAAAACCGGGTAAAAGTCCTGCCACATATTCTCCTTCACCGGACCAGATAAAAAAACTTTCCTCATCTGATGTTTATTTTAGAATCGGAGTGCCCTTTGAAAACGGCATTTTACATAAAATCCAATCCATTACCAGGGTAATGATTGTGGACACCCGCAAGGGTATTGAGTTGAGAAACATGGAGAGACACCATCATGATGATCATGACAAGGATCAAAACAAATCAATCGGTAAAGATCCCCATATCTGGATGAGTCCTTTACTTGTAAAAATACAGGCCCATACAATTTTTACGACACTTTCCACCATTGATCCAGCCAACAGGGATGGATATAAAAAAAATTATGAAAGATTTGTGAAAGATCTGGAGGTGCTTGACCTTCATCTGAAAACTATACTCAAAGATTTAAAGGGAGAAAATCTGTTTGTATTTCACCCATCTTTCGGATATTTCACAGATGCTTACGACCTGAAACAGGTTGCAATTGAAACCATGGGGAAATCACCCAAAGGAAAAACACTTTCCAATATTATCAAACTTGCAAAAAAACAAAAAACACGAGTGATTTTTGTACAGCCCCAGTTTGACCGATATACTGCTCAAAAGATTGCATCCGCCATAAAAGGAGTGGTGGTGTTCATAGATCCGCTTGCCCATGATTACATAGACAATATGGAAAATATTGCCCAATCCATTGCCGGGGTATTTAAAAAATAACAAGGATAGATAACCGTATTCATTAAGGTTTAAATTATGCGAAATAATGAAAATGAAATTATATTAAATAATATCTCATTTGCCTATAAACAACGCAATATTCTGGAAAACGTTGACCTTGTTATTAAAAAAGGTGAGTTTGCCAGCATTGTCGGGCCCAATGGCGGAGGGAAAACCACCCTTCTCAAGCTGATCCTTGGCTTGATCAAACCGGACAAAGGCCAGATTCGAATATTTGGAAAATCTCCTAACAAAATCCGGCAGCAGATTGGATATATGCCCCAGTATGCCCATCTGGATATGGACTTTCCCGCAACTGTCATGGATGTAGTTTTAATGGGAAGACTTAAAAAAACAAGTCTATGGTTTTCAAAAAAAGACAAAATTGAGGCATTAAATGGCATTGATAAGGTAGGAATGACAAGCTTTGTCAAGACAGAGTTTAATGAGCTTTCCGGCGGTCAAAAGCAACGCATTCTTATTGCCAGAGCCTTATGCAGCAGCCCGGACATTCTTTTACTGGATGAACCTACCGCCAATGTAGATCAGCAGACAGAAAAAAATCTGTTTTCTATTTTACAAAAGCTGAATCTAACAATGACCATTCTCCTTGTATCCCATGATCTCGGATTTGTTTCAAAATATGTAAAAAGTGTTATATGTGTAAATCGCCAGGTGGTTATTCACCCCACAACCTTGATAGACGGAGCTATGATAAAGGATATTTACCATGGAGATCTGAAAATGGTACGACATGATCACAGATGCAGCCAGGAAGGACACTCTCATGATTGATGTGGTTTATGCAATCTTTGATCCTGATAATCTATTTTTAAAATATGCATTTATAATGGGCTTGCTTGCTTCCATTTCCTTTGGCATTATTGGGACATTTGTTACCATAAAAAAAATTGGATACCTTGCAGGAGCTATTTCCCATTGTGTATTCGGTGGTATCGGACTGGCACTTTTTCTTCAGGTAAATGTAGGGCTCGCCTGGTTTGATCCGATGTTAGGGGCCATTCTTGCTGCCATCATTGCTGCCGTGACCGTGGGACTTGTCAGCCTTCATGCAAAACAAAGAGAAGACACCATTATCGGTACGCTCTGGGCCGTGGGTATGGCATCGGGCATTTTGCTCATTGACATGACGCCGGGTTATTTCAATCTCGAATCCTATCTGTTTGGCGATATCCTGCTGATTTCCACCAAAGATCTTTTGTATGTTGCCTGCCTGGATGTCCTGGTTCTTGGGATTTCCATCCTTTTCTTCAACCAGTTTTTTGGTGTTTGTTTTGATACTGAATTCACCTCCTTAAGAGGGATCAATACTACCTTTTTCTATCTTTTGCTGCTTATTCTTACGGCTCTCACCGTGGTACTTATGGTCAGGATTGTAGGAATTGTGCTGGTGATTGCTTTGTTGACAATCCCTTCGGCTATTGCCTCATTTTATGCAAAAAAATTGTGGCAGATGATGCTTTATTCAATTTTATTATGCACTTTGTTTACATGGACAGGCTTAGGTCTAAGTTACTCATGGAGCCTTTCTTCAGGGCCCACCATCATTGTATTAAGCGGTGCTGCTTACCTTGTTTTACTCATCGTCCATAAGCTGTTAAAATCATAAAAAATTAAAAAAACACTGGATATCAAATTGATACCAAAAGACTCCTGCCGCCTTTTTTTGAAGGATTGCCCAGAACATTAAACCCGATATTTTTAATATCCTGAATCACCTGTTGGAAATGTTTTTTAGACACATGAAATCTGGGTTCAACAATCAGGCATTTACCTCCCTTTTTTAAAAATGTTTTAACTTCCTGCATAAATTTAATATGGTTGGGTGTCTCATGCAGCATGTAAAATGCCAGAACAAAGTCAGCTGTCACATCCTGGCCCAGACCGATTTGATCCTGAGGACAATTGTGAAGTATAACTCTCTGGGAAAGATTTTGCTTTTTTGCCTTTTTCTCAACTTTTTTAAGCATTTCAGGTTGAAGGTCCACTGATATGACACAACCTGATTCTCCGACCATTTTAGCCATGTCTATGGAAAAATATCCAGGTCCACAGCCAAGATCTACGACTGTATCCCCTTTTTTAATATACTCGCCCACTACTTTTTTGGGGTTCTGGATGAGCCGCCGCAAAAAGTTGTCCAGAAAAAAAGAATGGTCATGACTGCAAATATCACCTTTGTATTTTTTATGATACATATTCAACCTCCTCTATTAGTGTTTATAAGCTAAACGCTTTAAATAAAAAAATATTACTCTTGAGAATGAACTCTTCGTTTCAAAAAGTCTTCAACTCTTTCCAGAAAGTTAATAATAATATTGACTTCACCGGTGTTCAGTTCTTCCATATATTGTAAAAACCCGCCATCCATTGTTTCATGCCAGTGTTTATGGGCCCAAAAAGCTGTAAATCCTTTTGCGGTTAACATTACAATGGATCGTGACAAATTTTCCGGATCTGTCCTTTTAAAAGAAAACCCCTTTGCCTCAAGTCTTTTCAGACTTTGTGAAACCGCCCCTTTTGTAATCCCAAGATACTTTCCAATGTCTGTAACGCTCAGTCCTTCATTATCCCCGATAATCTCAATCAAATGAATTTCAGAGCGGGAAAGAAGTTCCCCTGTACCAAATTTCTTTGGAAGCTTTTCAAGTTGCTGGGTAAGGTTCATTATAGATTGAAATTTCCCGTGTATGATGAGCTTTTCTTTTTTCATGCGCATAGTGTATATTCTGTATACGCTTTTGTCAATAAAAAAATATCAAAAGAGGTTGCTTTACCCTATATATCTGTTAGAGTGCCTGAAAGTTTTAATTTGGGAGAGTAACCAATGCTTAAAAGATTAAAATTTATACTATATACCCGGCCCTTTATTGTTTTTGTCTATTACTTTATCCGAATTTACAGCATGACTTTCAGGCTCAGGGTTGAAAATGAGAAGCACTGGCTAAAACTTCGGGAACAGGGCACACCTGTCCTTTTGTGTGCATGGCACCAGCAATTTTTTTCAGCTATCTACCATTTCAAGACCTATTCCAAATACAATCCCGGCCTGATGATCAGCCAGAGCAAAGACGGAGATCTAATTTCAGGCGTGGCCAACAGAACCGGCTGGCATACCCCCAGGGGCTCTTCCACACGAGGGGGAAAACAAGCCATGGATCTTATGATAGATCATTTACAGACCTATGGACTTGGCGCACACCTTCTTGACGGCCCCACCGGTCCTATCGGCAGGGTCAAGGCCGGAGCCATTAAGATAGCCCTTGAGGCTGATGCTGTTGTGATTCCCCTTTATGCGTCGGCAGAAAATGCCTGGTTTTTCAATTCATGGGATAGATTTATGCTGCCCAAACCCTTTTCACGGGTCTGTATCACCTTTGGCAAAGAAATCCGGTTTGACGTCTCCGATAACGGGGATGATTTTGAACGTCATCGTTTATATCTTGAAAGTGTAATGAGACCCAGACTTATCCTTTAGATCCGGGTGACCCAATGTCATGCATGATCCTACCCAAAAAACTGGAGACTGAGTTAAGCCACTTTTCTCAGATTGTACCATTCCTGCTCACGGTGAGCAGCCAGAGAGAAACCCCTTGCAGGGATGACATATCCAGTTATTATTTTGAAACATTATCCAATTTTTCCTTTAAAAAGGGAACATATTTTTTATCTGTCTGCATGATGTGGTCTTTTAACCAGTCCATCAGAAAACTCATTAAATCCATTGTCAAAGCAGCTTTCCCTTCTTCAAACTGTGTCTTAAAATCTACTACCTGATCCACAAGACCCTTATGAATTGTCAAATGTTCTGCTGTTTCCGGGTAGTTATATTTTTCAAATAGTTCTTCTTCAAACCCGAAATGATAAACCGTATAATCAGCCAGGACTTTTAAAATCTCTCCTGATTTTTGACTACCCTTTTTTAACTTCATGGCTTTGTGAAGCTGGTTGATCAAAGACACAAGTTCCTTGTGCTGGTCATCAATTTCATTAATTCCAAGAATCAATTTTGGCCCCCAAGGCATCAGATCTGGAAGATCTTTTTCAGATAAGTCTGAACTATCATCATACTGGGCATCCTTGACCGAAACCTTAAAAATACTAACCATATCCCTTAATTTTGATGACAAATCAGATAAATCCATAGCACTCTGGTTCATTTGTGTACTTCTTTTTGACATATCATCTGCTACCAAATTAACCCCTGAGATATCTTTTGCAATTTCCGAAGATACTTGTGAGCTCTGAGCAACATTCTCATTGACCTCACCAATTCCTGTTGATGCCTGTTCTATATTTTGTGCGACTTCTGTGGCACTTGCGGATTGCTCCTCTATGGCAGCCGCAATAGTGGTGACAATCTCGTTAACATCAGAAATTACCCCTGATATCTTTGTGACATCCTGAACCGTATCATCAGTAGAATTTTGTATCCCTTCAATTTTTTCTTTAATATTCTTCGTGGCTTGAGCAGTCTGTTCTGCAAGGCTTTTAATTTCTCCTGCAACAACTGCAAACCCTTTGCCGGCCTCACCGGCCCTTGCTGCTTCGATAGTCGCATTGAGTGCCAAAAGATTGGTTTGTGCTGCAATATCGGTGATAACTTCAGTAACCTTGGAGATTTGCTTTGCAGCTTTGCCTAAAAGTTCAACACGTTGGGATGCCTTGTCAACCTGTGTTGCAGCATCGTCTGAAATATTTTTTGCTCTTTCACAATTTATGGCAACCTCACCAAGGGTGGTTTGCATTTGAGATGCAGAATCGGTAACCATACCGATATTCGTGGAAGCCTGTTCACTTGCTGCTGCCACAGAATTCATATTTGAACTCATTTCCTCTGAGGCTGCCGCTACTGAATTTGCCTTGCCGGATAATTCATCTGCACCGTCAGACATCTGTTCCGAAACAGATAACAGCTCTCCGGATGCTGCTGTAACTGTTTCGGTATTTGCCCCAATGTCCACAATAATATTGTTAAGCCTTTCAATGAATGCGTTAAACCATGTGGCTAATTCTCCAAGTTCATCTCTGGTTTTAATTTCAAGGCGCTGAGTCAGATCAGCTTCACCCGATGCAATATTTTTCAACCCCGATGTGATTTGTTTTAAAGGGTTGGAAACAAGGAACTTGAACAAGAACCAGCTGGTGATAAAAACAAGAAAGCAGCAGAGGGTTCCAAACAACCAAATTTTATTTTTGGTTTGATTTTTTACATCTGCACTGAACTGCAATATGCTTGAACCGGTCTTTTTAACGGCTGTTTTATTTTTTTTAGAAACCTCAGAAATACTTGAACTCATACTGTTCTTAACTTTTTCAGTCTCATCTTCCAAAATTGTTACAATTTTCGTGGAATTTCCTGAAGCGAGCATCTTAAATCCCAGAGACATTTTTTTTATTTTTTTGTTTAAATCTACCTTGCTCATACAAAGTAAAAGATAACCTAAATCTTTTCCTTCAAGTTCAATTTTTTTCTTTACAATAAAAACCGCCGGATCATTTAGTGAGGCATTCATCACTTTTTGATACTTTTTTTTACCTTTGCCTGTGGATAGATACTCTTTGATTTTTTCTTTGCTTTTATCAATATATCTCACATATGGTTTATCATTTGTTTTAAGATAAATAGCGTAGACAACATTTTCATTTGATCCGGCTGATTTGATATACGATATCAAGGTTGTATAATCATTGTTTAGAATGGCAGCCGGGGCAACCTTGGCAAGCAATGCTGCCATTGAGTGAGCATTTTCTTCTAAAAATTTTATCCATCCATCTTCAATCTTTTTCTTTTCATCAGCCAAAGCAGCATTGGTGGATTTAGCCAGCAGATCAGAAGCGGTCCTGGACATACCAAACAATTTCTTGCTGACATCCGTATTCATATCTTCAAGGTATTTGTCGACAGATTTGTTGGATTCAGACAATAGAGTGTCGATCTGTTTGCCCATCTTATTTAAAGAATTACTCTGAGAGTTTATAATGACCAATGAAAGCCCCAATAACGAAATAGCAAGTATCGTTGTAAGAGGCACTAAAAGTTTTACATTAAGCGTTGTCGTCTTTTGACTGGTAATTACTTTGTTATCAGCATTTTTTTCCATTATTTCATACTTCCCCATCATTTTTATTTATAGGCACCCACTTTCAATTTGATCTGCAAATCTTCAACACCCTGATAATCAAGAGCATCAGTCCAACCCATGATTTTTGCATCCTGCGCAGCTTTGTCGGTTGACTTTAATTGCTTTAATGCAGTAACAACTTTTTGAGCAATTTGATCAGAAGTCCCTTTTGTTTTAGCGATAGGCCATTCAGGGTAGAGTGCTGTACTGTGAACAAACGGAAAATCTCCATGTTTTTTTGAACTGATAATTTTAAATTCTGATAGTTCAATAATCCCTGTGGCAACCATTCTTTCTAGTGTGTCTGTCCTGACTGTACCTGCATCCACCACACCATTCTGAACAGCAAGGACAACATTGTCGTGTTTCCCGCCGAATTCAAGTTTTGAAAAGTCCTTAAAAGGATCAATCCCTTGATCGAGTAATTCCATATAAGCCATCTGCCATCCGCCAAAGGAAGATTTCTTTACTGCCATAAAAGTTTTACCCGACAAATCACTTATAGAATTTACCTCTTCGTTTTCTTCACTCGTAAAAATAACACCGCCAAAGGACTTTAAGGGTTTTCCCTGTCTGGAATTGATCATGGTTGCAATGGCTTTGGATCCATATTTTACTTTTGCTGTGATAAACATTGACGAATTAACCAGAAAAAAATCCACCTCACCTCTTTCAATGGCAGGGAATACCGCATCAAAACCAAGAGGCACGATCTCAAAATTATCGGCAACTTTAGTTGACAGATATTCTCCCGTAGTTTTCCACATTTTAAGTGCTTTTACAGGACCATTCTTTGCTAGGACACCAATTTTATAAGTATTTTCTGCAAAACAAAAATTACTGAGGGAAACAATAAAAATAACAATAATGCCTGCAAATATCTTTTTCATGATCAGATCTCCTGTTAAAAATTGAATTATTGAATAATGTCTGACCGAAAACCGCATTTTTCAATTTTGACTTTTGAAATATTTTTTAACGATCAGGCAATCTCTATTATCTATAAGCAAAAAATATGCCAAAATGAAAACTATATCTTTCCAAAGATTTCACTATCTCAATATTCCCAAAATTGATAGTACCTTAACAAAAATTGTTATTCAATTTGTAAATTTCTGAATAATAAATTTAGAAAAAAAGTTTTTTGAGAAGAACCTCAAAAACCTGTATTTAAGTTGGCTCCCCAGCACGGACTTGAACCGCGGACCCATTGGTTAACAGCCAATTGCTCTGCCAACTGAGCTACTGGGGAGCAGCGCCTTTTAACAAGACTTGGAGAGATTATATCAACACGTTTTTTTTGTCAAGAAAAAACAAAAAAAATTTGACATCATTATCTATCGGGTTTATTCTTTAAAAAGATAAAAATGCAGAACACCAAGGAGAAAAATTATGGATATAAATAGTTTGCACGGGGCAACTGCCTATACAAATGTCCCGAATACCACTCCCCAGGTTGACAAGACTGTTCTTCCAAGCCAGAAGCCTGAAGCATCCACGGCCGACCCTAACACTGAAAATACAACCAATGGACTAAATGCTTTTGAAGTGAACATTACGCAGGAAGCCCAGGACAGACTGGCTGCAGAAACCAATAAAGATCAGACAAATATACAAACCACAATACCTGGCGACCAGGACAATCTGAATACCAAACCGGCTCATGAAACCAACCGGATTGTGAATATTGTTGCCTGATACCGATATCTTAAGAATAATAATTAAATCATGATCACTGAAAATGGAATAATCACCCAGGCAAACCCGTCTGTTGCCTGGGTAAAAACAATCAGATCAGGTGCCTGCGAGTCCTGCTCTTCCAGAGAAAGCTGTGGAACTGCAGGCAGTCAAAAAGAAATGATCGTTATGGTTAAAAATATCCTGAATGTTGGGAAAGGTGATCATGTGGTCATCGGGCTCGAAACCCGGCCAATGCTTTTTTTAACCTTCCTTTTATATGTATTCCCCATTATCCTTCTGCTCATTGGTGCAGTGATTGGAGACAGCATTGCGCCTTCCTTTAGAATGGACCCATCCTTTGCTTCCATGATTATAGGCTTTTTATTTTTTGGACTCTCTTTTTATATTATCCGAAAAAAAAATAATTCCCTTTCAAAAAAAGAAAAGTATAAACCCTTCCTTGTCAGAAAAAGATCACAAGTGATTCCAACCAGTTGTTCCACGCTATAAAATTACATTTTTTCCTTGCCAATATAGCTGCAATATAATATAACCGCTGCCTAGTTGTGGGTTTGTCGCATGAATTCTAACCC
>Ga0164315_10003311_pt1 | contig 12498 bp, 10 predicted proteins | sample GuaBasSedimGuay6_FD_113737 | JGI IMG/M metagenome (GOLD analysis project Ga0164315, IMG submission 113737) | Subseafloor sediment microbial communities from Guaymas Basin, Gulf of California, Mexico - Guay6, Core 4569-2, 0-3 cm | ecosystem: Environmental > Aquatic > Marine > Hydrothermal vents... | reverse complement strand
TACGTCTATTATGAAAAAGAAAATAGTCGGTAATTAAAGAAAGCTTAAATATTGCCTCGTCATTTTCATAACAAAGAGGCTCACCACTTAAATTAGCAGAGGTCATTACCAGTGGCACTTCTTTCCCAGTATTTTTACGACAGTCATCAAGAAGGATAGAATGCAAAGGTGTATAGGGAAGCATAATTCCAAATGTTGAGGTATTTGGTGCTACAGCATCTGAAACAGGCAAGGCATCTTTTTTTCTACATAAAACAATAGGATGAGGTGGTGACAACAAAATGTTCTCTTCATTTTCGCTGACGAAAGCTAAATTTCTGGCAGCCTTAACAGAAGAAACCATGATTGCAAATGGTTTTGTATCCCGTTTTTTTCTCTCTCTAAGTTTTTCTACAACTTTGTCTCTATCAGCTCTGCATACAAGATGAAAACCTCCAAGACCTTTAATTGCAATAATGGCTCCATCTACGAGTAATTTTGCACATTGAAAAATGGCATCTCCTTCAGCACTACAGTTTTCGCTATCACCATCATCACTACAGTTGTAGTTATCCGAATGAGCACTACGAACCTCTTTATAATCATCAGAAGAACAAAGTGTAACCTGTGGCCCACATTTAGAGCAGGCATTTGGTTGAGCATGAAACCGCCTGTTAAGAGGATCATCATACTCTCTCTGACAAAGAGAGCACATAGGAAATTTTGACATTGTTGTCGTTGCTCTGTCATAGGGAACAGACTGAACAATTGTGTACCTGGGACCACAATTAGTGCAATTAATAAAAGGATACCTGTAACGCCTGTCATTACAGTCTAACATCTCGGAAATACAATCAGCACAGGTAGTGAAGTCAGGAGTTACTTCAATTTTATGAGTTATCCCACCATCTTTGCTTTTTTCGATAAAGAAGGAGTCATCGCCAGTTACTCTCACATCAAAGATCTTTAAAGATGAAATGTGAGCAATAGCAGGCAATTCTTCAGGAAACCTTGCAAGAAAACTGTCTACAGAACTCTTAATGCCTTCGACTTCAATGAAGACTCCATCAGAATCATTCCCAACTTTTCCCGATAGTTTCAATGAATGAGCAAGACGATAAACATAAGGTCTGAACCCTACACCCTGCACTTGCCCTGATACAATCAATCTTTTGCGAATTTTCATAGTAGTGATTGTAAATTCAGACTGTAAATACTGCAAGTTTTACATGTCAGATCAATACCTTTTTCGCAATTCTATCCTCTTTTCGCTTTTGTCTAAAACTGTCCCTTGTATCTTTATCCAGCTTTTCAACTGCAGCAGAATATGCCACAGAACTAATCTGAAAAAGATATTGACTTAGAAATTGGAGCGTTTTTAAGGGATAAACATTATAAATTTCCCGTACAGTCCACCCAAGCCCTTTTTGCACATAGTATTCATTATCATTAAGCAAAGGTATGATAAAACTGATCAATTTATCAAAAGGCAAAACCTGCTTTCTCTTGCTGGCATACTCTATAAGAGATACAAGAGATTGTCTTCTCTTCCAGGAATTCTTCGATCTATTCCATCTCTTTAAGGTCGGCAAAATCCACGTAGGATGCTCTTCTACAAGCTGTGCATAAATTTTAGATAAATCATCACTGTGCTCCCAGCAGGTACATCGTAGAATCCATTTATCAATTACAGCAAATTCACCTTTGGTTAATGCCTTTTTCTGATAGAAATATAAAGCCAGACTCATAGATTCATAATAAGAAGTGTTTTTCCATACATAATCCCAAAGACCTAACTGTTCTCGTGGTGAAAGCTGATTAAGAGCCAAAACCTCTATTAAAAAGAGCTTGTTTTTCAAAACCTTCCGAACAGCAGGAACTCTCAACCCGATACGAGAAATTTCGCCTGTCAAATTAGTTTCCCAGGATATTTTATTTTTTTTTGTTTCTTGAGAGAGGTTTATGAGAAAACTATCAATTTTGTGTCGGGACTTGGCATAATGCATATATCAAGAGCGATACTTTATCTGTATACCCTTAAGAAAGTTTCTTAAAATCTGATCTTTACACATTCGAAAATGCCTATGAGTTGGTCTTCTAAAAAAAGCGCTTAATTCATGTTTACTTACTTTAAACTCAGCGAGTTCAAGTAAATGTACAACATCTTCTGCCTGGAGGTTCAAGGCAATTTTTAACTTTCGAAAGATGATATTGTTATCTAAGTGCTGTTCAGGCTGAGGTTGTGGGCCATCTTTTTTCCCTCGTTTTTCATTAATAAAACCGTTAAGAAAAATAGCCATTTCAATATCCGGAATTTTTTGAAAAGAAGAATCATCATCTTTTTTTAACCAATCACAAATATCTGCTCTTGCAACCTTATACTCGGCCTTGGCAAAAATATCTATCATCTTCTGGTCACTATAATTAAAAATATATCGAATCCTACGAAAAACATCATTATAATTCATAAATTTTTTAAACCTCTACGAGAAAGTAAAACTTTGACCTCTACGATAAGATAAAACTAATCAATATATTAGTCTTTTAATTATTGCTCATATAACTTGAAATTGTTGCTGAACGCACTCCGTTAAAAAACTGTGGAGGGGAAATTTTAATATATTTTACAACCTTGGGATTGTAGATAAACTGATCATCAAAAGAATCAGAACCGCTCATTGAGTTAATCCACCGAACTGCATTTCTACCAACTGTCGACTGAGAACGAATGAGGCCTCCTACAGCTCCTCCTTTTATCACCCTTGGGCTTGATGACATTAACGGTTTCTTTTGCTTCAATGATGACTTAACAACAAAAGACAAGGCAGTACTGGTAAACGCTGTATCCGCAGGTAACCAGATAATATCAGCCCACCTTAGAGCATCCTTGACCGTTGACTTTAAACGCCCCCATGAACTGATATGGAAAGATTTAACAACACATTTATCTAGATTTTGAAAACTGGAGGGAGATTTATGCAAAACTGCAACTTTCATCGAACTCAAACCACGATCAGCTGAAATTGAATTAAAAATAGGTCCATATTGACTAAATGGTGTCATCATAGGAAAAATCTGATAATTTGAAAAACGGTTAAAATCCCGCTGCTTGTATCTTATTCTACTGTACAAACATAAAGCTACAGGGGAATCAGAAACAATTCGGCCTTTAACTTTTTCAAAAGCAGTTTGTCCAACAACAAGTACACCATCATAAAATTTACTGGACACCCTCGATAACTCTTTATCAATTCCTTTGTCATCTGTAGTTTCAACACAACACACCGTTAAACCTGAGCGAATAGAAGACTTCGCACTTACAATGAGCTTTTGAAATAAAACATCTTGCTGATCAACAAAGCAAATCACGCCTGAAGCATTACATAGGCCTGTGAAAACAAGAGATAAAAACAGGAAAAAAACTAATACTCCCTCAAATTTCATACCTGATAATCTTTTATTAATCATAATTCCTCACTGCCAATATCTGAATCAAAGACTTAACTGTAGACAAAAGAAACACTATCAATCCCCAAAACAAAAGAATAAACCTTCTTCTGCAAATAGCAAAATACTAATTATTGATAAAATTAGTTACCGACAAGCAACAATAGTTACATATTTAATATTGGTTAATAAAATATACACTTTGTTAACATCACTGTCAAAATAATAAAGAGTAAGTCTATTAATTTTCAAATGTTACTATCTGGTAAAAGAATGCATAAAAGAAACTATCCCACTCTTTTGAGTAGGATAGTATAAATATTAGATGGTGGTGGAGCTGAAGGGAATCGAACCCTTGACTCCTTGAATGCCATTCAAGTACTCTACCAACTGAGCTACAGCCCCATCCAAGATGTTTATCTTACATCTGCAAAAAAATTAAGTCAATCAATTTATTGCACTGTCACGATAAATCGCTATTTTTTCTTTCTTCCTGCTTTTTTTTAATATCATCGAGAATTTTTGCAGGAACAAATTTTTCTACTTGTCCGTCATAACTGGCAATTTCTTTCACCATACTTGAAGATAAAAAACTATATTTTGTCCGTGTCATCATAAATACAGTTTCTATTTCCGGATTAAGGCGCCGGTTCATAGATGCCATTTTCAGCTCATACTCGAAATCGCTGACAGCCCTGAGCCCGCGAACGAGCACAGAAGCACCGGCAGCAGCGGCCCAATCAGTAATAAGACCTTCAAAAGCCCGTACTTCAACATTTTTCATATGATGTATACATCGAGTTATAAAATCACATCGTTCAATTTCAGAAAACCAGAAATTTTTACTTCGAGATTCACCGGAAACGGCAACAATAACCTTATCAAAAACCTTGCTCGAACGAAAAATAATGTCAAGATGTCCTAAAGTTACAGGATCGAAACTGCCTGGATAAATTGCTAATGCCACTTAATTTTCCCCTGCTGGTTCCGTCAATACAGAATTTACACCCGGTGAAACCACAGTATTTGCCCCAACAATGGAAGCATCAACTACATCTGCTTCAGCCTCCTGGACTGAACCAATTGTACTATTAGCATTTGCTGCGACTTGTTCCTGCAGTAAGGTATCTTTCATAAGCATAGCCTTTTTTCTTAGTGCTGCAGAGGGAGTGCTTGCCAGAAGACTTTCAATAACCTTTGAAGCTTCCTGAAATTCTTCACGTCTTCGTAGTTCTAAAACGGCCTCCCAATATACATCTGGTGCAAACTTTTTGATCCTCCAATAGTGCTTTCTGTCAAATTCTGCTATTCTCACTTCATCTTCAGGACGCAAGGTAGCCAATTGATCAAGATAAGGCACAACCTCCACATAACGCTGATGACCATGGAGCTGGAAGAAAAGTGTTTTCAAAGAAATGACAAGCTTCTGAAAGGCCTCTTCCTTTAATTCATCTCCTGGCTCAAAATTAGCTACATCTTCGTAAAATGTAACGGCCTTGTCCCAGCAACTCCTTTTTGAATACTTGTCACCTGTTTTTATCAGCATATGAACAAGTTTTCTCTTAACATCTGTTGCCACGACACCAAAACCTACAAGTTCAAGAAATGTTCGACCAAAGGGCAGACTCTCTTCTATCCTGTCAGCGGTTGAAAGATTTTTAAATAGTTCATATTGAACCCAACCATCTTCATTATTTAATACGGCTGCTTTTCTCAACCACAACAAAACTTCAGAAGAATTTCCAGGGTGCTTTGATAAGACTTGAGCTTTCTCAAGATATATGCCGGCAAGTTCTGCTCCTGCTTTTTGCCCTTCATCAGACTGTGAATTGAGCTGCCACTTCTGCAGTAAATTCTCTTCCTCTGAATTCTTCGTAATTGCAGGAGGAGTAGCAAGTTGAACTGTACTACTATTAAGACTACTTTGTCCGCTGGATTCAGCCCGCTCAATTATTTCCTTGGCGTCAAGGTTTCCCGGTGACATTTGAGTAACCTGTTGCGCATAATGAAGTGCCATACGGAAGTTATTTTCACCGTAGTACTTTTTGGCCAATTTAAGGTTACGCTCCACATCATCATCCATTAACTGACCGCAAACAGGGACACAGGTAGCAAGAAAAATGACAATGACACAAAACAATGAACTGCAAAATCTATTATTCATATTAATTCCTTCCACAAACAACTAATTTAATTTAGCTTTTACTATACCATAAGCTCAAGAAGTCAAAGCAGCCAACCTCATTATATGCTTAAGAAGTTAATGCAGCCAATAGACCCTCAATATTTGGCTCAGACGCAATATTTTTTAGCATCCGTCCCATTAAAACGAGAACATTAGCTGCACTAATCTGTAACGATGGTTCTTGTGAATCTAACATAGTTTTCAATGAATCACATATGGAAAACTCACCATGCTTCCAGATAGCTATAACTGCTCGTGCCCGAACTAAACTGTCTTTATCACCAAGAGCTGGTGCCAGTCCTGAGAGGTGGGTTCTGTCCATCACATATTCGAGAGCTTCAATTGCTACGACCCGTACGCTAGTACAATCATGTTTTAAAAACTCAAAAAACAATGGTATAAAAGAATCCTTTTGAGACCTGATATTTTCGGCACAACACTTAAGAGCAACAACAAGATTATTATTATTAGTCTCTTCTCTAAAGTATGACAAAAGTCGTATATGAGCTTCTTCTGTATCAAGAAAAGATATCGCCTCTGCCGCATATTTTCTAATCCATCGATTTCTATCAAGAAGGGCTTCAGCTAACCCTTCAAAGGCACGATCATCAACATAGTTCCTTAATGCCTTTACAGCATTAAGCCTTACATCCGAATCTCTGTCATAAAGAGCAAAACTCAAAACAGGCACCACATCTCTGTGCTTTATCTGTCCCAGAGCGTAACAGGCACTGGCACGATACCATTTGCCGGATCTGTTAACCATTCTCAAAAGGCCATCCCAACCTTCAGTAATACCTCTCTTGGCAAGAATCATAGACGCATTGGAAGCAATTCTATTGTCTGAATCTCTAACAAGGGGTAAAAGTAATTCTTTTATATCTGTGGCTTCAAGAGGAAGCTTTCCAAGAGCTTCAACAGCATTTGCCCTTACTCTTCTGTCACCATCTTTAAGGTAAACTGAAATCCAGTCTTTATAAGAACTATTGGCTGAATTACCAAGAATAGAGATAATCGATGCTACTATTTTTGATGAATTACTATGATCTAGTCTGGTAAGAAGGTTTCGACAAACATCTGGATGGTCAGGAGCAAAAAGATAAAGCGTTCGCAGGATTTCAAAATCCACAAATTCAGGAACCTGTTGAGTTAGGTTTAACAGCAACGATAAATACTTATTATCTATAGGTGAAACCTGATGCAACGTTGCCATGTGACGTATCACTGCACATTGAAGCGAAGTATCTGTTCCATTTAAAATTCCTTCTATCAGTTCAAATGAATCATTACATGAAAAAGTCAAGAGTGCCTTTACAACACTATGATGAAGATTCTGTTCTTTTTTTGATTCTAAAATTATTTTAAACACAGGGACAACAGAAGAATCCTGCAAAAAAGCAAGGGCTTCAATTAGCTGCTCAGTGCCTTGTTTCTTTTTAACTAATGAAATAAGGGAAGAAATAGATTGCCTATCATCAAGAAAGCCAAGAGCTTCAGCAGCTGAAGCAGTAACATTGGAATCCAAACCATTTTCAATAATTTTTCTCAGAGCTTGTATAAGAGGAGAAAGAATCTTCTTCGCAACATTAATCACACTTTCATGATTATCAAAATCCTTTAAAACAACTGAACCTGAGCCTTTTTCATCGGTCATATCTTCTGAGACAGTGGAATCAAGACGCTCGTGAATCTGAGTTTTAATATCCTTCAGCACAGGATTTAAAAGAGAACTTTCACCAAAATTTGAAGGGGCAACGGTTAAGCTAATCTGTTCTCTATTTCCGAAAATTTTCAATCCTTTTTTGGCATAATATCGAACAGCAACATTCTCGTCATCTGTTGCTTCAATAAGAAAAGTTTGAATCCGATCAAAATCAACCTTACCCTGCCCAGCACCTGCTTTCACCTGTTCATGATTTGCATTAAGTTGAGAAGAGCCCAATCGAATCAAGGCTTTGACAGCCTCAACGCGGACAGAATCATCACTTGACTTAAGTGCTTTAAATACTTGATTGTCATTTTCACCATTTAAAATGGTCATTCAACCTTCTCTTTCAAGGCTGTCCGCTTTTCATTCTCTTCTTTTACTGCCTTAAAATATGCCTTTGACAGTTTACGTTTGTAGATCTGATAAGATTCCTTATAGTTTTCGTAAGCCTGTACCAGCTTGCCGGGAACACCAGATCTGTTATTTTCAATGATGGCAACAATTTTAAGATACTGCTGATGATATTTTGCCCTGTACTTCCCGATTTCAGATGAGGAGGGAGGCAACTGATAAATTTCATGTCTTAGACTATCAAAAAGCTTTCTTAGCCTGTTTTCAGCCTTGGGAGAGACTTTAGTCCCGGGAAAATCTTTCATAATACTGTAAAGGAAATCAATTGCTCTTTCTTTATCACCAGTAGCTTCAAGGGCACTGGCGATTTTTAAAGTGATTCTAGCTTTATTTTCTTTTCCAAAAGTATAGCTTTTCAAAGAACGATGATAACTGGTCAAGGCATCTTCAAACCTTGATTCCGTCATAAGTCTGTCGCCTTCGCGCTCATGTAAATCTTTAGAGGAAAAGACCCAGTATATTACTATTAGACAAATGACAAGGATACAGACCAGCAACGCAGCTACATACTTGTTACCGAAAAGCTCATCTATAGACATGGAATCAGTCTTAAGAGTACTTTTGGTCTTTTGAGTGCTGTGGGTCTTTTGAGTGCCGTGAGTCTTTTGACTGCTATCGCCCCGTTTAGCCATAGTTACATCCTCCTCCAAATGAAAAGTTCATTTAAATTGTAACATAACCTGGCTCAAAAATTAACGAAATACACCTTGAGTAGACAAAATATAACGTTTGGTAATTGCTTTCCTCTTCTTTTGAGGCACTAAAAGAGTATAGTTTTCAGGTAAAACTACATTAACAGGTAATTTATTATATTGGGCAAGGATATTTTTTTTGCCACTGTCACCTAAGAAAGTACTGGCCAGACGACTTAAACTATCCCCAGCCTTTGCCTGATAGACCTTCCACTCATATTTATCATAGTCAAGAGGTTGTTCTGAAGGAGCAGTGTACCTGTTTATTGGCTTTACCGGATTCTGTACTGTTACAGGCATTGTAACGACTTTACCCTTTTGGGGATTTTTCGGATCTTTTGGAATATACAGTCTCATACCTACAGAAATTGCTGATGGATTTGTAATGCCATTTTCTTTGGCCAGCACTCTCCATGATGAAGAGTTGCCATAAAACTTACGGGATATGGAAGCAAGAGTATCACCAGGCGAAATGGTATAACCTTTCATTGAAGCAACCTTAAGAAGTACATTTGACTGAGTGCTAGCATCTCTAACAGTTCCTCTAGCCTGGGATGTACCAAAAGCCGTGAGAGAACCGGTAGACTGGTATGTACCAGCAGCCATCTGAGAGCCTGTAACTTTGTATGAACGAGCAACAACCTCCCTGCTTGTAGCTTCAGGTGCACCAGCAGACATCTTCCCTCGTGAAACTTCCGGCGTAGTATTTTCAGAAGAGGAGCTGAAGCTTCCATCGACAGCACAGCTTTTTGCTGCTACAGACTTTCTAATGCTTGAAAAAAGAGAAGAAATTGCAGAACTTCTGTTCTCTCCTGTAGTCTTTATTGATTTCTGCATTTTGTCGAGACTTGTTGTTACCGAAAATCGTTCGAAATTCTGTATGTCTGATGAGTCTGTTACACTTGCAAACAAAGTTGAAGATGCTGTCACAGATGTAATAAATACCACTGACACAAAAACCAACCCCCTGAAAAAACCAATCATGTTCAAAATCACTCCTTGTAAGTCAAATATAAATCCTGTATTAAATTCAAGTTGTTTAAACGTGGAAATAGAAAGCTAATTAATAATAAAAAATAACATCCATATTTCCTGGTACATAAAACTAATCGACAAGACAAAAGAAGGAGTTAACAATAATATTTTGTAAGATGTGAATTAGTTATTTTGAAACCACTGCACAGTTTCAGAGAGGCCGTCATCAAGACTTACAGACCCATCCCAATTTAACAATTCCTTTGCATATGCTGCATCAAGACAAGAACGGGAAACCTCGCCATCACGGGCTGCGCCATGTTTTGGCTTTAATGTACTTCCAACCTTTTGTGCAACAGTTGAAAAAAGCTGATTAACAGAAGTTTCAACGCCTGTTGCAATATTACATACACCACTTTTAACGGAAGGTTGAAAAGCAAGAAAGTTTGCTTTTGCTACATCTTTAACATATACATAGTCTCTTGTTTGAGAACCGTCTCCAAAAATTACAGGACAACTATCTGCAACAAGTGAAGTTGCAAAGATGGCAACTACACCTGCATCTCCTTTACAATCCTGCCTTGGTCCATAAACATTTGAATAACGAAGAGCAACCGTATTCATACCATATAGATTCCGATAAAAATCAAGATACTTTTCACCTGTCAGCTTCGTAATTCCATAGGGACTAAGAGGCTGATTTACATGAGATTCGGTGGCAGGGAAAGACTGCTGTTCACCATAGATAGCACCTCCGGAAGAGGCAAAAACCACCTTTTTAACGCCTGATTTTCGCGCAGCTTCAAGAAGATTCAAGAATCCCAAAATATTCTGTCGAGCATCATAAACAGGATCATCAACAGCTGTACGCACATTTATCTGAGCTGCATGATGGCATAAAATGTCAGGCTTCTCTGTCTTAAAAATTTCTTCTATATTCTCTGATAAAATATCCTCAACAATCAAACGGGCTTTATCAGGTACATTTTCTCTATGCCCTCTGGAAAGATTATCAAGACAAACAACTTCATAACCATTTTCAATTGATAGTTCTGCAATATGAGAACCAATAAAACCTGCACCACCAGTAATGAGAACCTTCATAATTACCTCAATTCAAAAAATGACAGGAAAAAATCTGACTATGAGAAATGTTACACAGGAAAATTTAGACAGAAAACAAAAATTTTACGACTCTGATGACGTAACTGTTTTATAAACAACGACATCTGAGAGTCTGGAAAAGACAATCACAGAAGCACAGCATACTACACCAAAAACAGGAAGTGCCATAGAGATATTCGAACTGTTCACAAATAATGCACTTGCGCCATAAAGAACTGCGAGAGCATACAAAGTTAGAACAGCTTGCGTATGAGTAAGCCCGAGAGCGACAAGGCGATGAGAACAATGATCCTTGCCTCCAAGATAAACAGGTCTGTTATTGAGATAACGCTGTACAGTAACAAGAGTAGTATCAAGGATAGGAAGCCCGAGAGCCAATATCGGAATAATCATACCCGCCCAGGTTCCATCAGAAGGCAGGTTCAATTTTACAGCTGTAGCAGAAAGCATGAAACCAAGGAACATAGACCCTGAATCACCCATAAAAATACTTGCAGGACTAAAATTATAACGGAGAAACCCAAGACAAACACCGGCAAGGGAAGCAGCAAGAGAACCTACCAGAAACTGGCCGTTTTTTGCCGCCACAAAGAAGATTGTAAAAGCAGAAATTGCACTGACACCACTGGAAAGACCATCCATATTATCTAAAAGATTAATAGCATTGGTTATTCCAACAATCCAAAACACTGTGAGAAACCCGTCTAACCAGACAGAACCAAAAATATTAAAACAAACCTCTGAGTTTAATACAAAAAGAGCTGCAAGAATCTGACCTGCAAGCTTAACTTTAGGATTCATTCCTGATTTGTCATCAACTAATCCTAAAATAACCATAAAAGTTGCGGCAACAACAATTGACGTTAACTGATGGCGAAACCCTAGAATGGAAATAAGACCAAAAACAAAAGACAAATACATTCCTAAACCACCCAGATAAGGCACAAGTCTTGTGTGTACTTTCCTGTCACCGGGAGCATCATAAAAATTAAATTTCATAGCAAGTTTTCTGGAAAATGGCGTAAGCAATAAGGCACCGAGAAGAGACAACATGAATACGCCACCGTACATAGCTATCAAGTTTCCCAGCATTTTGTCTATTCCAAACATTTACCAGATCATCCCCAAAGAAGAACACTTACGAAACCAAAAGACATAGACTCTTACAAACCAGGAATACCTGAGCTCTTACAAACCAAAAATGCATCAACAGTTACAAAAGCATACCTGTCAGGAAACTGCAAAACCATCAGAACCACTCATACGACCTTCATAATTTTTTTTGCACCATTCAATGGTTTTTAAAAGACCTTCCTCCAGAGAAACAGAAGGTTGCCATTCAAGATACTTTGCTGCTTTTTTCATACTTGGAACTCTTCTGCTTGTATCTTCAAAGCCCTTGCCAAAAACCTGTTCATAAGAGAGATGCTCAACTGATGATTTTGACTTAGTAAGGGAAATTACCGTTTTAGCAAGCTCAGCTATTGTAGTTTCAACTGTGGTTCCAATATTAAAACATTTTCCTAATGCATCTTTTTTCTCACCAACACGAACAGTACCTTCTATTGTATCATCAATGAAGGTAAAACATCTGCTCTGTTTTCCATCGCCATGAACACTTAAAGGCTGATCAGAAAAACACTGTCGAATAAACTGGGCAACAACGGAGCCATACCCACGTTCATCAATTCGTGGCCCGAAACTATTAAAATAACGAACGATAGAAACAGGTAAACCTTTATCTGCATAAGCAAAGGCAATATGTTCGTCTATGGCTTTGGCCGTTGAATACGACCACCGATGCACTGAAGTTGAACCTAAAACCCTATCATCATCTTCAGAGAAAGGGAACTTATTGGTTTTTCCGTAAACTTCAGATGTTGAAGCAATGAGAATTCGCTTCCAATACTTAAAAGCTGTTTTCATCATGATTTCAGATCCCTGAACATTGGTTATAACACCTTTAAGGGGATCTT
>Ga0164315_10003310_pt1 | contig 12501 bp, 15 predicted proteins | sample GuaBasSedimGuay6_FD_113737 | JGI IMG/M metagenome (GOLD analysis project Ga0164315, IMG submission 113737) | Subseafloor sediment microbial communities from Guaymas Basin, Gulf of California, Mexico - Guay6, Core 4569-2, 0-3 cm | ecosystem: Environmental > Aquatic > Marine > Hydrothermal vents... | reverse complement strand
CGCGGTCGGTTCATTGTCTCGGCCGAGGATGTCGTTCAGGTACTCCGCGCACCGGGGGCTCACGCCGAGCGGCATCTGCTTACTGTCAGCGTCGTTGCCAGGCGGGGGCATGCGCATCAACGAGTAGAACCGCTCCCCGCCCTCGTCGTAATTGCCGTCGTTCTCGCCAACCCAAACGTACGGGTCAGCGCCCTCGAAAGACCACCGAGTGGGATCTAGCACTCGGCCGTCGGAGAGTTCCACCCACCCGTGTCGGATGAAGGGACGCGTGACGTAGTCGGCCCAGTATCCCGTCTTGTTGACTCCGCCAAGCCAGTGCCCATAAACCGGCCTACCCCCAGTAAGAGCCGCCGCGGTGTGGGCGAGGAGATCGCACTTGCCTTCCCAGGTATGTGCCTTCCCGGCCTCTGCCTCCAAGTCGCTGATCGTCAGAGACGAAGAAGAAACACGGGCCCCCGCACCAGTAGCGCTCGCGATCAATTTCCTAGCCCACTCGCGAGCGAGACCTGCCGGGATCTGAACCTCGGCCTTCATCGGATAGTCGCCCTCGAACTCGCGGTTGACCACATACCGATGGTGCCCATCGTTCAGCTCAAACGAACCGTCCCACAGCAGGTCAACGATGATCGGTGTATTGACGTCAAACGAGTCAGCGCCCTCATCATCCACTTCTTCCATCACGTCATCGTATGAGCCTTCGTTGTCATCGTTCCATTCGATGTCACCGGTATCGATCGTGACGGTGCCCCGGAGCGACGAGAAACCGAACATCGCTTCTTCGATCTCTCGGTCGCTAAGGCAATCGAGCCAGTCCTTGGGGCCATCGCCCTTGGCCTTGTCGTGAAGCTCTTTGAGTCGGCTCTTGTTTGGTCTGGCCCAGTCGGGAAGGTTTTGGGGAAGCTGCTGTGGACGCGGCGGGTTCGGTTTCACCTCCCGCTCGGCAACGTCCCACGTGGTGATTTGGTCCGGCGACCAGACGGCGACGTAATGCCCAGAGGGCGCCGTGTCATCGTGGTGATCGCTTACGACCTTCCTGTCGATGAAGATACCGTCGTACCCCTTGACCTGTAGCTCACTGACAATCGCCTTCGGGTTCAGTTGGCCAGAATCAGATAGCTGCTTCATGAGATCAAGCACAGCGACCATTGGGTTGTCGTAGAACTGCATATTCTCGTCTCGAATACGAAGCCTGTCCTGAAACCATTTCAGCAGAACCGGGTCGTAGTCATCTGTCACCATGACCGGGTTTTTTAGATCGACCTCAGCGCGATACACGTGTGCCCCGTATTCACGGGCGTCGTCGGGAGACGTGCTCAGGTAGAACCCGGGGCCAAAGTCCATATTGCGGAAATCACGGAAAGCCGTTGGCTGAGACATCGGCACGTGTGCGCCGTGGTATGCCGTGAGTTTGGGTACTGGGTTCGGGAGCACCTTCGCTTCGGGTCGCATCACGAAGTACGACACGGGGCCTTCGTGCATCTTTTCGGCGAGACCCGCCTTTTCCATCTTGTCCCAGAACCCTTCGGCGCCAGCGGCGAGCCTTGAGTCCGATATCAATGTTCCGCCACGTTCTCGGGCGAGCGCGAGAGCTTCCTCGTAGAGGCGAGTGGCCACGCCCTCTTCCCGAAACCGCACATCAACTTCGATGTACTCAACCTGTAGGTCGTTGGCCAGGAACGAGCCGTTGAGCCACGCTCCGATCCCAGGCATCGCAGCTACTGGGTTGCCTTGGTCAACAATGCCGCCGTACCCAGCGATACCCGGGTACCAGTCGATAGTGACCTCTCCTGCGGGAGTGGCGGTGACCTTCGTGTCTCCCATGGACGATGCTGGGTTGTTAGCGAGGTACCAAAAACCCGACCCCTCTGCGAGACGCTCTTCCTTTTCAAGATCAAGGGGGCCCTGAGCCCATATGTTCTCGATTCCACTGTGTTGGATGACGATCAGGGGTACACCTGACGGCGACGTGGTCCGGTAGTAGTCGACATGATGATCATCGCGCGGGTGAACCACCCAGTCGCCCATGAACCCCACAAAACTGCCGTCGCCAGCTAAGTCGCCCTCGATCTCTTCCCAAGGAACGGAGTCATCGTGCCCGCTCACGTCCGGATCTGTAACCCACTCGATCCACCAAACCGGCCCCTGGGGGCATGAGCGGTCGAACTGGTATCCACGCGATGACGGATTCGCTTTCAGCGTCTCCTTCTTGTCGGTCAGGTACGCGGGCCGCTTCTTCTTCCCCTTCACTCCAACGCACTGCACGTCATTGTCGTCGTAACGCAGTGGCTGACCCCACACAGCCTCGGCGATCACATCTGCGCGTCGCTCGACGCCTTCTGGAAGACGGCGGCCAAGGCGGCGCTGAAGCTCCTTGACACCATACCGGTACTCAAGCGCGTGGCCGAGTTCGTGTCGCATGAGCCCCCTCAGGCGACTCAAGGGGAGGTCTCGCGCCTTCGGTGCGAACGCGATAACAATCGGGTCCCCCTCCATGCAGTACGCGAACTGTCGGTCTGCGCCGGACCCATTGTCCGCACCCGCGCGCTTGTCTTCGTGAAGCTCGATTGTGCCGAGATCTGGAAACATCGCATCGATGCGATCGAATGCCTCGTTGAAGGCTCGCTTGACGTTTTTCATGCCTGCGTTTGGCTCCAGGTCTTCAATCAGCTTGCGCCTGATGATGTTGTTTACCCAATTAGAGGTAGCGCACGCATCCGGATCCCCGCTAGCGCACTCCTTCTCCCAGTACCTCTTGGTGTCCCTTAGTTGGGTCACGGACATCTCTTTGACTAGGCGCTGTTCCTCATCGTCGTAAAGGAGACTACCACCGCTACGGTCGTTCATGACGCTGCTCCCGGGTACCAGATACATCCAACATCGCCAGAGTTTAGCTCACCCCAATCAGACTGGATGACGGCTTGTACGCCAAGAGCACCCATGTAGTAGGTCATCGGGTGATAGCCAGGGAAGTTGCGTTCTTCTACATCGAGTGAGTAGGCATCCACTGCCGTCTGTGCCTGTGCTCCTAGTGGCTCGACGTCCATGTAACTGGCGCGGGATGGCAACTGAAAAGCCGGCGCGTCAAAGTCGATTGTAGAGACATCGCGTCGCACTCTGTTTTCGGCATCGCGCAGCTTGTTGCGTAGATCCCTTAGATCATCGCGCAGGCTGTGCATATCGTCTTCCAGGCCCTCGTAACCATCAGGAACCGGATCGGAGTCATCGCCCTTCAGCATTTCGTCCATCTCTAGGCTCAGAGCTTCCGACCTAGCGGCATTCTCTTTTACCGCAGACTTCACCTTGCGGTACGACGCGAGGTCGTCGGGATAGCAAATCATTGCCTTCGCAAAGCCGTGCATCTTCCACATCTTCTCGTGGTCCGGGAGGCGCACGGCCCCCTCGGGAATCGACGACACGTCGACCACCCAGACGTGCTTCATCTTCTCTCGAATCTGCGTCTCGCTGGCATCGGATAGCTCAGACAAGTGCGCTCCGTATGCCGCGGTCAGCGTCCCGAAGAAATAGAGGCCGCTTCCGAGGTGACCGGTCCCGCGACCGCATGACATCTTCTCGTACCCGTGCTTGGCATGGCTTTGGTCAACGAAGATTGGCTCTCCGAGTCGCGGGGCTCCGGAGCGGTAGTGAATCTTTCCGGCGATGCACGACCATGCCGCATCGTGTCGGTCTGTTTTGGCTAACTCGAACAGACTGCGATCGAACCCAATCGCCTGTTGAATGGCTTTCCACGGTAGATCCGAAAAAGGCTGCACATGATCTGCCCAGGGCATCTGCTTGGCCCGGTTCGGTTCCATCTCGATCTCAACGCGCTGCTCGCGTCCATTGAGTCGAACTCCCGCGTCCCACGGTCCCCAGTGCCTCTCTTGCGCCATCTTTTTTAGCGCGTCATCCGGCCCGTATGTAGTGTGCCGCTCGGGGGAGAACAGCTCCTCGAATAACTCGGCGGGATAGCCAATCCCAGAAAACTTTCCTCCATGCCTGGCCTTCATTGTTTGCCAGTCCTGAACGACGCCATCTCGCTCGACCCACGCATGGTCGTAGCGCCGTGGAGGCGACGACAGAGGCTCCGCGACAGTGCCGTGGACAAGTAGACCGCCGTCTTCGGTCACGCTGCGCGCAGCCCATCGATAGCAGTCACCGCAGGCGATCGTGTCCATGGGACAGATTCTACCCGAGGTGAGTATTTGCGGCTAGTTACGGTCGACCGGCGGAACCTCTTTGCCGAGAAAAAACTCGCGGAGGCGATTTCGGCACGGGGCACAGATCTCTTTCTTCTCCGGGGGTATGGTGAGCCACCCACCGGGAAGCCCGTCTGGTTCCTCGACCCGCTCCTCTCGGCCGCACCGATCGCAGATGACGGTGTACCGGATCATGACACCGCGTCTGTCTTCGGCGGCTCCGCTTGCGCCTCCCGAATCGCATGCCCCATCGCACTGATGTGCGTCTGGATCGTGCTCAGCGCATCGGTGAGTTCCGACAGAAGCGATACCTCGTTGTCTCCGATGTCAACCACCATCCCTTGAAGCGCCTCGCGGTGTACCAACGCTGTGGTCTGCATCGACTTCAGAACTCGGATTCGTTCGCTGTTCTCCATCATAATTCTCCTCGGGAGCTTCATCGCCCCAGCTTGTCCACTGATCACGTCCGCTTCTAGCAAACAACTCCACATACGGGCCTTTTGAACGACTCTCAATGAGATCGTAGAAGGGCTCGGGTTTCGCTGAGTGCTTGCGTTTGCCTACGGTGCCCTCTTGCATGACATGGGGTGCTTCGAGGTATGTGTCCTCCTCGGACTCCGAGGACCACCAGCTTACGATGTCGCGCCTTCCGCTGTATACCGACTCGTGCATGCCCTTGCCACGTGTGCCGAACAGTATCAGCTCGTGCTTCCCGCGGAAGTATTGACCAAGCCCCGCGCGCGTCTTCGCCCACCCGATGTTCGTCTTGTAATCGAAACCGAGTTGTTGCATCAGCCAGATGCCATCGGGAAGGAAGTTGTTCGTCACATAACAGTACAGATGTGCGTTCTCTGCGGGGAGAAATAGGCCGCTCTTGGCGATTACGAGCGGCATCTCCCGTGTTGGGAGAAGATTGTATTTCGCCTGTGCCCCACGCTTAATCTTTCCACCGCCTCGCTCCATCCACGGTGGATCCATCATGATCGTGCGAAACCGCTTCATAAGGCGTACGACTTTCCGATCGAGATATTTCTGATCGCGTTGGAAACAACACCGAAGCGTTTGGCAATCGACCGCTGAGACTCTCCCGCAGCAAGGCGGTCTCTGATTTCATCGATGTGAACAGCGAGTTTCGCGTTGTGGTGCTCAGCTCCCCGCGGCCTTCTCCCGTTATGATGACGACCTTTCCGAACGGCGTCTTTTAGGTTGTCGCTGTTCGTTCCGATGAACAAGTGTTTTGGGTTTACGCATGGCGGGTTATCGCAATGATGGCAAACCACTTTCCCTTCCGGAATCGGTCCGAAGTGAATTCCCCACGACAACCGATGTGCGAAGACACGGCCTTCTCCCCTTCGCCCACGTGAGATTCTACCGTACCCGCGGTTGTTCTTCGGACCCGTCCACAGGTGGCACCCATCCTCTCCCGCAGACGTGTCTGTGTACTTCTCGTAACGCTCCTTCAAAGGAGTAACGCGTCTCAAATACCTACGCTGTGATTTCTTATCGCTCACGTGTTACGCTCCGTGTCTGACAAGACGTAGTACGTCGAAGGAAGAATATCAAGTGGCCCTCGAAGATTTCCATTGGATCGTCCCCGACCTCGCCCAGGGCAGCTACCCCGACCCCGTCAAGGATTCGTTCGACGTGTTCGACGTGGTCGTGCTCTGCGCTGAGGAGCTTCAATCTCCGCGTACCAAAGCTCCCGCTGGGAAGCACATCTTCCGCGTGCCGCTCGACGACGACATCTACCGTCCTCTCCCCGAGGACGTGGGCGACGTGCTTCACGAAGTCGCCAAGCGACTCGCCACCTACTGCGCTGGCGGGAACAAGGTGCTCGTGACGTGCGCTCAGGGGTGGAACCGAAGCGGTATCGTCAACGCGCTTACGCTCATGTACGGCTACCAGATGCCGCCCAAGAAAGCGATCGACCTGATCCGAAAAAAGCGAAGCCGGGACGCTCTCTGCAACCCCATGTTCGAGCAGTACGTTCTGACGACGACGTTACGTTGAAGAAGTGGGGTTTCAAACGGGACGACGCGGTCAAGTCCCTTCCCGACCCACTTCGTCACCGGGCGAGCCGCGAGGGGGTTGTTGGTTTATGGAAGGAGATGGCTCGTGTGTTGTACTCGCCGCGCGTGCTAAGCGGGCTTCCGCCGTTCGCCGAGGTGCTGGCAAAGACGTTCTGGGAGGTGGAGGTCTCTGACGTCATCGACGCAATGATGAACGGCGACCCCGCTTTCTTCGTCGCGTTTCAGATCAAACTCGACCAAATCGATGTGGCGCTCGTCGATGCCGGAAACAGCATTGCCCAACGGGCACCCGTTGTGCGGTGCAAGTACACGGTCGACGGGTTTCGGCTGGCCGCTGTAGAGAACCTCGAACGGTTCGGCGGGAAGTGGCCGCCTGGATCTACTGACGCCGAGCGTGTCTGATACGGGCGTCGAGCATGCCGTTGCCGATGCCTGCGTCCACCCACTGGTTGATCTCGGGGTAGGTCATGATCATCACGAAGTCCTTGCTGCACCCGCGGCACTTGAGCTTCGTCAGGACGCCTGTCCGAGTCATCTGAGTCCCAGCTACGGGCTGCTGCATGTAGAACTGGGCGATCTCCCCCCACGACACGAGCCCCTTCCACTGACGGCCGCAGTTGTCGCAGTTGCTCATCGGAATCACGCCGCGCTTGACGATCATCGCAGAGACGTCGTCGTCGTCGCTGAACGAGCCCACCCCTTGCGTCATGTCCTCGTACGAACCGTGACCCTCGGACCAGTTTTTGAGCTTGTCGTGCATGGTGAGAACCTACGGGTTGGGTGTCAGACAGTCAACTACGGCGACTGCGAACGAACAGCGCCACCGCGCCGGCCGTGAGTACCAACGACCCCGCGCCTACCGCGCCCCATTCCGTGGGCGTCAGCCCAAACCGCACGTCTCGGTCGAAGCTCGCGGGGGGCTCGTACGTGTTCACTTCTCCATCCGACGCAGATCCTGCCATTGCCGTTTCCGGGACCAGGGAGCCCCCTGGAGCCGTCGCAAGTGGATATGGGTCCACACCTGCCATGGCCTCCATCGCAGAGCCTCTGCGCACCTGGAATGCCCCGCGCGAGGAGAATTCGAGACCCTTCGAGGAGAGCCACGGTCTCGGGTCGAGATTATTGTGCCGGTAGGGGCCAGGAAACGGCCTCGCGCCGTTGGGGCGCCGTTTTCGGAGTTCGAGATGGAGGTGGACGCCCATGCCCCTGAACTTGCCGTTCGAGCTGTTCCCCATCGTCCCGACTTGATCTCCAGCGCGGAGCTTCTGCCCGGTGCTCACCGTGGTCCGGTCCAGGTGCGCGTAGAGCGACCACGTGTCGTCCTGGGGGTGGTAGACGATCACCCCATTGCCGTAGCCCCCAAAGCCCCGCACAAGGCCGTCGTCGTTCAACACGCGCTCCACGGTGCCCGGCGTGACGTTGTACACCGGGGTCCCCCGGCCGCCCGTATGGCTCATGTCCATGCCTGCATGATACGTGGGCTCGCCCGAACGACGCCCTCGGCGCATGCCCATATCGGATAGGAGTCTCCCGTGGTCTGCCGGAAGTGGAGGTGACGCAGCCATGTCGCGATGATATCAGGCTTCCCCGAGACGCGCGACGGCGGGGTTGTCAGACAAATCTCCTTGCGGAAGTTCTGTGAGGCGATAGAGTCGCGCCACCACACGAACGGATCTTGCGCTCGCCCCTTGAGGGCAACAGCGCAAAAAGGGGAGCGTGATGTCCACCAAAACGGCTTTTGCCGTAGTAATCGTCCTTTTTCTGTCGGCGCCCGCGAGCGCAAATTCGGGCCGCGTCGATGCCACTTTGGTATCGGACACCGCCCTAGTCATGGCTCAACTCTACGTGGCCGAAGCCGGGTGGAGATCGCCAAGAGACTACGCGGCGATTCATCACTCGATCACCGAGGGTGCGCGAAGGAGAGGGGTCACTGTCGAGAAGCAGGCGCGAGACTACGGTTCCATCTTCAAAACAGACTCCAGCCGGGCAACTTGGGTACTGGGGCTGAACGGCGAAATGACAGAACCCGAAGGATGGCCCGACGACGTCTCGTGGGAGAGATACGGTCGTCCCCGATGGGCACGCGTTCTCATGGAATCCCAGATCAACGAGGTCTTCATGCCAACGAATCCATGCAGGGGGGTCCCTCGTCACTGGGGTGGGCGAACTCTTGCGCGTGACCGCGCTCGCGCACGCAGAGCGATAGCCGCAGGGAGGTGGATTCCCCTTCAGTGCGGTCCCACCATAAACGGCTACTACGCCACACGGTAGACGCAAAAACGCCGCGGTGAGAACGAGCCCCGCCGCGGCGCATTGCTCTTCGATGCGCTCAGGCGGTGGCGTTGCGAGCCTCCGGGTCGTGGATCGCCCGGTAGGTGCCTTCGATGCAATCGATGGACTTGATCGCGAACCCGTCATCGAGGGTTTCGACCTCTCCGGAAACGTACTCCGTGATGGCGGCCTGTCGTGACTCGAACGCTTTCTTCCACGCAGGGTCGTTCCGCTTCGCACGGTCGATGATCCTCTGAAGCTCACCTTGGATGGCGGTGATGACGCGCGTGTCGTGCTGCTGGAACTCCAGCTCGGCTGCCTTGAGCCGGTACTTGTCCTCGCCGAGGATCTCTCCGAGCAGGGGTTCGAGCGCAAGGTTCTTCGCGCTACCGTTGCTGGACTTCTTCGTCGCCCGCTTCTTCGTCGCCCGCTTCTTCGCTGGTGCCCTCTTCACTGATGCTCTCTTCGTGGCCATGCCAAACCTCCGCTGTTGAACGCACCCAACCCCCCGCCGAAACCTTAGCGGAGGTGCCCGACGAGGGGCGAGATGCAAGGTGTGTGTATCAGGGCAGGGAGGGGAAATCAAGCGTCGTCAGACAACCTCTTGATCGAAGTCCCAGCCCTGGAGCTTCATCTGTCGGTCGAGGTCCGACTTGCCTGTCTCGTCGAGGGTGAACTCGCATGTCACCAGCGTCACGGAGGTCGCTTCGATCGGCGCAGTCTTCACGAAGACAGTCACAGGCTGTGGGCAGAGCTTGTAGCGATAGGTCTTGTCGGCCATCAGGGTCGAAGCTCCGGTGGGACTACGATGTTGGCGATGCTTTCGATCTGCGATGCCCCGAGCTGGAAGCCATAGACCGTCGGAGTGCTCACCATGCCAGTGAGAAACTCGAAGTCGCCCTGGTGGCCGCCGATGCTCAACAGCGCTGACGTGCCGCCCGCGGGGGCACTCGCGAGGGTCGCAGAGTCGCGCTCGATGCCGTCGATGTAAAACTTGATCGACGTGCCGTTTGCGGCGCGCGTGCAGAGAACATGCACCCAGCGGCCAACGGGCAGCACGATAGTGCTGTCGTACTGCGCGTTAGAGCCATTTCCGTATTCATGAAACCAGTGCAGGCGGTTGCCAGCCGAGAGGCCGATGCGCCACAGGGTATTCGATGCCAGCGTCTCGCCCGCGAGCGCAAACTCCATGATGACTGCGCGACTGGCGTGCAGGGCCTGAACGTTCACCATGACCGAGACAGTGATCGCGCCGGTCAGTGCAAGCGCGGCTTGCCTCGCCTGGGAGAGACGCGACGCAGCGTTGAACGCGAACGCTTCGGCGCCCAGAGCGGCAGCGGGACTCCACAGAGACGTGCCAGCGACAAGAGATAGACTGGCGCCATACACCGAAACGAGATTGCCGTTTAGATCCCAGGAACCAACGGGATTGATCGCGTTGACCGGGCCATGGAAGTCAGCGAGCGACTGTCCAGCCAGCGACCCACCAGAGACGACTACGTTCTGGTCAGCCATGCCCTACCCTACCCAGTACCGAATCCGCGAGGCGACCCAGGGCGTCACCACTATCGCGTGCGCGTAGTAATCGACGACGAGTTGCATGGGCGGGGCGATGGTGGAGACGCCCTCGGCGATCTCACCATCGACGTGACCACTCTGCGTGACGTAAATGTTTTCGCCGAACTTGATCAAGACCATGGGCTCCGTCAGGCCAGCAGCGGCAGGCGTAGGCGCGGGACCGAGTAGCCACGGCCCGAGCGCGGGGATGGCTTCCCACTCGGCCTGTGTCCCGTCGAGCGGGAAGACCACGAGCAGATCCATGTAGTCACGCTTGTCGCCGTCGCGAACATCGACTGACGAGATGCCCTGAAAGGAGATTTGCTCTTCCGGCTCCCACACGAAGGAAGTTTTGATCGGAACGCCATCGACGGCGGCGGGTGCTGCGGCGCCAGCGATGCCCTTTGCGCGGAGCGATGCGCTCTCGCTCGCCGGCTCCAGTTGGACGAGGGCCACACCGTCAGCGCGGTACCCGGTCTGCGGCAGCGGTTCGCCGCTGTGGTCGCCGATGAGTGAACCCGCGGGGCACGGAGTCGCTGGATTCGAGGTTGCAACTGGGTCACCATCGAGGATCGTTTTGTCGATCGACGAAAGTTCGTCTTTGAAGACGACATCGCAAACGCCAGTCGTGACGTTCACATTCACGGCCTGTAGCGCGATGACGATCGCCGAGTCGCCAACGTCCTGCGATAAACGAGCAGCATTCACCTGGTCAAATGGAAAACTCGCGAGAGTGTAGCTGTATGTGGTCTCGGGCATCAGTTCGCCTCTCTCATGATGATCGACGCTTCCCAAATTCCCGATTCTGTTCGAGGCGCGTCGGTGCGGTATTCAAGCACGAGCGTATGCTCGCCACGGGTCAGAGTCACAAGGTAGCGCCGACTAGCGTAGAGACGCTGGCTTGTGCCAGTAGATCCAGATCCCGCAGAGTCCTGCGGCTCTTCTTTGTGAAGCTCACCGAGTTGCTTTTCATCGAGCAGGAGCCTGCTCTCGAAGTCGTTTTTTTGCGAGTTGTGGTTCCAGCCGTAGCTCCACTCGATCCAATAGTTCCCGGCTTCCACGTTGCAAGAAAGTTTCGTTTTCCCCAAAAACTTCGTGCTCGTCGTAACTGTTACGTCGGGCTCAAAGGCCTCGAAAACGACAGGAGGAACACCTCCGTTGAGCACGGCGCTCTTCGGTAGATCGTTCATCCCGTCGTTGATCACCAACTCGTTGTTTTCTACCGCGGCCTGTAGCTCGGGATCAGAAAACACCTCATACGGAAGGAGCTGAACGTCGGTGAGAATAACCTGACCGCCAGGCGGCACCGTTACACCCAGGTTCTCAAGGAGAACCGGAACGGTAGGGCCAGAGGTAATGTTCCGTGCGATAAGTACGGTGGCCATCAGATGCGCCTCTTGTAGCCGAGGGCGATCTGCACATTGCTCATTGCCGAGCCCACAGCCGCATTGCGAAACGAGAGCAGTCCGCTCGCGACGTCCACGTTGATCGCCGTCGTGGACTGTGGCCCTGCGACCGATGTCGCGAGAGTCGCGACTACGCCGCCGTTGTTGAGCACCTCAATCGTTGCGAGCCCTGCGTCAGTCCGCGTAACCGCGAGGTAGACGATGGTGCCCTTCTGGCACGGAATGCCACGGTTGCCCGCGTCAAGAACCAGCGTCCCCACGCCGCGAAGGAAAGTGCCCGTCGAGATGTTTCCTCTGCGGCCGGCGACAAGCTGGAGCGTCGTGATGGAGAGCCACTTGGCCCGTCCGCCGTCGTACTCCATCCAGTCGCGGAGCACGTTGTTGTAGTAGAGGTCGCTGTCTGCCGGCGTAGGCGGGCCTGCGGGGTCTGTGGCGGCGTTCGCAAACACCTGTACCCCCGGGGCCGCGAGGACCCCAGGGGACGTTAGGACTGCGAGTTTGCCGTCACCAGCCACCGTGTCCTATCAAGGAAGGTCAACGCCTTCGCCGAACTGGATGACGATACGAGTGGTTTCAGCGCCTGCGTCAGCGAAACTGACGATTCCGACACGCTGAGAGCGAGCTGCGGACGTGGGTGATGTGAGCGTCACCTTACCCGGAGTGGTGCTCATGTAGACCCTCTTGCCGCCATCGGTGGCGCCCGGGGTGCCTCCTGTCCAGACCGCGCTCGGGATGGTGAGTTCCCCTGCGATCTGCATCTCGGTGGAAACGCCAATCCCCGCAACTGCCGTAGCGAAACCAATGGGATACCGCGTCGGAGCTGCCACATCAGCGTCAGCCTTCGCAACCGTCGATCCGGTACCCATGGACAGAAGCTCGCCCGCGACAAGCGCCACGGCTCCCACCGTGACGGTGACCGTCGGGAACGACGCCGCTTCGGCCTTCAGCTCGTTGAGCGCGCCGACAATCGACGTGACAGGCACGGTGAACCCAACGAGGTCCTCGACGCCGGACTGGTTGATGGTCAGGTCCGCGCCGCTG
>Ga0164315_10003309_pt1 | contig 12501 bp, 11 predicted proteins | sample GuaBasSedimGuay6_FD_113737 | JGI IMG/M metagenome (GOLD analysis project Ga0164315, IMG submission 113737) | Subseafloor sediment microbial communities from Guaymas Basin, Gulf of California, Mexico - Guay6, Core 4569-2, 0-3 cm | ecosystem: Environmental > Aquatic > Marine > Hydrothermal vents... | reverse complement strand
GTGGCAACGCACCCGGGACAACTTCGACAGTATTGACGAATGGGTAAGCAAGACCGACTGGATCGACTGGCTGGCACGCGACCCGGCGACACGTTCACCGACATCGATGTGCCTGCAAATCGTCGACCCCGAGTTCACGCAACTAGCGCCCGAGCTACAACAACCGGCCATCAACGCCATGCTGGCGCGGCTCGAGCAGGAAAACGTCGCTCTCGATATCGGCAATTACCGCAGTGCACCGCCCGGGTTTCGCATCTGGGGCGGCGCCACCGTCGAAAGCAGTGATCTACGGGCGCTAACGCCGTGGCTCGACACCGTGTTCGCAGAATTCAAGTTATCTATGCAGGAGAATCAAAATGACTAAGCCCAGGGTGTTGATATCGGACTCCATGTCCAGCCAGGCCGTGACCATCTTCGAAGAGCGAGGTGTCGAAGTCGTGCAGTCGAGCAAGCTCAGCGAGGCGGAACTGTTTGATACCATCGGTGACTTCGATGGCCTTGCCATTCGTTCGTCAACCAAAGTGACCGCACAATTACTCGAGCACGCCACAAATCTCAAGGTCGTCGGACGCGCCGGTATTGGTGTCGACAACGTCGACGTGCCCGCCTGTACGAAGCGCGGCATCGTCGTCATGAACACGCCGCTGGGTAACGCCATCACCACCGCCGAACACGCCATGGGCATGATGCTGGCGCTGGCGCGTCATATCCCGCAAGCGAGCAGCTCGACGCGAGCTGGCAAGTGGGAAAAGTCGAAGTTCATGGGCGTCGAGTTGACCGGTAAACTGCTCGGCCTGATCGGCGCCGGCAACATCGGTTCCATCGTCGCCAGCAAGGCAATCGGCTACGGGCTCAAGGTGCAGGCTTACGACCCTTTCCTCACCGATGAGCGCGCCACTAAACTCGGCGTTAAGAAAGTCGACCTGGAAACCTTACTCACCAGTTCCGACATTATTTCGCTGCACGTTCCCAAAACCCCCGAGACCAGTAACATCATCAGTGCCGATGCGCTCAACAAGATGAAAGCCGGCAGCATGCTGATCAACTGCGCGCGCGGCGGCCTGGTGGATGAGCTGGCGTTGCTGGCGGCGTTGCAAAGCGGGCACCTGAGGGGCGCGGCGCTCGATGTGTACGAGGTCGAACCGGCGCGTGAAAACCCGTTGTTCGAGCTCGACAACGTCATCTGTACACCACACCTCGGCGCCTCCACCATCGAAGCGCAGGAGAAGGTCGCTATCCAGATCGCCGAGCAGATCAGCGAATTTCTGCTCACCGGTGCGGTTAATAACGCCATCAACGCGCCCAGCATCAGCGCCGAGGAGGCGCAGTTGCTGGGGCCCTACCTGCAACTGGCGCAGTGCCTCGGATCCTTTGTCGGTCAGCTCACCCACGACCCGATCAAGACGCTGACGGTTACCTACGGTGGCGAGGCCAATTACCTCAACGTATCGCCGTTGACCATCCAGGTGGTGCAGTCGATCCTGGAACATCACAGCAGTTACGTGAACTCGGTGAACGCGCGAGAAGTCGCGCGCGATCGCAACATCAACGTCATCGAAGCGCATAACGAGGGGCGTGACGAGTATCCCTGCCGCATCACCGTCGCAGTCGAAACCGAATCCAGGTCGCGCAGCATCTGCGGCACGCTGATTCAGAACCGGCCGCGTGTCATCGATATACGCGGAATCCCGCTGGAGTCCAAGCTTGGTGAGCACATGCTCTACATCACCAACCGGGACAAGCCCGGCGTCATCGGTGATATCGGTACCTCGACCGCCGAGCGCGGCATCAACATTGCCAATATGCATCTCGGGCGCGATACCCAGAACGGTAACGCGATAGTGCTGATCGAAGTCGACGAAGCGCTCAGCAAGGACGATCTCGAGCACCTGCGCTCGCGGCCGAACATCACCAACGTGCAATACCTGCATTTCCCGGCCCTGCAATGAACCAGGGCACCGAGCAGGCGCCGCGATGGTTGCCGCGCAGTAGCGCGCGGCAGGCTTTCGTCGTAACCCTGTGCAGTGCTGGTGACATCGACGCCGCGTTGGCGATGCTGGATGAAGCGCTTGGTGAATTGACCATCACCGCGCGCCAGCGCCTCGACGTCAATCGTTGTGCCCTGACCATCGACTGTACTCCGGTTAGAGCCTGGTCCTTGTTGCAGGACCTGCGCCGCCGCTTACAGGCGAGCGACGTCTACCTGCAACCCGAGAGCACGCCGCGGATTCGCCTTTTGATCTGCGACATGGATATGACTATCGTCACCACCGAAACCCTCGATGAGGTTGCGGCGGCGCTCGGCATGGGTGAGCGCGTAGCGGCGATTACCGCACGCGCGATGCATGGTGAACTCGATTTCGACGCGGCGCTGCGCGAACGTATCGAAATGCTGGCAGGGCAACCCGAACAGGTGTTTCACGATGTTGCAGGCCAGCTGCAACTAAACCCCGGCGCCACTGAATTGCTGGCCGCGGCAAAGGCGGCTGGCGTGCATTGCGTGCTGGTTAGCGGTGGCTTTGCGCAGGTTGTCGAACCGGTCGCGCGCAGACTCGGCTTCGACGAGGTCTACTGTAACCACCTCGAGATCGACGACGGTCGACTTGGCGGCGCGGTGCATGCGCCAATCGTCAATGCCGACTACAAGTGCAAGATCCTGCAACAGTGCGCGCGCAAGCTGGGTATTGGCCTGGTCGAATGTTGCGCGATCGGTGACGGCGCCAACGATTTGCCGATGCTGCGCGCCGCGGGCCTTGGCATCGCTTACCGGGCGAAACCGATACTGCACGCCGCCAGCAGCTGCCATATCGACGCCACCGATCTCTCCAGCGCGATTCACTTCATGCGCCTGGATAGCGCCGACAAAGGCCCGGGAACCTCTGATTAATTCGTCATTGCGAGACCCACAGGACCTAAAGGAGCAGCGACGCGGCAATCTCCAGGAGATTGATCAAGTCCAGGGAGATTGCTTCGCTACGCTCGCAATGACAAAAAAATAGCGCCTTAAAGTTCGAACAGGACGTCGGAGCGGATGATGTACTTCCGGCCCGATTGAATCGCTTGCGAACTGTGCAGGCAATGCAACGGGTGCATGCCGTGCGGAAAACACAGCGCGGCGCCGAGAGGCGTTCTTATGTCCACCTTACGCGCGCCTTCGAGCCCGCGTGCGGGGCGAGCGGCATCCTGCGCATCGATGTAAAACTGCGTCGCGCCACCCAGGTAATCCTCGCTCAGAAACAGCAGGAAAGTCAGCTGGCTCCAGCGATCGTCAAACGCATTGGTGATCAGTTCGCCATCGACAACCCGTGATCCTGGCCAGGAACCGTCGCTGTGCGCCGCGAAGTAATCGCCCTTCCCATAGCGATAAAAACGAAAGCGTGAATTGATGCCGAGCGCCTGCTTGCCATCGAAATCATCGTCGCTGCGAAACTGCGCGCGGCAGCGTTGCCAGATGATGTCGGTGGTGACGTCGTCCGCGACCCAGGTGGCGTTGTGGTTATGCCGGATCGAGCGCGGCAGTGACACGGCCGCGTCCGCAAGGTAGCCGAGTGATTCGGTCAAGCCGATCAGACGCGCGCATTCATCGCTCGACAGGACATCGAGTAACTGGAAGGCGCCTGGAACGGTGCTGATATCCCGGCGCGTGACAGTGCCAGTCCGGTCGCCCTCGAGCACCGCCGGATTATCCACGTGACTGGCCCAGGTGGGGATCGCCGGGTGTTCGGCGCCGGGTTCACGCGCGACGATGTAAAAGTCCGTAGCGGTAGAATTCATTGGCGATGTTTGATTTGTTGGCATGCGTCGATTAGATCAGAAGCGCGCACAGGCTGCCACCTGTGGTATCGCTCATACGGGAAACCTGCGGGATTTTTCATGCTAAAGTAAGCGCGCAAACCATCCTGCCGGGAATGAATTATGAGCCAGCCAGCGAGCAAAGCCATCGTTGATAAAAATCGGGTTGACAAAAATCAGGTTAATACGGATCGGGTTGAAACAAACCTGATCGAGCATCTGCCCTATGAAATCGATGGCGGCATCGCCAGCCGCGCGGCGATCGGACTGATCGTGCTCGCGACCGACTACACCATCGAACACGAGTGGCGCCAGCTGTTCGCCGGAGTCGACGGCGTGGCTCTGTACCAGAGCCGGATCCACAACGAAGATCGCATTACGCCCGAGACCCTGCGCGCGATGGAGCCGCGCATCGTCGAGTGCACGCGCGTGATTACCCCGGATACGCCGCTCGACGTGGTCGCATACGGCTGCACCTCGGCGTCGATGGCGATCGGCGAGGAAAATGTGTTCGCTCGAATTCACGAAGCCAAACCCGAGGTGCGCTGCACCACGCCGATAACCGCCGCGTTTGCGGCCTTCGACGCCTTCAAGGCGCGCCGCATCGGCGTGCTGACGCCATACCCGGCCGACGTCAACAAGATTGTCGCCGACTACATCGCCGCGCGCGGCTATCAGGTACCGGTGTTCGGATCCTTCAACGCCGAGCGCGACACCATTGTGGCGCGCATCACGCCGCAATCGATCGAAGCGGCGGTGCGTGAAATCATCAGCCATGCCGACGTCGACGCGATCTTCGTCTCCTGCACCTCGGTGCGGCTGATGCTTGCTTGCGCCGAACTGGAAAAAAATCTCGGTATTCCGCTGACTTCATCGAACCATGCCATGGGCTGGCATGCGCTCAGGCTCGCCGGCATCGACGACAAGCTCGGTCATTTCGGCTCGTTATATGAGTTGCCGCTGGCCTAGCTCACTAGCGCTTTCTGCGTGCCGCCCCGGCAGTCTACGTCGGACGCCGGGCCGGGATGCTGGTGCCAATATGCAGGCCAGGTATTACTTCGCTTTATAGGTGTACTTCTGACCGCCGATCGAGGCTTCGTACATCAGGCCGCCCTTGGCGACGGTAAACACGGCCATCCCCTTGTTGTACTCGCCCACGGTACTGGCGTCATTCTGACCACCGCTGGAGCCGGCCGAGCTGCCGGATGTCGAGGCAGTAGCCGAAGCGCCTGCGGTGATGGCGACAGCGGTGGCCTGGGCGCCGAACTCGAAGTTTCCGCCGGTGAATTCACTGTAGGCACGCTTGTCCTGGAAAAAAATGATCTGGCTAAAAGCCTGGCCACCAAGCTGGAAGCCAATGGTCACCTGGGTCATCGAAGTGTCGCCGACGTATTTGCCTTTTGCGTAGACCCTGCCGGAACCATGCGCGCCACCGATTCCAAAGCCAGCTTTACCGATTGTCGGAAAGACTGCATAGCCATAGCTTTTGCTAAAGAAGTCGCCGCTTTCCCCGGCGTTTTTGAAGACCTTGATAGTATCGTCATAATCTCCCGCCCAGCTACCCGTAACAGGTAGTGCGAACATTAGTAAAACGAGGCATGCTCTAATCGTAAAACTCATACTTATCTCTCCATGAGACGAATTATCAACGGCTGTGAATATACTGGTCTGTTCCCCGATAGTCGATACATTTTGCTTGCCGGTGAGCTGAGTTGACGAACAATAAAAGCGGCTCCCGCAGGAGCCGCTACTGTCGTTTCAGTTTAATGATTTGTCAGGATTGTGGCGTGTGCCAGATCGGTGAGCTGTAGGCGCGTTCCTGGTGGATCAATTTCGCCGCTTGCGGAATCTCGGCGCCCAGGCGAACCCTGTCATAGAGGATCCAGCGTGGCGTTGGAATCTCGATGACGCGGGCATAGTAGAAAGCATTTTGTTGCGCATCGAAATCCGGATCGGTCCAGACCGTGGCGAGTTCGGAAGCGCCGATGGTATTGGTCCAGGTGGCCGCTTCCCGGTCGACGGTATTGCCGACGCGTGGCAGCTTGCCTTTGGAGTCGGGTTGCCGGTCACCTGACCAGGCCACGTCATAGACCTTCTCGTGGGTCTTGCCGTCCTTGTCGAGCCAGCCTTTGATGATCTGGATGCGGTCAAGGTTGGCGCCGACCGGATCGCGCAGCGCAAAGACCATGAAGTTCGGCGCCTCTTTTCCTTCGGGTGCTGCGATTAAATCGCTGCCCATGGGAACGCCTTTCTCATAACCGCGGAAGGCCGGAGTGCGGCTGCGCAAGTCTGCGTCGGTGAACTCCCAGCCGCCGAAAAAACGCAGCATGATGCGCGGGCCGGTGGTGGCGTAGGTTTCCTTGCGCTCCATGGCGTCAAAGATCGCCCTGCGCGTATTTTCCGTGGCCCATACCGCCTGGTATCCGGAGGCGGACAGTTCATAGCCTTCGATGGCGCCGAGTTTCGATTTGACAAAGGGATGCGCTACCCGTGTTGCGGATGGTTCGACGGAGGTAGATTTGCCGAAAAAGTTTTCCTCCTCGGCCGTAGACAGACCGGTATGGGTGTCGGTTGCGCCGACCATGCCGAATTTATAGGGATTTGTTCCAAATTTCTTTTCGAGGACGAAACCGTTCTTCAGCGCCTCACGCGCGTATTCGCGCTGCAGCATCTCGTCTTTCTTTATTTCCGTGAGGTCGAGATTTCCTTTGGCCAGGGTTTCGTAGTCAGCGAACTCGTCCTCGGGCGAGAGGAAGGGATGGGTCTCACTGTCACCCTTGATCTGGGTCACCTCGTAGAGCGGCTCCCATTTGGCGCGCAGCTTTACGTAGTTCTCATCGACCTTGCCACCGGCATAGGTATCCTCCATGGGAAACAACCAGCCGTTGGAAAGGTTGCCATTGTGAGCAATTGCAAGCGCCTGGCCGCCAGTCTTGGCCTCGTAGTTCTCAAGCCACGCGTAGAGGTCCAGCGGATCAGTTGTGCCCAGCGGTGGTTGCGTCGTCAGCGGCAGCACCTGGTGCGCCCGTCTACCGTCATCACGCAAGATGACGTTGCGGTGCAAATTGAAACCTTTAGGTACCGAGGTCCATTCGAAACCGATCAGGGTGGTGAAACGGCCTGGTTCGTTGAAACGGTCAGCGGTGTTGACGATATCTTCCCAGAGCGTATCGTAGACCTTCGAGCCGGGCGAGTAGTCACTGACGAGTTGCTCGGGAACCGTCATCTGAGAAAAATTGGTGATCAGGTCGAATGCGGCCTCACCCGCAGCCGTACCACCCTTCTTGAAACCTTCGTGCCACTCCTTACCCTTCGGATTCGCCAGAATATTGGGCGTCCCCTTCTGGATGTCGGTCGCGATCCCCATCATGTCGGAGTGGTCTGCAATCACCAGCCAGTCGAGCGGACGGCCCAGTTTGGCCGGCAAGCCGCTCGATGAGGTTACCTGTTCGCCGCGCGCGAAGCGGTAGGCTTCCTCGTGGCCGAGGACGTTGCCGAACAAACCGGCATCGAGCGATAGTCCCGTGTGCACGTGCGTTTCACCCCAGTACAGCCCGCTCGGGAAGGGCCGGTCGGCATAGGGCGAATAGGTTGTGCCCGAATACAGGGGAGCCAGATCCTCGGCTGATGGCGAACCCCCCCAGTCCTGGGCGGTGGCCGGCAGGGCTACCGCCAGCGTCAGAAATGATGCTGTTGTAATCAGGTTTTTATTCATTGTATGTCCACCGTATGCGATTAGGTTACGTCCATTTTCTAATCTGCAAATTAGCAAATGAATGATGATCGGTTAAGCCATCTTTATTAATAATGACGATGATACCTGTGTATGATCGTAACCGTAACCGAATTCTACAACCTGACTGGGTAAATAGCGGCAATGTCATCGATAAAATCCACCGACAAGCTTGATCGCATTGTTTCTGAGGCTCGCGTTGCGAGCGATGCGAGAGAGCAGGGTTACCGCAGCCGGGCGTTGAAAATGTATCCCTGGGTATGCGGGCGCTGCGCGCGTGAGTTCAACGCGAAAAATCTGATCGAGTTGACCGTTCACCACCGTGACCACAATCATGACAATAATCCCGCCGATGGCAGCAACTGGGAGCTGTTGTGTGTCTATTGTCACGACAACGAACATTCCCGTATGACCGACTCGGGTTACGGTGATCTCGGCGGTGAAACGGAAAAGCGCGAGGCCACGCATAATCCGTTTGCGGAACTGGCGTCAATGCTCGAAAAAGACAAGTAACTGGCAACTGCCGCAAGGCGAGCTGCCGCGTCTATGGTTGGGCCAGCGCAGCTGAAAGCAGCGACAAGCGATGATTGCCAGGAGATCGATGGAACTCGGATGCCGTTTTTCGCCTCTGGCTGCTTCAAGAGGGGCTGCTTCAAGAGGGGCCGCTTCAAGCTGCCGGCGCGCCACCCTCGGCACTGCGCCGCTCGATAAACGCCTGCAATTCATCGTTGCGCGCCTGCTCCAGTGAGGGTGCTTCGAATTCCTGCAGAACCTGCTTCCAGATGCCGTTGGCGCGCTGGGTCGCGGTCAGGCTGCCGTTGTCGGTCCATTGGCCGAAGTTGCTCCAGTCGGACACCAGCGGTTCGTAAAACGCTGTCTGGTAGCGTTCGATGGTGTGTTCGCAGGCGAAGAAGTGGCCTCCGGGTTCGACCGCGGCGATCGCCTCGTAAGCCAGTTCGGCGTCGCCGCTCGCCAGCGGGTCGAAGATTTCGGCGAAAGTCTGCAGCATTTCGATATCGAGGATAAATTTTTCCATGGAACCGGTGAGACCTCCCTCGAGCCAGCCGGCGGCGTGTACCATCATGTTGACACCACCGAGTATGCTGCCCCAGGCCGACATCAGGAATTCGTACACCGACTGTTCGTCGGGCGCATTGGACGCGGTCGCCGCCGAACCTCGCCACGGTAACTTGATATGGCGCGCCAACTGGCCTGCGCCGAAGGCGGCGCGCACGAACTCGGGCGTGCCGAAGGCGGGCGAACCCGATTTCATGTCGACGTTGGAGGTGAATGAACCATACACCACCGGCGCGCCAGGACGCACGCTTTGCGCCAGCGTGATGCCGGTGAGCGCCTCGGCGTGTTGCAGCACCAACGCACCCGGCATGGTCACCGGCGCCATCGCGCCGGCGAGCGTGAACGGCGTAATCACCGAAGCCTGGCCGGCGCGTGCGAAATCGATGATGCCCTGGCACATCGGCACATCGAGCTGGCGCGGCGAATTGGTGTTGATCACCGTGTAGCACCACGGCTTCGCTTCGAATTCCTGCTGGCTCAGGCCATGGGCGATGCGCGCCATGCTGAAGCCGTCTTTGACCTGCGCCGAACCCCGCGCGTAAACGAAGAAGGGTTTGCGGCTCAGCGTGAGCTGGCTTTCGATGACCTGGTAGTGACGCAGGTGCACCGGGATATCCTGCGATTCGACATTGGGCGTCAGCAGGTGAATCACGTCGAAGTGTTCGCTCAGTTTGATGATGTTGCGCGAATCTTCCAGGGTCGACGGGCGCTTGCCGCGGTCCAGGTCAGATACATGAGGCGCGCCGCCGACCGATACGAAGGCGATATTGTCACCACCGAGGCGAACATCGAATTCGGGCGTACGCCCGTGCAGGGTGAACTCGGAAGGCGCCGATTCGAGTGCGGCGGCGACCAGTTCGCGCCCGATCTTCACCATTTGCGAAGTTTCATCGACGCTGGCGCCGGCTTGCCTGAAGATATCGCGGGCCTCGTCGTTGAGCACCTTGATGCCCAGTTCCTCGATGACGCGCAGCGCGGTATCGTGAATCGCCTCGAGCCGGTCCTCGCTGAAAGCCGTTTGGCGAAGCAACGGGTTTTTCAATCTGCGATAGTTGACCTTGCGCTGATGCGAAGTATCGGCGACACCGTGATGCCGGCCGCTGCGTTTGCGTCTGCTCATGTCATAGTACTCCGTAGTTATCCAGTATGTGGCGGCGAAAATCGGCGCTTTGCCGCGCCGTCAATTGGCGCCCGGTAAAGGCTTCGAAATAGGCCTCGGTGTAACCCAGCCGGGTCTGCAGGGATTCGCGCGTGCCGAGTGCGTAGAAACCGATCTGCGAGTAATAGAGTACACGAGCACGGATCAGCGCCTGCGGCATCGGGTAATCGAAGCGCAGGTAGAATTGTCGCAAGGCTTCGATCCGGGTTTCGTCCTCGCCATCGAGCAACGTGCGAATCTCGGTCGAGCGTCGTGCCCACTCGCGCAGCGCGAGATCCAGCCTGGGGTCGAACTGCGAGTCGTCGATACAGATTTCGAAAAAGCGGAAAATGCCGTCAGCGAGGTTGGAAGCCTGCGCTACCGAATCGGTAATCGCGGCGGTGTTCTTGTCCTTCCAGAAACTCACCAGACTGTCGATCAGGTCTTCGCGATTCTGGAAATGCCAGTAGAAGCTACCGCGCGTGACGCAGAGTTCGTTGGCAAGACGGGTGATGCGAATCGAGTCTATGCCTTCCTCAACGAAAATCTCGAGCGCTTTCTCGAGCCAGTCGAAGCGCTGCAACTGGTTGCGCTCCGGGCTGGTGACGCCGCGTTCGGCGACGGCTCTGAGCAGGCTGGTGTCCGACATTGTTGATACCATACAGTTATGTATGGTTTAATATACAGGTCTGTATTCCAGTTGCAACCAGAGAATTCGATATGATTACTGTAAAAGCCCCCTTAAGAATCGAACGTTTCCACGAGCTTGAGTTTGCGCCGCGCTTCGAGTATGGCGAAATGGCCGAGGTCGCCGGCGTCAGCGGACCAGATGACGGTACCGAGTTGATTTACGAGGCAAGCTCGGCGCTGGTCCATTACGCCATTCATCCGGCCAACTGGAGCGCCGAAGCGTGAGCGTTCGGCAGATTCAGCACTTCCCGGTTAACGATAACGGCAACGGCTGGAGTCGAATCCTGCCGCCGCGAACCTCGAAGCCAGCCTTATCCGGTTTACACAAGGTCGACTGGGTCGTCGTCGGCGCCGGTTACGCGGGTCTTGCCGCGGCGCGGCGTCTCGCCGAAAACCGCCCCGACGACAAGATATTGCTGCTCGATGCCGGGGAGGTGGGTGAAAACGCCTCGGGCCGGAATTCCGGGTTCGCTATCGATCTGCCGCATGTCGTCAGCAGCAACATGGATGAACTCGACGGTTCGCATCGTTACATGGCGCTGGCGCGCGCCGCGATCGATTATCACCAGCTGCAGATCGACCGCTACGCGATCGATTGTGACTGGAGCCAGCCCGGCAAGTACCAGACGGCGAGCTCTGATGAAGGGGTGCGCGAGCTGCTGGAACCGTTTGCGCGCGAACTCGATGGGCTCAACGAACCCTATACCTGGATAGACCGCGCTGAACTCCCCGGCCTCCTCGGTACCACGCATTTCAAGGCGGCGGTCTATACCCCCGGCTGCCGTTTGCTGAATCCGGCGGCGCTTGTGCGGGGCCTGGCCGACAGCCTGCCGGAAAATGTGACGCTTTGCGAAAACACCCCGGTCACCAGTCTCGATAGTGGGAACGGCATTCAACTGACTACGCCTGCCGGCGAGGTCAGTGCCGGCAAACTGATTCTCGGGGTCAACGCTTTTGCCGAAAAATTCGGCTACTACCAGCGCAGCCTGCTGCCCTTCGCCGCCAACGCCAGCCTGAGCCGCCGTTTGACCGAGGCGGAACGCGCCGCGCTCGGCTGCGAGCCGAACTGGGGCGTGACCCCGGCGAACGCCTTCGCGTCAATCACCATGCGCTATACCAGCGATCACCGCATCCTCATTCGCAATAACATCTACTACAACCCGGACATGCGTGAAACCGATGCCTTCCTGGCCAAAATCGCGCGTCGCCACAAGCGCCTCTTCGATGCGCGTTTCCCGATGTTGCCCGCGGTCGAGATGGAGCATACCTGGACCGGTTATGTCTGCCTGTCGCAAAACGGCGCGCCCGGTTTTGGGCGACTCGCGGACAACGTTTATACCTCGGTCTGTCAAAATGCGATTGGTGTGACCAAGGGGACGGCCGGTGGCATGCTCGCCGCCGACATGGCCTGCGGTGTCGACAATGAACTGATCGGTTTCATGCAGAGCCTGGGTGAGCCGAATCGTCTGCCGATGCAGCCATTTCTCGATATCGGCGTCAGGGGCCGTATTGCCTGGGAACTGTGGAAAGCACGCAAAGAGGTGTGAGGTCATCCCGGCCAACATTTTCTTTGCAATCCGGCCGCCTTCGATTACTCTCGCCCGGTCAATATTTATAACGATCTGAAGCACATGTCCGAAACTCTCGCCGCCAGGCTCGAATCGCCAAACATCAGCTATTTCAGCGGGGTCGTGCTGGTATTGATGGCGGGCGCATTCTGGTCGTCCATGGGGCTCGGCATCCGCATGATCGAACAGGCCAACGTCTGGCAGATCCTGTTCTACCGCTCCATCGCACTGGCGACCTTCCTGTTATGCATCATCACCATCCGCTCCGGATACAAGCCATTGCGCGCGATTCGCAGCGCCGGTCTCGCTGGCGCCATCGGTGGCGTTGGGCTGGTATTTGCCTTTGCCGGCGGCATCTACGCGATCCAGACCACCACCGTCGCCAACGCGATGTTCCTGTTCGCCGCGGCGCCGTTCCTCGCCGCGGTCGCCGGTTGGATTATCCTGCGCGAGAACGTGCGGCGCGCCACCTGGGTGGCGATGGTGTTCGCGATCATCGGTAT
>Ga0164315_10003308_pt1 | contig 12501 bp, 13 predicted proteins | sample GuaBasSedimGuay6_FD_113737 | JGI IMG/M metagenome (GOLD analysis project Ga0164315, IMG submission 113737) | Subseafloor sediment microbial communities from Guaymas Basin, Gulf of California, Mexico - Guay6, Core 4569-2, 0-3 cm | ecosystem: Environmental > Aquatic > Marine > Hydrothermal vents... | reverse complement strand
TATCAAAGGCAAATGCTGATTCTGTATTGATAATCAATCCTAGTAAAAAAACAAGAAGTTTTACCGTGCCAAGCTCATATAAGCTACTTGAATCAAACAGTAGAAAGGTTACCATTAAGTCATATAAATCAGCAATATTGATAAAAAAATAGTATAAAATTTACTAGTTAATTAAACTTAAAGCACAAATTTGCAGTATATTGAGATATTTGAATGATATTTAATACTAATTCAATATAATACAGTTCAGTTTATTTTAGGAGAAAAATATGGCAGTAAAAATAACAGATACATGTATCAATTGTGATGCATGCTTAGATGAATGTCCTACAGAGTCAATCGTAGACAACGATGAAAACCCAACAGGGGAAGACATATATTTTGTCAATAGTGAAACATGCACAGAGTGCATAGGCGACAATGACGAACCAGCTTGTGCTGAGGCATGTCCAACTGAAGGTTGTATAGTATGGGATAATCCCAAAACTGAAGGTGCCAAAGATGGAGAGTCTTGCGTTGAAGACTAAATTTTTTAGAGGCATAAGCCTCTAAAAAATTAAAATTCTACTATTTTTATCTTTTTTGGATATAATTAAAAAAAAGGATAAAAATGGAAAAAACATTGTCAATCATCAAGCCAGACGCGGTGGCGAAAAATATCGTAGGCGAAATACTGAATAGGTTTGAAAAAGCAGGACTTAAAATTTCTGCTACTAAAAAAATAAGATTGAGCAAAATTGATGCGAAAAATTTTTATGAAGTCCATAAGGATAGACCATTTTTCAATGATTTGGTTGATTTTATGGTAAGCGGACCAGTAGTAGCAACGGTGCTTGAAGGTGAAAATGCAGTATTTAAAAACAGAGAACTTATGGGCGAAACAAATCCAAAAGAAGCAAAAGTTGGAACTATTAGAGCTGATTTTGCGGATAGTATTGATGCAAATGCTGTGCATGGCAGCGACAGCGAAGAAAATGCAAAAATAGAGATAGGTTTCTTTTTTGCAAAAAAAGAGATATTTTAATTGCAAATAAGTTTTGATAAAATAGGTTTAGAGGAGATTGATTTCAAATTTAAAGTTGAACGATATCAAACCAAGGGAGTGTTCTGCAAAATATCAAAACACCTTGTAAAGCTTCATTGTCAGCTTACAGGTATGTTAGAAACAAACTGCAACAGATGCGGTGAATTTGTAAATATAAAAATAGATGAAATTGTATCATTTTTAATAAGCAATAAAACATATAATAAAAAAGAGGCTCTTGAGGTAGTAGAAATAGATGGTGATATAATTGATTTGGCTGGTTTGATAAAGGGTGAATTGATATCAATAAAAGCAGGATATTATCAGTGTAAAAGCTGTGAAACAGATAAAAATTTATTTGAAAAAGAGTATTAAAAAGGATAAAAAATGGCAGTACCAAAAAGACGAGTATCGAAAACAAGAGCGGCAAAAAGACGAACACACTACAAAATTGAGTTAAAAAGACCAATAAAAGATAGTGATGGCACATGGAAAATGCCACACAATATAAATCCAAATACAGGTCAATATAAAAGCGAACAATAATTATGGTAAAAATAGCAATAGATGCAATGGGTGGTGATGATGGTGCTAAACCTATCATAGACGGTCTTGTATTGGCTATGAAAAATAATAATAATTTTAATGCTATAGTGGTAAGCGACCACGATGAGTTGGATTTTTATATTCCAAAAAAATTCAACAACAGAATAGAGATTTTGAAATGCAACGATGTAATAAGCATGTCAGATCAAGCTACAGAAGCCTTAAAAAGAAAAGAATCATCTGCATATATGGCTATAGATTTAGTAAAAAACAGCAAAGCAGATGCTTATGTAAGTGCCGGCCATAGTGGTGCATCTATGAGTTTAGCTACACTTAAAATTGGACGAATAAAAGGTGTGAGCAGACCAGCAATTGCTACGATTATGCCAACAGTTACTGGCACTTCTTTGGTTCTTGATGTAGGGGCAAATGTGGATTGTGATGCAAATAATCTAAAAGAGTTTGCTATTATGGGACAAGTTTATGCAAGTGAAGTTTTAGGCATAGATGAGCCATTGGTTGGTTTGTTGAGCAATGGAGAAGAGTCAAGCAAAGGCAATGATACAACCAAAGAGGCATTTAAGTTGTGCGAAAATATACCAAATTTTATGGGAAATGTAGAGGGAAATGATATATTTAATGGCACATGTGATGTAGTTGTTTGTGATGGTTTTGTAGGTAATATTATGTTAAAAGCTGCCGAAGGTGTAGCTGACACAATCACAACTATAATCAAACAAAACTTAAGAAGATCACTTATATCAATAACAGGAGCAGTGCTTATGAGAAAAGTATTTAAAAAACTCAAACTCAAAGTTGATTATGCCGAATATGGTGGGGCTCCACTTTTGGGTATCAAGGCACCTGTAATCATAGCTCATGGGAAATCAAATAGTAAGGCAATCAAAAATGCTATATTTCAAGCTATCAAAGCATCGGATTCTAACCTTAATGCTATCATTGAAAATAGACTTGCCACCTATAAAGATTGAATATGTATGCAGCTATTAAATCAATAGGTTCATATGTTCCAAATGAAAAACGAAACAACCAATGGTTTGTAGACAGAATGGACACAAGCGATGATTGGATCACCAAAAGAACTGGCATATCTACAAGAAGAATAGCAAATAAAGACGAACAAACTAGTGATATGGGCGTCCAAGCATCTAAAATAGCTATACAAAGAGCTGGTTTGACTATAGATGATATTGATTTGATAATATGTGCTACTATTAGCCCAGATTATTATTGTATGCCATCTACTGCATGCATTATAGGTCAGAAATTAGGCACAAAAGATGTTATGGCTATGGATATAAGTGCAGCATGCACCGGCTTTGTATATGCTTTGTCTATAGCAAAAGCTTTTATAGAATCAAATATGAAAAAAAATATACTCATAATTGGGGCTGAAAAACTAAGTTCAATTGTTGATTATACTGATAGAACAACTTGTATGCTGTTTGGCGATGGAGCTGGCGCATCTATAATATCTGCTACAAACGACAAAAATGAAGCGATAATTGATATACAATGCAGTAGCGATGGAAATCTAAAAGATTTATTGTTAACTCCAAATATATTAAATGGAGAAAAACAATTTATACAGATGAAAGGCAACGAAACTTTCAAAATAGCTGTAAAAACACTAGTAAGAGATGTGCAAGACATAATGAAAAAAAACAGTATGAAAAATACAGATATAGACCTTTTTATACCACATCAGGCAAACTATAGAATCCTAAAAGTAGTTGGCGATGCGTTGAAGTTTGAAGAGAAACAAAAAATAATAACAGTTCAAAAATATGGCAATACAAGCTCCGCTTCAATTCCTATGGCTATGAACGATGCATATGAAAACAATAAGCTAAAATATGGCGATACTATACTGCTCGATGCATTTGGTGGTGGTTTGACTTGGGGAAGTGCCATTTTTAGATTTGCTGGAAAGAATATAAATGACAATAAATAAAAAAGCTACAATAGTATCTTCGGTCACGGCATTTGTCTTAACTCTTATCAAACTTTTTGTAGGAATTGCCAGTGGGAGTGTAGCAGTGCTTGCAAGTGCTATAGATAGTGTTCTTGATATGTTGGTGTCAGCATTTAACTACTTTGCTATAACAAATAGTGAAAAACCAGCAGATGACAAATATAACTACGGAAAAGGCAAAATAGAAGCACTCGCAAGTGTCATAGAAGGTGTCATAATCGCAACATCTGGTGTATTTTTGTTGTATAGTGCTATAAAAAAGTTTTATTTAGGTGATATTACAAACTATGTCGATATTTCATTTGCGGTTATGTGTGTTTCATTTGTGATAACCATACTTTTAGTGATATATCTAAACAAGGTTGCAAAAAAAACAAATAGTATGGTCATAAAAGCAGATGCTTTGCACTACAAAACTGATGTATACGTAAATGGCTCAGTGATGGTATCGTTGTTTCTTGTTTGGATTAGTGGCATAGAGCTTATAGATATCGTAGTTGGTATTGGTATAGCTGTATTTATAGTATATAGTGCATATGAGCTTATAAGAGATGGTGTGCTTATGCTACTTGATAGAGCAGTAGATGATGATATGATTAAAAAAATCATAAAAATCATAAAAAATAACAAAACTATCAATAGTTATCATTTTTTAAAAACAAGACAATCAGCCAATGAGATATTTATAGATGTTCACTTGGTATTTGATAAAAAAATACTACTTCTCGATGCTCATCATTGTAGCGATGATATAGAGCTACTTATAGCAAAAATAGATGACAAATACACATGGACGATAAATATTCATCTTGATCCTTATGATGATTCTATAGAGTAAGTAAGCATCTTAAAATAAAAAACCATAAGGCTTGATAAAAAATCAAACCTTATATAAAACTTCAATTTCTCCAACTATGTTTGGGTCTTCTAAAGTTGATGTATCTTGGGTAATAGGCTCACCTTTGACTATGCTTCGTAGTATTCGTCTCATAATCTTTCCTGACCTTGTTTTTGGTAGGTCAGGCACTACTATGATATCATCAAGCAATGCTATAGCTCCTATGTCTGCTTTTAATATCTTGTTTAGCTCCAGTTTCAAATCATCTTTTGATATAGTATCACTATTTTTCAATACTATAAAACCAAATATACCTTCGCCTTTTATTTCGTGGGGTTTTCCTACTACTGCTGAAGATGCTACCATATCATTTTCTTTGATAGATGCCTCTATCTCTGCTGTGCCTATTCTATGACCGCTTACATTTATGACATCATCTGTTCGTCCAGTGATAGTAATATATCCATTTTCATCTATCATAGCGCCATCGCCAGAGAAATATACAGGCTTGCCATCATATACACAATCACCAAAATATGCTTTGACAAATCTATCGTCATCGCCCCATATGGTGCGTATTTGCGATGGCCATGGTTTTGTGATACACAAATACCCTTTTTCGTTTATAGGTGTCGGTTCGCCATTTGTTTCTATAATTTTTGCATATATTCCAGGTAAGGGCAATGTAGCACATGCTGGTTTAATTGGTGTGCATGATGCGATAGGCGAAACCATATGCCCACCTGTTTCTGTTTGCCACCAAGTATCAACTATACTACACTTACTGTTGCCTATAGCTTCATAATACCATTTCCAAGCAGGAGGGTCAATAGGCTCACCTACAGTTCCTAATACTCTAAGAGAGCTTAAATCATATTTAGATGGTTCATTTTCACCAGTTTTATGAAGCATTCGTATAGCAGTGGGTGCTGTGTAAAATTGGTTTATTTTGTGTTGTTGGACCATTTTCCAACAACGCCCAGCATCTGGGTAAGTTGGAACTCCTTCAAACACAACAGTTGTGGTGCCGTTTGCCAACGGTCCGTACACTATATAGCTGTGTCCCGTAATCCAACCAATATCAGCAGTGCACCAAAATATATCGTCAGGTTTATTGTCAAAAACCCACTGCATAGTAAGCTTTGCCCACAATATATAACCAGCCATATTGTGCTGAACACCTTTTGGTTGTCCTGTGCTACCAGATGTATATAACAAAAACAGAGGATCTTCGCTATCAAACCAAACTGTTTCAAACTCATCGCTTTGTTTTTCTATAAGTTCATGATAAAAACTATCTTTTTTGTTTTTTTGTATTGGTTCAAAATTTCGTTTGACTACACATATATTTTGAACACTATCGCACCCATCTTTAGTAGCATCATCAACTGCAGGTTTAAGCATATATGGCTTGCCTTTTCTATATGCTCCGTCAGCTGTGACAATAAGTTTGGCTTTGGCATCTATGATTCTGTCTTTTAAGGCTTGCGATGAAAACCCACCAAATACAACAGAGTGTATAGCACCTATCTTCGCACATGCAAGCATCGTGTAAATAGCCTCAAGTATCATTGGCATATATATCACAACTCTATCACTTTTCTTGATACCATATTCGTTCACAAATAAGTTTGCTGTTTTGTTTACATTTTTGGCTAATTCATTGTAAGTTAATTTGATATTTGTTCCATCGTCTGCTTCAAATAAAATAGCGACATTGTCGCCACTGTTTTCTAAGTGCCTATCAACACACTCATAAGCTACACTCATCTTGCCATCTTTAAACCATCGGTTAAATGGAGTATTTGTTTCATCGAGAGTATTTGTAAATGGCTTGTGCCATGTTATATTTTTTTCAGCTAACTCACCCCAAGTTCCCTCATAGTTGTCATCGAACTTTTTGACCAATTTATTATAATCGTCCATATCTCTAAATACTGGATTGTCAAACATATCTTTATTTGGTTTAAAAATTTTACTCATATTTTCTCCTTTATCAACACTCTTATTTGTTCAAATTTTTCAAAAACATAACGATTTTTCGCTAAATTATCAAATATACCATAAGATTGTCTTATGTATTGTGGATATTTTATCATCTTTGGCTTAAATTTCTCAATTTTTGCTTTATTTGTGACAAAATATTTGATACTTGTAATATTTTCAAACCCTATTTGACCTAAAAGTGTCAATATCATCTGTATATTGTGTTTAAATTCATCTTTATACATTTGATGTATGAGTGCAAAAAATAAAATATCGTTTTTTGTGTAAAAGAAATCAACACCATCTTTCAAGGTTGGTGGCAACAAAGATAAAAGTTTATCAAGTTTGCTTTGAGTTTTGAGTTTTTTAAAAACTTTTTTGTTTTGAAGTGCTGCAATGACAGCTGATATAGGCTCCATATGTCAATTTAGTTGATGTATGTTAAACAATCTTTGTATTTATTGTTTTTACCAGCAACTAAATCAAAGTAAGCTTTTTGCAGTTTTTTTGTAATTTTTCCTGCTTTGCCATCCCCTATAATTCTACTATCTACATCTCGCACAGGTGTTATCTCGGCTGCCGTGCCTGTCAAGAAGCATTCATCGCATATGTATACTTCTTCACGAGTAACTTTTTGTCTTTTGACTTCTAATCCTATATCGGTAGCTAAATCTATAACTGTTTTTTGTGTTATTGAGTTTAAAGTGTTGTCATTTGGTGGTGATATAAGATATCCATCTTGAACCATAAAAAAACAAGCTCCGCTGGCTTCTGCTATATATCCTTGATCGTCTCTTAAGAGTGCTTCGTCGTAACCGCACTCTATCGCTTCGTATTTTGCCATTTGTGAGTTTAGGTAGTTTGCTGCTGCTTTTGCTTTACCTAATCCTGATGTATTTGAGTTTCGTGTCATTGATGATATTTTTAGTCTTATGCCATTTTTCATACCATCAGAACCCAGATATGCTCCCCATTTCCATGCACTTATACTTACATTAACTGGGGCATCTTTGTGATATATACCCATGACGCCATACCCAAGACATGCTAAAGGACGGATATATGCTCCATCAAAAAGTTGATTTTCTTGTAGTAGTTTGATTTGAGCTTGGTTTAGTTCATCTTGAGTGTATGGGATATTTATCAAAGTCATTTTAGCCGAACTAAACAATCGTTTTGTATGTTCGTGTAACTTAAATATGGCACATCTACCATCGTGAGTTTTGTATGCTTTGGTGCCTTCAAACACACCGTTGCCGTAGTGCAAAGTATGTGAAAGCACATGGATTTTTGCTTTGTCCCACGGCACCATAACACCATCCATCCATATATATTTTGATTTTTCCATAGTTGTCCTTTTTTTGAATTATATCAAAACAATATAAAATTATAAACAGTTTGTATCGTAGTTTTTTGTCGTTTATTTGTTGCCCTATCTTTTTATACAATATCACAGTATCTTAAATTTAAGGTTATTGTGGTATTTTAAGCAAAAAAGGGAAAAGATGTTAAATCTGTTTATCGTATTGTATTTTATCTATGTAGTAGTATCTTTGATGACAGCATATAAACAAATGAGTTTTGTATCAAAGAGAAAAAAACAAAAACCAGCGATACTAAATGAAAATGATTTTGAGAAAGCAGGAGACTATGTAGAGCAGACACAAAAATTATCTATAATCACAACTTTAGTTGATATAGTTATGTTTGCTTTTTGGTTAAGCTTCGGGCTTGTATGGCTTGACAATATATTGCTTGATTTTGTGTCGTGGCAAAAAGCAGTGCTATTTATAGATATTTTTATACTCGTCAATTGGATCGTAGCTTTGCCTTTTTCTTTATATAACACATTTGTTTTGGATAAAGAGTATGAATTTTCAAATATGACCACAGGTCTATATATGAAAGATACAATAAAAACTGGTATTTTGTTTTTGGTATTTGGCAGTGCTATTATAGGTATAGTCGCTCTAATCGTAGAGTATTTCCATAACTGGTGGATATATGGATTTGTATTTGTATTTGCTGTTATTATTCTTATAAATATGTTGTATCCTATCATCCGTGATAAAATGTTTGATAAGTTTGAAAAACTTTCCGATGAGGAGCTTGAGAACAAGATAAACTCTTTACTTCAAAAGGTTGGTTTCAAATCAAGTGGAGTTTTTAGTGTAGATGCATCAAAACGAGACAACAGACTAAATGCCTACTTTGGTGGGCTTGGCAGCACAAAAAGAGTTGTTTTGTTTGATACACTCATAAAAAAACTAAACCACGATGAACTTCTGGCTGTATTGGGTCATGAGTTAGGGCACTTTAAAAATGGTGATGTGTTGAAAAATATAGGCATTATGGGGTTGATATTGTTTGTATTTTTTGCTATATTTGGCAATTTGGATGAAAATATATTTAATTCACTTGGTATCACAAATGAAGCTTCGTCTATCATCGCTGTATTTATGATATTTTCGCCTGTGTTATCGTTTTTTATTATGCCTATGATATCTTTCATAAGTAGGCACAACGAATACAATGCCGACAAGTTTGGTAGCGATTTAAGCTCAAAAGAAAATTTGACCAGTGCCTTGCTTAAGTTGGTCAATGAAAACAGATCATTTCCTTTTTCACACGAGTGGTTTATATTTTTCTATTATTCGCACCCTCCATTGTCAAAAAGACTTGAAAAATTAGGATACAAGGAGAGTGAATAGTGAATTTAGTAGATAAAATAAACAAATTGAAAAGCGAATTAGATGTCACAATAGTCGCACACTACTACCAAAAAAATGTAGTATTTGATATAGCCGATATCACAGGCGATAGCTTAGAGTTAGCGAAAAAATCTAGCGAAGTAGGGACACAGTTTGTGTTGTTTTGTGGTGTTGGGTTTATGGGACAAAGTGTCAAGATATTGGCTCCACACAAAACTGTAGTTATGCCAAAAATTGCTTGTTGTGCTATGGCTCGTATGATAGATGTGGATTATTTTGACAACAATCTAAAAATACTCAACGAAGCTGGTATTGCAAATGACGATATATTGCCTATCACTTATATAAACTCAAGTGCTGAGGTCAAAGCAGAAGTTGGACGAATGGGAGGCTTGGTATGCACAAGTAGCAACGCATTTAAAATCATACAAACAGGATTGGAAAGTGGCAAAAAGATATTTTTTGTTCCAGATAGATGTTTGGGACAAAACTTTGCAATAAATATGAATCTAAAAAGCGCAGTTATAGGTATAGACAACATAAACGATGTCAAATCAGCTGATATTATTTGTTACAATGGTTTTTGTTCGGTTCATCAGCTTTTCACTACTGATGATATAGAGTTTTATAGACAAAAATATCCTGATATTATAGTGGCTGTGCATCCTGAATGTGATCCAAAGGTTGTCAAGTTGGCTGATTTTAGCGGTTCTACATCGCAGTTGATTAAGTTTATAAAAGAGTTAGACCCAGAGCAAAAAGTAGTAGTAGGCACCGAATACAATATGGTGCATAGACTAAGAGAGAAACACACATACACCTTAAGTGCCACCAAACCTCAATGTCCCACTATGAATGAAACAACCTTGAGCGATGTATATGATAGTTTGGTGTCTATCAAAGAAAATAAAATAACAAATGAAATACTCATAGAAGAAAAGACGATAAAATATGCCAAGATAGCTTTGGAGAAAATGTTTGATGTTTGAGATAGAAGATATAAACACAAAGACAAAACAACTTCAAAGTTTAGCAGATAGCTCATTAGTAGCCATAGAGAGCCTAAAAGCTATCTCTTTGCCTACATATGACAACTTTGTATCACCGCTTATGGATATAGCCCAAACTATACACGAAGTTTTCACAATACCATTTCACATAGATGCGGTAAACAACAGCACCCACACCGACAAACTATGCAAAACTGCTTTGGACATATTGACAGCTTATGACAACAAAATATCTCAAGATGAAAAACTTTTTGATATATTTAAGTCTATAGATACAAAGGCATTAAACGAAGCTCAAAATATGGTAATATCAAAGCAGATAAGAGGATATAAGCTAAGCGGATGTGGGCTGGACGAAAAAACCAAAAACCACATAGCCGATATTAACTTGCAGTTAGAACAGCATAGCCATAACTTTTCATCAAATATCATCAAGCATATAAGTGAGTATGAGATAGTGTTAGATGACGACAAATATATCAAAGATATGCCACATAGCGACAAGGCACTGGCAAAAACAAATGACGGCTGGCGATTTACTCTACAAGCCCCATCTTATATAGCTTTTATGACTTATTGTAGTAGTGATACACGGCGACAAGAATTATACAAGGCATATGTCACCAAAGCACCACAAAATGCGGCGATAATAGATAAGATACTTAAATTAAAAGAGAAAAAAGCAAAGCTACTATGCTTTGACAGTTTTGCTACATACTCTTTGCAAACCAAGATGGCAAAATCACCTGGCGATGTGGTGGAGTTTTTGGATAGTTTGTCGCTACGAGCTAAACCCAAAGCCCAAAAAGAGCTAGAACAGATACAAGAGTTTGCTCGTGATTTTGATGGCAAAAAAGAGATAAATATTTGGGATATGGCATACTACAGTGACAAACTCAAAAAACACAAACACAACATAGACGAGGAGGCTTACCGTGTCTATTTCGAACAAGGTATAGTCATAGATGGGTTTTTTACTTTTGCTCGTGATATGTTTGATATAAAGTTTGAAAAAGTAGCACAAAAACTCTGGCACGACAAAGCTACACGATATGATATAACAAAAGATGAAAAAAAGATAGCCACGATATATTTTGACCTAGAAAGTAGGGCAGACAAACGAAGCGGAGCTTGGATGAATAACCTACACAGCAAACAACAACACAAAACTCCGTCTGCTTTTGTGGTGTGTAATTTTCCGCCATCTACTGCTAAAACCCCCTCACTACTGCGACACAGCGATGTGGTGACACTTTTTCATGAGATGGGGCATGCATTGCATCACCTGTTGAGCCAAGTTGTAGAACCATCGGTCAGTGGTGTAGGCGGTGTGGCATGGGATGTGGTGGAGTATCCATCGCAGTTTTTGGAGAGTTTTTGCTATGATTTTGAGACTATCAAAAAGTTTGCCAAACATTATAGAACAGGTAAGCCGATACCCAAAGATATGATAGATAGGCTAATATCGGCAAAAAACTTCCAGACAGCTCTATCTACACAACGACAAGTGGAGTTTGCTATGTTTGATATGAAACTGCATATGAACTTGTATCAAAAAAGCGAAATTCAAAAGCTACTAGACGATGTGCGAGATGATACAAGTGTGCTACAAACTCCTGATTATAACAAGTTTCAAAATAGTTTCGATCATATATTTGGTGGCGGATATAGTGCTGGATACTACAGCTACAAGTGGGCTCAAGTATTGAGTGCCGATAGCTTCAAACGATGTGCCATAGACAAAACCCAAAAACAACAAAAACAATATATGACTAGATATTTGCACAGTGTGCTAGCATTAGGTGGAAGTGTGGATATGAACGAAATATATCTCAAGTTAAACGGCGAGCAACCAGACATAAACTCACTTTTAGAGCTTGAGGGTATATTATAAAGCAGTTTGCCATAGTAGGAGCTACTGCTTGTGGCAAGAGTTCGTTTGCTATAGATATGGCGAAAAAACACGACTGTGTAGTGTTGTCGTGTGATTCTCTGTCTGTATATAAGCACATAGACATAGCATCTGCTAAACCAACTTTGCTAGAACGACAAGGAGTTAAACACTTTGGTTTAGATGTAGTCAAACCAAACCAAAAGTTCGATCTGTTTGACTTTGTGAAGTGTTATAAAAAAGCAAAAAAATTTGCTACCAAAAACAAACAAAATTTAGCTATAGTTGGTGGTAGTGGATTTTATCTCAAAGCCTTGACTACAGGTATATCTGTCTTGCCAAAGCCAGACAAGACCACCAAACAAAAGATAAAAGCAAGTATGCTAGACACACAAGAGTGCCATAGATTTTTAAGCTCACTTGACCCAGGGTATATGAAAAAAATATCTGCAAATGACCATTACAGGATAGAAAAAGCGATAACCATATATCACACGAC
>Ga0164315_10003307_pt1 | contig 12502 bp, 13 predicted proteins | sample GuaBasSedimGuay6_FD_113737 | JGI IMG/M metagenome (GOLD analysis project Ga0164315, IMG submission 113737) | Subseafloor sediment microbial communities from Guaymas Basin, Gulf of California, Mexico - Guay6, Core 4569-2, 0-3 cm | ecosystem: Environmental > Aquatic > Marine > Hydrothermal vents... | reverse complement strand
GTGTCTTGATCAGCATGACCCAGGCATTGGTAAGACCTGGAAAATTAACCACGGCATCAAGTTCTGCTTTTAACTTGTCCATAGTCATTCCTTCACGCCACTCATCACGCGGTTTAAAACGAATTAATGTTTCAATCATCGTCAGGGGCGCTGGATCAGTCGCGGTTTCTGCACGGCCAATCTTGCCAAATACGGTATCAACTTCAGGCACGGTACGAATCAATTTGTCTGTTTGTTGTAGTAATTGTCGCGCCTTGCCGATCGAAATCGCGGGTAATGTTGTTGGCATATACATTAAATCACCCTCATCCAGCTCGGGCATAAATTCGCTACCCATTTGAGTAAATGGCCAAAGCCCAATCACCATGATAATTAATGCAAGGAATACTGTTGAAAGTGGAAAACGAAGTACGACCCGAATGATTGGGCGATAGCTAAAATTCAATAAACGCGTAACTGGATTTTTTTCTGATGAAATAATGCGTCCTTTTACAAAATAACCCAGCAAAACAGGAACAACTGTAATCGCAAGGATCGTTGCCGATATCATTGCGTAAACCCAGGTAAATGCCAGGGGCGCAAACATACGACCTTCCTGCGCCTGCAAAGTAAAAATAGGTAATACGCTCAAGCCGGTTATGAGTAATGAAAAAAACAGTGGTGGGCCAACTTCAGAAGTTGCTGTCGCGATCATTTCCCAATGATCGGCTTTATCGGTTTTCCCTCCGACATGCCTGTGAACATTATCAATCATGACAATAGCAGCATCGACCATGACACCTATGGCTATGGCGATGCCCCCCAGAGACATAATATTGGCATTGATCCCTTGTACGTTCATGATAATAAATGCCATCAATATCCCCAGCGGCAGACTGATAACAACAACAAGAGCAGATCGTATATGCACAAGAAATAATAATATAACGATAACAACCAGGGCCAGTTCCTGATACAAGGCATCTTTCAATGTATTGATTGCTCGTTCTATCAAACCGGAACGATCATAAGTCTCAACAATTTCTACGCCTTCAGGCAATCCCTGTTCCAGTTCGGTTAATTTCACCTTAACTGCATCGATTACTTTCTGGGCATTTTCACCCCAACGCATGACGATGATACCACCAACAACTTCACCTTCACCGTTCAATTCAGCAATGCCACGACGCAATTGTGGTCCAACTCTTATGTCTGCTACATCGTCAAGTAATATAGGAGTGCCTCTAATATTGACACCAAGCGGAATATTACGCAGGTCTTCCAGGCCACTGATATAACCTTTAACCCTGACCATATATTCAGCTTCCGCCATTTCAATAACAGATGCCCCTACTTCCTGATTGGCTTTTTTTATTGCTCTGCTAATCGTAGATATTGGAATGTCGTAGGCGCGTAATAAATCAGGATCGACAACAACCTGATATTGTTTCACCATGCCACCGATGGTAGCGACCTCTGCGACGCCAGGCACAGTCTGTAGTTCGAATTTAAGAAACCAGTCCTGAATTGAACGTAATTCTGCCAGATCATGTTGGCCCGTACGGTCAACAAGTGCATATTCATAAACCCAGCCAACACCCGTTGCATCGGGGCCCAGCTCAGGCTGAACTCCAGCAGGCAAACGTCCGGCCACCTGACTTAAATATTCAAGTACACGAGAACGTGCCCAGTAAAGATCCGTACCTTCTTCAAAAATAATATAGACATAGGAATCACCAAAGAAAGAATATCCCCTGACAGTCACTGCATGAGGCACCGACAACATTGCTGTCGTCAGTGGATAAGTCACCTGATCTTCAACAACCTGCGGTGCCTGACCCGGGAAGGGTGTTTTGATAATGACCTGAACATCAGAAAGATCCGGTATTGCATCAACAGGAGTCTGCTTGACGATAAATATTCCACTTATCACAAGGATGATGGTGACAAGAATAATCAGGAATCGATTATTAATTGACCAACGTATAATTTGCTCAATCATGATCTATTCCTTATTCATTTCAGACTGTTCCATTGAATCTTTATCCATTGATCCTTCAACGGACTGTATACGACCGATACTTGCCTTGAGGCTTGATTCAGAATCAATTAGGAACTGTGATGAGACAACAATACTATCACCTTCATTTAGACCAGATATAATTTCAACCTTGTCATCGCTCTCTATCCCTGTGGTAACTTCCTGTGCCTGAAAACGACCTTCCCCTAGTGTTCGTATGACTCGTATCTGTTTAGAATCGCGAATCAATGCTTCACGTGGGATATTTAATATACCTTTTTGTTGTTTGCCAAAAATAGTGACATGGGCGTACATATTCGGCATCAGTTTTTCTTCTGGATTATCAAAACGCAGACGTACACGTAAGGTTCGTGTAACAGGATCAAGTTCAGGGTATATATATTCAACATTCCCTTTCCAGATAACCCCCGGCATAGAAGGTATTTTAGCCTCAGCTATTTGACCTACCTTGACCCAGTTTGCCTGTCGTTCGAAGACTTCAGCGACCAACCAGATATTGTCCAGACTTGCAATGCTCAGGATCTGATTTTCTGGCTTAACAAACATGGAGTTACGTACCCCGAGTTTTGTTAACACACCAGTTTGAGGCGCATAAAAAACTACATTCCTTTCTATCTTATGTTCCTTATCAATGCGAGTAATTTGTCTTTCTGAAATGCCTAAAGAAATTAATCTTTCATGCGTTCTTTCAAGCATAGTCTTATTATTGTTCTTAAGCGCATGGATATATTCTTCCTGGGCAACAACAAGTGGTGGTGAGTAAATTTCAAACAGGGGTTGGCCTTTTTTTACACGCTCACCTTCTGCCCTGACAGTCAGCTTATCAATCCATCCTTCAGTCCTTGTGTGAATATGGTCTATCATCTCTTCGTTATATTCAATATAACCGACTGTATGGATATCTTTTGATATTGTCCCACGTGTTGCGGTTATCGTGCGCACACCAAGATTATTCACTACCTCAGGTGAAATTTTGACAATTGGTCTACCAGTTTCGCCCGGCTCTTCATCACTCTCATAAACAGGCTTTAGATCCATACCCATTGGTGATTTACCAGGTTCATCACGACGATAATTAGGATCCATGGGGGCTACCCAATAAAGAACAGACTTCTCTTTCTTTTTATTACCGGGCTGAGAATCTACCTGGTTTTCTACGACTGAATTACCGTTAATAATTTTGTTGTATACGTTTGCAAGCCTGGATGAAATATTCCCAGTACGTTCAAACACAATACCAAGCCCCAGGCTAACTATTAGTAGTAGCAATATTAAGGCTGTTTTTTTCATTTTACTCTCCTGCTCAACATGTAAATTTGTCTTATATAGACAAAGTCAAATCTTCAGACACCTGATCTATCCGTAAGAGAATAGATAAGTAAATCAGAATTGGCAGGGGATCAAATCAGGAGTAAGGCGTAACGTTGTAGGGGAAGTATGATTGCCCGTTCAGGGATGGGTAAAATATGACGTGTAAGATTAGAAGCTATTTTATTCTTGAATAATATAGATGCCGGGACGGTATCAATGGATAGCTTATAAAATTTGTCTGAATTGCCTGTTTTCTCAACAGTATTCAGTGACGCAGTTACTTCATCACAGTCACAGACACCCAGGCAATGATCATCATCGGAGCTGTAGTGTTCAACAAGTTTATCAGTCTCACTTTCTACGGTATGACATGAAGATTCTGTTTTGCTTTGAGAGAGGTCTATTGAATTGGTATCTTGCGAATTAGCAAAACAAGTCTGGCAAAATAACAGCAGCCAACTACCCACAAACATTGCTATCGCGGTAGAAGCTATATTTTTTTCTTTATTTCTAAGCCAGGTAAACATTTTTAACAATTGCTGTAATTTGCCTAATATTCGTCAGTTTAGCTCAATTATTCAGGAAAATAACCTTTAAACAAGGTCTTATTGTACTGATTGACAGTAATTTATCATTATTGTTCCTGCTCTTATCATTATAACATCTGTTTTGTCCAAGAATTACTGCTCAATGGATGGTGATCTCAACCGATTGACGCAACGCTGAAAACAAACATTAAGGTAGAAATTATGATTTTATGACTTAAAAATGGAACCGTGTGCTTAATATATATCGTGTTTCCTTGTCATTATTTATGTCTTTGACGATCCCTCCCTCAATAACCAGCCTCTGATGTACCCATTGCAATCCAGCAGTAATTTGATGTGTCATATTATTCCCTTGAATCCATCGACCATTCAACTCCAGAACTGTGTTTATCTCTTGTGTTAATCCCCAGTCAGGACGCTCAACAGGGTAAAGCCTGTATTGCCAGGAAATATCATAGAGACCACTATCGGCACGATTGTCTACACCGACTCGATACAATGCATCAATATCTATTTCATTCCAATTTTTAAAATGGGTGAAAACGAACCCTGCCTGAACGGCGGCATCCCTATCGCTTTCTGTAGGCACGATCGCTCCGCCCAGTAAGCCCAGGCGATCTGTGCCAGATTGACTATCGTCTTGCCAAACGATATGTCTATATAAAACAGATACATCACCTTGACGGCTTTCCTCTGATAACGACAACCGGTAGGGCATACCCAGTAACAAGGTTTGTGTGGCAGTGAATCCGTAAGCTGCGCTGGTGGTCAAACTATCAGTGTCGGTGTCCTTCGCGTGTTCAAATGATAAGCGTATGACGGTGCCACCTTTATCAACGGGTAGTGCTACAAATGAACGCAAGCCCATAGCGTAGCTGCTATCTGTTATTCCTACGCAGAGACAAAGAGCACAGGCACTTGAATATAAACTATATTTGTTCTTTTTCATTGGGTTGCACCGTAACCTTTACCGGCGTAAACCCTGAGTCCAAAACAGTTTGTTTAAGGGTTTCGATGCTTGGTGAATTTTCATCGGTTTCGAGACGAATCTTTTTCTGTTTCAGACTGATTTCAACACTGGATATGGACTCCATTTTTCCAAATTTTCGTTCCAGACTATCAACACAAAACGCACAGGTCATCCCATACACATCAATTTCGACAGTTCTTGCATGGGCTATTTGAATTGCCAACAGAGAGGAGAACAGAACGAGGAAAAATAATTGTTTCATTTTGCTGTCTCCCTTATAGATTGAATAATTGTCGGAGTGGTAATAACAACACAGTAAAGAAAAAACCAGTCATCCAGATGGCAATACTTAACCAGAATATCCGCTGATTCCAACGTTTAGTTTTTAGGCAGTATGCGGCCAGTTCAGGATCGACAGGACAAACCTGATTAGGACGCCATATCACCCATGCCAGAAATAGAAGCAACAGAGAAGAGAGACCTAGTGTCCAGAGCCCATGTTCCGACATAAACATTAGCCCAGGGATGTTGTAATTCATACTGGCTACAACGGCACCAAAACCCAGCGACACTAGCAGAATGGGCAAAGCGCAACACAGTAAAGTACCACTGGTGATGAGCAGTACAAACCACCTTAAAGAAGACTTTTCTTGCAATTTAACTTTGTCCACAGCCGCAACCTCCCATAGTTTTTCCTGTATCTTGTAACTGGATCGGCGGGCAAGGGACTGAACCATAAGAACAGAACACGCAGCAATCATCCTGCCTGGGTTTCAACAATAAATGGCAGCCTGAACATTCATGAAACCATTGGCAATTATCTGTAGGCATTTCGAGTACTTCCTGATGTCCGCATTCTGGGCAGGTGAGCTCGGAATCACTAATTATTTCTTTCATCATTTTTCATCTTGTCGTTGAACATATTTGCTATTATAGAATCTATAGTAACTACAGGTTCAAGAGGTTTTTGATAATGAATACGACACAATTCTCAATTGGGCAGCTTGCCAAGCAAGTAAAGTGCAAGGTGGAAACGGTGCATTATTATGAAAAATCCGGGCTGATGCCCGAGCCACCACGAACAGAAGGTGGACATCGGATTTATGCCTTATCCCATATTAAACGGCTTAACTTTATTCGTCGCTGTCGTGAACTTGGCTTTAGCATTAAGCAGATTAGGGAACTGCTCAAGTTTATTGATGAGCCAGATCATTATTGTGGTGAAGTAAAAGCTATGGCGATGTTACAAGCCAGAGAGGTACAGCAGAAAATTGATGATTTGACTCGACTCAAATTGGCACTCAACGAGATGGTTGGTCAATGTAAAGGATCTGGCTATTCAATTGATGATTGCCCAATTATTGATGCGCTTTATATTGAAAACAACCAGTTGTCTTGATACGTGTAAAAAAGGAATGTAGGTGATCAAGTGAGGTTTACGTAATACCTTTTTCATACCAGCCTTTAGTCTGATTCACTACTGAAACCGCTACTAACATAATAGGAACTTCTACCAGGACCCCAACAACTGTGGCAAGTGCCGCTCCCGATTCAAACCCAAATAAAACAATTGCGGTGGCCACTGCCAATTCAAAAAAGTTACTCGCACCTATTAATGCTGATGGGCCCGCCACACAATGTGGAGAACCAACAGCCCGGTTAAAAATATAAGCTAATCCTGAATTAAAAATAACCTGTATTAATATTGGAATTGAAAGTAACAATATGATGATTGGTTTTGTAACAATTTGTATGCCCTGGAAACCAAATAATAAAACCAGGGTTAGTAGCAGAGCACTTAAAGAATATGGCGTTATTTTATTGATTAAGTCAGTAAGTTTTTTATCACCATCTTTCTGTTTTAAAACGAGACTACGCCAACTATTTGCAATAACTAGTGGAATGACGATATAAATAATAACGGATAGAAAAAGTGTATCCCAGGGCACTGTAATTGAGGATAAGCCCAATAGTAAGCCGACTAGAGGAGCAAAGGTAAATATCATAATCACATCATTTAATGCGACTTGAGAAAGTGTGAAATGAGGTTCCCCATCCATCAAATTACTCCAGACAAAGACCATTGCAGTGCAAGGAGCCGCAGCAAGAATGATTAAACCTGCAATATAAGATTCTATTTGATCTTGCGGCAAATAGGGTCTGAATAAGTAACCAATAAAAAACCAGGCGAGCAATGCCATAGAAAAAGGTTTTACAGCCCAATTAATAAATAACGTAACACCCATCCCACGTGCAAACTTGCTTACGCCAGATAATGCTTTGAGATCGATTTTTATCAGCATGGGAATAATCATCAGCCAAACCAGGACAGCGACGGGCAGATTTATCTGCGCTATTTGAATTTGACCAAGAAATTGAAAACCATCAGGGAAAAAATAACCAAGCGTAACACCAACTAAAATACACAAGGCAACCCATAGCGTCAGATATTTTTCGAAGAATCCCATAATAAATAATTGTGTGGTTATGTTATTGATTACGCACAAATACGATTTTCTGGGCGATTGGACATATTCTTTAGTTTCTTTAAATCACGTTTATATTGCTTTTCGTTGATACTTCCATCAAGCGCAGCTTTCAATAAGTCATTTGCCCATGTTGGTAAATCAGGATTAATGCTGTAATAAATCCATTGCCCAACTCGTTTATCGTTAACGATCTGCATATCCCTTAATGAAGCCAAGTGACGTGATATTTTTGGCTGTATTAGATCGAGTGCATGAGTTAATTCACACACACATAGCTCGTCCTCCTGCATTAACAACATCAAGCTGCGTAAGCGCGTTTGATCAGACAATGATTTCAAGAGAATTTCCAGGGTCATATTCATACAACGGAATATACGCCTGGACATATATATGGTCAACCATATATATTAAGAGCCTTCAAATTTTTGAGGTAAGAGGATGACTGAAGAGAAACTCAAGGTGCTTTTTTTATGCACTGGTAACTCTGCGCGTAGCATAATGGCAGAGGCACTATTACAGAAAATGGGACAGAATCAATTTGAAGCATATAGCGCAGGAAGCATACCTAAAGGGTACGTGAACCCTTTTGCAATTGAGGTATTAAAAGCAAACAATTTCAATACAGATATGTTTAGAAGCAAGAGTTGGGATGAGTTTGAGGGGGGTGATGCCCCAAAACTGGATTTTGTATTTACCGTCTGTGATAACGCTGCAAATGAACTTTGTCCAATCTGGGCTGGGCACCCAATTTCAGCGCACTGGGGAATAGAAGATCCGGACAATCCCAAATTAAGCGATGATGAACAACGTACACTATTCCAAAGTACCTATAGACAACTGGAGCACCGTATTAAGATTTTTACAGATTTGTCTTTCAACAATCTAGATAGCTCGTCCTTGCAAAAAGAACTGGATGATATTGGTAAAATTAAACTCGATTAATTTAAACTCACTTCACACGATGGTCTAAATTGTAAAGTTATAAACTATCGCTTCAATCAATAAGTCAGTTCTATCTATTCTCTGGTCATAAGTGGTACGTATCCGCCACTGTATTAACCAAACGATCGCTAGTAACAACCAACAGTGTTTACAATATGAATGAGAACTATTATCATTTACGCTCATTTCTACATGGTTAAGATTATCTTGCGTTCGCTACTGTTTTTATTGGTTTTTCTACTGTCGTCATCAACATATTCAGCAGATTTTGAGCAATTGTTGCAGCTGATCGATTATGTCGGTGTCGATTATGGGGAAGCCGTTGCCCAGGGAGCAGTTATTAATCCCGGTGAATATGAGGAAATGCAGGATTTTGCTCAGGGCATCGCTCAAAAGGTTGGGAATCTTGAGCTTGATGAGCATAGCATTCGCTTGCTTAAGCAGAGCAAAGATCTGATTAATTTGATTGAAAATAAGGCGGATCCCGCTTTGGTTCGTTCGATAACTGCAGATATGCGTGTGGCCATCATCAATAACTATAAGGTGACGGTCGTTCCGCGAAATGTCCCGGATCTTAAATTAGGCGCGATGCTCTATAAACAGAACTGTATGAGTTGTCATGGTGCCAGTGGTGATGGCCTGGGACCGTTGGCAGCTGGAATGGAACCTGCTCCAATCAACTTCCTGGATAAAGAACGGTACGCCCAACGCACACTGTATGGCCTGTATAACACCATTACCCAGGGTGTCTCCGGTACCACTATGGGCTCATATCATGAGATGAGTGCAGAAGATCGATGGGCGCTGGCCTTTTATGTTGGCCAATTGGCAGTTAAGGATAGTGACTATGCTGATGTTAATGCGCCATTCAACGAGTCGGATACAGCCCCCCTACTTGATGTTCGAAAATTTACGGTGACAACACCAGCAGAAGCTGAGTTGGAATTCGGTTCCGAGGGCAGAATGATGATGGCCTTGCTTCGAGTCAATCCGGAATCACTATTTAATAGTGAATCACCTTTATTGTTTTCTCGTCATCGACTTGATGATGTCAGGCGGGCGTATTCAAAAGGAGATCAAGATGAGGCTTATAGACTTGCTGTTGAAGCATATCTGGAAGGTTTTGAACTGGTCGAACAGGGGCTGGATGCGGTCGATCCAGAACTGCGTCTCGAGATTGAACAAGCGATGACCGGATTGCGAAATATGATTCGAGCCCAGGTAGATGATACTGACCTGGAAGCTGAGATAATTAATATTAAAGGATTGCTAGATATTGCGTCAGAACGACTGGATGAGCGCAACCTGACGGGCGGCGCAGCATTTGCGAGTGCCTTTTTTATATTGCTACGCGAAGGTCTGGAAGCCTTGTTAGTAGTCGCTGCACTGATCGCATTTCTGGTTAAGACAGAACATCGGGCCAATGTTCGATACCTGCATTTTGGATGGATAGGTGCGCTATTTGCAGGAGGTCTGACCTGGTGGGCATCTGTATCTATCGTCGAAATCAGTGGTGCCAGTCGAGAAGTAACCGAAGGAGTAGCCGCATTGGTAGCGGCATCTGTTCTGTTTTACGTGGGTTTCTGGTTGCATGATAAAACTACTGCGGCACAGTGGAAGGCATTCATCGAAAAGAGTATGCACCGAGCACTCTCGACAGGCACATTATGGGGTTTAGCGGGTTTGTCTTTTATCGCAGTCTATCGGGAAGTATTCGAAACCATACTTTTCTTCCAGGCCCTATGGGTGCAGACAGATGATTCTGGTAGAACTATGGCTCTCGCTGGCATCGCCGCTGGTGCCGCACTATTGACTGTACTGGCGTGGATCGTTTTTCGTCTGAGCATGCGTTTACCGTTACGCCAGTTTTTTAGTGTCAGCGGACTTTTGATGTTTATATTATCACTGGTTTTTGCTGGCAAAGGCGTGGCAGCATTACAGGAAGCTGGCTACATATATGTCACTCCGGTTAATATGCCACGTGTAGACTTACTTGGAATTTATCCCAATCTGCAGGGACTTTTATTACAGGGGACACTGTTACTACTGGCCTTGTTCCTCTGGTATGGCTTGCCCGGCAGGCGCCGCAGCGGGGCTGATACCTAGAGTGTTAGTTAGTTATATCAGCGCGAGCATTGAACGCTTCACGAAATATTTGATAGCTTCCATATAGCACAACAGACACAATTATCGCACCAATGATTAAATCGGGTAATGCCGAATCAAAATATGCCACCAATATCCCGGCTGTAATTACACCTAAATTTGCAATCACATCATTTTTTGAAAAAATCCAGCTTGCGCGCATATGCACTTCACCATCTCTATGCTCACTCAGCAATACCAGACAGATAACATTAGCTGTCAAAGCAATCAGGGAAATAATAATCATAAAAAGTGACATCGGTTCGCTACCGAATATGAAGCGTCTGATCACTTCGAAAAGCACCCCGAACCCAAGCAGCATCTGGAATATCCCACTTAGCATTGCTGAATTAGCTTTAATGAGCGTACTTCTTCCGATAGCGTATATCGCAATAGCATAAACCATTGCATCCGCTAACATATCAAGTGAATCGGCAAGCAATCCGGTTGAATCCGCTATTAATGCAAAAATGAATTCAAACAAAAACATGAATCCATTAATCAACAACAAGGTAACTAATACTTTATATTGTCCCTCAGGATCCAGTTCATCATGGCACCCACAATTACTCATAATATTATTTAAATTTTCTGAGTTTAATGTGGGGTTATAACCGACTTGTAAGTACAAACATCATGTTCCGATTCGCTCTCGAATTCGATCGTTGAATGCGTAATTTGAAATGACCTGTTCAATACCTCTTTTATTTGACCTTTGACTTTTCCAATAGCTTCATGATCTGCTTTTGATATCACAACATGTGCTTCGAGAGAACGAGTATGTTCATCCAGTTCCCACACATGTAAATGATGGACCTGTTGTACGTTTTCAATTTCCTCTAATCTCATTGTCACATCGATGATATCAATGTTAACAGGAACACTTTGCATCAGTATTCGTATAACAGATTGTATCTCAATATAACCGTAGTAGAGAACGTAACCTGCTATCAGGAATGTGCAAAGTGTGTCTACGAAATACCACTCATACAGAATAATAAGTGTACCCGCGATAATGACGGCAACACTGCTCAAGGCATCAGCGACGTTATGAAGAAAGGCGGCCCGAATGTTGAGACTATCTTTAGCTAGTGCATAGGTCAACGCAGCTGTGACGACATCAATAACCAGTGCAACACTTGCTATAATGACGACTATCCATCCAGCGATAGGTTCAGGCTCAAAACTACGTAATATCGCCTCAAAAAGTAAATATATGCCAAGTAATATTAGCGTTGTTAAGTTAATCATGGCACCGATCAATTCGGCACGCTTATATCCAAATGTTCGCTTTTTATCCGCTGGTTTTTTTGCCCACTTCCTGGCAATTAGTGCTATCAGGAGAGATATTGCGTCACTAAAATTGTGTAGCGCATCAGCGATGAGCGCGAGACTTCCGGAAATAACACCGCCTATGACTTGCACAACGGTGAGAAGTACATTCACCATTAGTGCCCATATAAGTCGTCTTAACCCTTTATCATTCAGGATCGTTAGATAATCACTATGTTTGTGTGTTTTATCCATTTGTAAAACGGAATAATATTGTCATATTAGATAGCATCTCTTCCTGTTTCGCCTGTTCCTATACGAACTGCTTCATCTACTGGTAATACATAAATTTTTCCATCTCGACGTAAACCTGTATGAGCATTGGTTCTTATTTCGCGCACTATCGTATCCACAAGATCATCATTACATGCTATTTCCAGCTTTATGCAGGGTAAATATTCATATCCATCATCCTGGCGCGGTTCAGATTCTGTCCCACCACGACTCCGCCCAAGACCATTATATTTTGAATAACTGATTCCCGTTAGTCCATCAATCTTGTGTAGTGCGAGACTTACTTTTTCGAACATATTCTCTTTAATATAGGCTATTATCAGTTTCATAAGCTTTGTGTCTCCTGTCTAACTTTCTAAATTCAAATTTCCGGCTCAACTTTTACCGCAAACCATTTATAAAGTGCGGGTATAACAAGGAGTGTCAGTATGGTTGATGTGATTAATCCACCCACAACTACGGTGGCCAAAGGTCGTTGAACTTCACTGCCTGTACCAGTAGAAAGCAATAG
>Ga0164315_10003306_pt1 | contig 12502 bp, 9 predicted proteins | sample GuaBasSedimGuay6_FD_113737 | JGI IMG/M metagenome (GOLD analysis project Ga0164315, IMG submission 113737) | Subseafloor sediment microbial communities from Guaymas Basin, Gulf of California, Mexico - Guay6, Core 4569-2, 0-3 cm | ecosystem: Environmental > Aquatic > Marine > Hydrothermal vents >... | reverse complement strand
TACCTTGACTGCGACATGCTCCTGCAACTCGGTATCGAACGCCAGCCACACCTCAGCCTGGCCGCCGACGCCCAAGACCCGCTGCAACCGCCACCGCTCGGGCAAGGCGAACGACCGCCGAGCCTCTCCCTCGAACGAAGTGATTGTCTCGGTGTCGTGCCCCTTATGGTTGGTCTTCACCCTTGTATCCCAGCTCAGCCATCGAAGGGTGCCGAGTTCTCCTGATGGAACCAAATCATCCGGTTTCGTCACGATATTTGAATTGGCCCGCAGTGGTCTTGAGTTCAGACGCCATTTTCGAGAGTTCGGCTGCGGCCTCCAACATGGAAGATGCCATCCTGCTGGTTCCCTCGGCTGCCTCGGCCACTCCCGCGATACTGCTGTTGATCTCCGAACTGCCCTCCGCCGCCTGAGAAATGTTCCGCCCGATTTCGGAGGTCGTGGCGGTCTGTTCTTCCACCGCGACTGCGATCACAGTCTGAATATCATAGATCTTGGTGATGATCCCACTGATCTTTCCGATCGCCTCGGTGGCACTCTCTGAGCTGGCCTGAATCGCACCGATCAGTTCACGGATTTCTTCGGCCGACATAGAAGTTCCCTGGGCCAGCTTTTTGACCTCACTGGCGACCACGGCAAATCCCTTTCCCGCCTCACCGGCACGGGCCGCCTCGATTGTGGCATTCAAGGCCAGGAGATTTGTCTGCTCCGCGATGGAGGTGATGACACCGATGACTCTACCGATCTTGGCGCTGTTATTCCCAAGTGTGACAATAGTATCGTTCGCCTCGTCGGCCACATCGACAGCGGAACCGGCGATCTGCGCCGCCGTGGTCGCCTGGGTGGCAATCTCCCTCACATTGGCCGACAACTCCTCCGCCGCGATTGCGATCCTCTGGATATTTTCGTCAACCTGCCCAGCAGACTCTGAAACGACATTCGCCTGAGAGGAGGTTTCCTCGGCATTCGTATTGATTTCAGTACTCAAGTTGGAAAACTGTTCGGAGGCGCCTGCAAGTGTGATCGAATTGGTGCTCGTCGTCTCCAATACATCCTTGACCTTGACGAACAATCGGTCCAACGCATCCGTGGTAAGACCGAGTTCGTCACGGTTGGTGGCCCGAAAACGTTGGGTCAGGTCACCCTCAGCCATGAGATTCGCCTTTGCCATTGTAATTCCGAGCGAACCGGTCACATAACGGGTGACGAACGACGAGATGACAACAAGGGCGATGAATGCCACCAGTACAACGACCACACTCGTGATCGTCGTGCGCCGCTGGATCCCCTGGGCACGCATAAAAGCATCATCCATATCTTGCCTTGCACGTTCGGTGACCTCGGCAAAGGACGACCGAATACCGTTGTACTGACTTCTCATGAGCTCTATTGCCGCCAGCACATCGCTGCCGAATTCTCCCTCTACCATGCGCAACGATGTTGCGCCTGCGTTTTCGTAGTATTCGAGAAATTCCTGTTCGAGGGCGGCGACCCTGGAATCCTCCAGCGTCGGATTCTCCCGAGCGGCTTCGAAACCCAACACAATGTTGTCACGAATCAGATCGGCATCTTCAAGTAGATCAGCATCGGCCGCGGAGACGGCATCCTGAAGCCCTCGCTGCAGTTGTTCCAGTTCGAAATCCAACCGTTGAAAGAGCTGAAGTGCAGGCACGTATCCGTTTTGAATATCATCGAACACGGCTATTGACCTGAGGCCCGCCGACAGGCTGGTAACCAGAATCAGAATGAAGCCGAGGGTCGCGACGGCCGGCATCGAAACAATCTTGTAGCCAAAGCGGAGATCCTTCAACATTCGTAACCCCTCCGTCGTCTTCTTCTCATCTCGAGTCTCTCACTATTACCATACCATCACGGTTCGCCGCTTCCGGCAGTTGGAAGTCCTCAACACTGAGTTATGATTATTGGGAGTTATGGAGTGGTTTCCTCGTGGCCCCCACTCAAAAGGGCAAACGGATTCGCTGTTATCTGACGGAAGGGACTGAATATGCGACCGGTGTTGATTTTTGTGGTTGTATTGGCGGCAGTAGGTTTCGCCGCTTGGGCCGACGGACAGGACCCTGCAGATTTCGTGGTCATTGTTCATCTCGACAACCCAACCAGGTCACTGGATTACTTCGAGGTCTCGGATATGTTCCTGACCAAGACCAAAAGGTGGGATGACAGAACGGTCGTCAAACCAGTGGACTTGAAAGCCGGCTCGTCGATTCGAGATTCTTTTTCGAAAGAAATCCACAAGAAATCCGTGGCCAGTGTAGAAAGTTTTCTCCATCAACAAATTTTTTCGGGCCGCGCAAAACCACCGCTGGTCGTTGGTTCTGATGCTGAAGTGGTGGATTTCGTCAGCAAGAATTCTGGGGCCATCGGCTACGTTTCCTCGGATTATAAACTCGTCGGCGTCCGGGTTCTTTCGCTACTCGTATCTCCCCAACGAATAAAATTCGTTGAACCCAGGTACACCAGTGCCGCCCGGCGTGCCAAAGCCAAGGGAACGGTAATGCTGGAATTGCTGATCGATGCCAGCGGCAACGTCTCTGATGCTTATGCCGTCAAGGAACTTGGGTATGGACTGACCCAGGCCGCGATCAACGCCGCAGTTCAATGGAAATACCAACCAGCGACCCTCGCAGGCAAGCCGACAGAAACGACCATCAGGGTCGTTGTGAGATTCAACTAGAGGCCCGGACTCTGCCCTCGACATACACTCGCCCTGCTAGACTCATGGCCGGAGAATGCTGGTGAATTCAGGCTTCCAACCCTTGTGTTTCAGACGTGTGATTTCAACCCGTGAGCCTTTTCGTCGCCGTTGGGTTTCGGCGTTCCTTATCGGGGTCTTATCACTGCTCCCAGTACGCTCCGCCTTGTGCCAAGAGGCGGCTGCTACCGATACGAAACGGCCGCCTAACGTTTTGATTATCGTTCTGGATGCACTGCACGCTCCACACATGTCACTGCATGGAAACCCGAAGCCGACAACCCCGTTCCTGGATGCATTGGCGAAAAAAAGCGTCTACTTTGAGCACGCGCAGTCCCAGGAGACATCAACACCACCCAGTGTCGCGTCGTACTTCACAGGCGTATACCCCACCCGATACCTGGGAATTGAGAATTTCCCCTCCCTTCCGAGGAACACCCCAACGCTGGCAACGGAATTCCGGAAGGCAGGGTTCGATACGGCTCTTTTTACGGACAATCCGTTTCTGGCCGAAAAAAGTGGCTTTCATCGCGGTTTCGATACGGCCAGGGTCTACGATTGGCGTTTGGCAACAAAAGAGGGCGAGTACTTCAGGGGGACTCAAGCCTCAGAGAAAATGCTCAAGGACGTCAAGCAGTGGATTGGGGCTGCGACCGAGAAGCCCTGGTTGTGTTACTTGCACGTGCTGCGACCCCACAATCCCTACCTCGTGCCGGCCCCCTACGACACACGATTTCAAGACCCTCCGTCCATGACCCAGGAACAACTCGGAATCATTGAAAAACATGTATTGAGTTGGGCCTTCTTGCGGCTGCGCGGTGACCGCACCGGCACGGTCACTTGCTCTGAGAGCGAACTCTCCCAAATCCTCGGCTTATACCACGGGAACCTGAACTACGCAGACTCGTACGTGGAGAGACTGCTGTCTTTTCTGAAGGCCTCCGGGTTTTCGGACAATACTCTGCTGATCATCACTTCAGACCACGGCGAGAGTTTCATGGAGCATGGGGAACTCCTTCACGCGACGGAACCTTATGAAGAGCTCGTACACGTGCCGCTCATTCTCTCCATGCCATCCGATTCACGATTTTCCAGAAAGCGCGTGCGCACACCCGTTCAGCTGGTAGACCTCGCGCCGACCCTGTTCGAATTATTCGAACTGCCCTCACCACCGGGACTCAGTGGTCAATCGCTGCTGCCGTTGCTCGAACCAAGCGCCCCCGGAGCTCCTCTCCGAATGCTGTTCTCCCAGGCCTACAAGACTGATACCGTTGCCGTTCGAAAGGGTTATCAGAAAGCCATGGTCACGTGGCCGGCCGGCGCCGAAGCTCCATCTCGGATCGAGGTCTATGACCTCGCCCAGGACGCAGCAGAACTCAACAATCTGGCAAGAGACGCCAAGTCTCTTACCAAGGACCAGCAAGAATTGGTATCTGCCGCCAAAACGTATTTCCGCACTGCCCAGGGCCACAAGCCGGTTTCGGAAGAACCGGACTTCTCGGACGAGCAGAAGGATCAACTGCGTGCGCTCGGGTACGTCGAGTGATCAGCACCCCCCTCATTGGGATGTCTCTGCCTCCCTGTCCCAGTTGGATCATCACAACGGCTCTCTCTCTGGCACTGACGGTTGGCGGCTGTGCTCGACCAGAGCCATCCCTGTCGGCGGAATCGGTGACCGAGCGACCCAACATCCTCCTGATCACCGTCGATACTCTTCGCCCCGATCACCTCTCGATTTACGGCTACCAGGAACGCACCACACCGAATATCGACGAGCTCGGCAACCAGGGAGTGGTCTTCGACAAGGCCTACTGCAACGTGACCTGGACGACACCGTCGATGGCCACAACGCTGACCGGGCTCCTCCCAACTCAGCACGGCCTCCGCTCCACCTTCGAACGACTGTCTGAAGACATTGAGACCGTCGCCGAGAGGTTGGCGCGACAGGGATACCGGAATATCGCGGTGATCGGTTCTTACCCCTTGGACTCCATCTTTGGACTGGATCAGGGCTTTGACATCTACGACGACGATTTCACCGTACCGCTGATTCTGTCGGACGCCGAGACCTTCGAGGATCTCCCAAGCCAAAAGGGCCGTACCATTCAAGAACAAGAAGCGTTCAACCAGAAGAAAGCATTCGGGAAAAGCCGGCGAACCGATTCGGAGGTCAGCAACGCGGCCATCGGCTACCTGGCGGAGTTCGATGAAACTCGACCATTCTTCCTCTGGGTGCACTACTTCGGTCCCCACAGCCTGCCGGACGCACGCGAACACGGACTCAGGAACCTTCGCAACCACGTTGACACCTACCCAGACAAGGTCGTTCGGTCAGACAGAGAGGTTGGGCGACTGCTCGATCAGCTCAAATCGTCCGGCCTTGATTCCAACACCCTCGTAATCTTTCACTCTGACCACGGCGAAGCCCTGGGCGAGCACAAATTCATTGGGCACGGTCGCTACCTATTTGAAGACAACCTCGAGATTCCACTGATCATCCGCTGGCCTGGGGTTATCCCGGCCGGGAGCCGGGTTGACACCATCGTCGGCACCATCGACATCGCAGCGACCATTCTTGAGACCGCCGGCGTGCCGATTGGAAATTCGCCCCTACAGGGCAGATCCGTGCTCCCGGCGCTTCTCGAAGGAACTCCGATCCGCAAAACGCTGTATCTCGAGACCTATATGCCTGCCCACCGCACCTTCGCCGAAAAGGCAAAACTGGGCAGTGGCGAAAAGGTCGATGTTGGAGTTCGTCGTTTCGGCATTCTCAGGTATCCCTACAAGCTGGTGGTAACACAGCCCTACCCGCTGTTCGACGCCCCGGACGAGATCGTCAGTGACGAGCTGGCGTCTCGTGTCCAGGGCAGGGAGCTCTTCAATATAGAGGAAGACCCCGGGGAAATGAGCGACCTGACGCACCGGGAACCCGAGACCCTCCACGAACTCGAGACGCTCTTGGACCGCTACCTGCAGGAATCCAGGACGTGCAACACGCCCTCGGTCGACCTTTCCGACGAAGAAGCCCAGAAGCTCAGGAGCCTGGGTTATTTGGAGTAGTCAACTTCACAGTTAATTTCGCGATCAGGGGTTTCCATCAGTTGGAGATGGTGAGGAAAGACCTGCCCACTGTGTTAGATTGCCCTCAGTTAAAGAGGCTGCACCTTGAGGAGGGCATCCGAGGACATGATCCCAAACGACGACTCTCGACGGTTGAAGCGGCAGAGCAACTCGACCACGACATTCGATGATCCGGCACAACCCTCGGCCTCGGAAACAAACGACCCTCCAGGGGATATCGAAACCGGCGAGTCGACGCTTGTCATGCTGCCCACCTACAACGAGATCGACAACCTCGAGATCATCGTGCGCTCCCTTCTGACCCTTGCCCCTGCTCTCCACCTGTTGATCATCGACGACTCATCGCCGGACGGAACGGGAGACCTGGCAGAACGCCTTCGGTCGGAGCACCCGGCGAAGATCACGGTCGTCCATCGACCTGGCAAGCTCGGCCTCGGCACCGCGTACGTGCTGGGTTTTCGCTACGCGCTTGAGAATGGCTATTCCCGCATTGTCGAGATGGATGCGGACCTTTCACACCTCCCGGAGCAACTGCCATCCATCCTCCTGGCCTCTCAGGGTCATGGAATGGCACTCGGTTCGCGCTATGTGAAAGGGGGGAGCACGGTCAAATGGGGCATACATCGCAAGATCCTCAGCTACACGGCCAATCTCTTCGTACGCAAGGCCCTGGGAATCCCGGTCATGGATGCCACCAGCGGATTCCGCTGCTACAACCGCCGCGTCCTGGAAGCCATCGACCTCGACACGATTCACTCCAAGAGCTACGCCTTCCAGATTGAGATGGTCTGGATGTGTCTACGCGCGGGTTTTGACATCAAGGAAGTCCCTATCAGCTTTGTGGAGAGAGCCCGTGGGGTCTCCAAGATTTCGCAAAACACCGTCCTGGAGGGGCTGGGCACGGTCTTCCGCCTGCGCGGCACCATGCGCAACGAAAAACGGACAGATCGGGCGGCCCTGATTTCCAGAGAATTGGGCAGGCCAACCCCATCAGGCGAGTTCCAACTCGCCGAGGGAGGCGGTTCGCAATCGGCCGAATCCCTCCGAGACGTCCGTCGGTCTCCATGACGGGCGACCACCCGCCCTACGATATTCGCCTCATCGACTACCGTGACATCAGCCATCCTGAGGCGGGAGGGGCCGAACGGTACCTGTACGAGGTATTCAGCCGACTCGCCCACCGAGGGCACCGTGTGCGCCTGCTGGCCAGCACCTACCCCGGGGCAGCAGCAACCGAAGAACTGGACGGCATCAGCGTAGAACGCCGGGGCAACCGGGCTTCCTTCAACTTCGTGGCTCTGGCCGCCTGCCGCAGGTGGTCCCGCAACGGCGACGGCGACGTCGTGGTGGAGAACCTCTGCAAGATTCCCTTCTTTACACACCGTCTTGGCGGGGGTATTCCATCCCTGGCCATCGTTCATCACCTCTTCGGCAATACGGTCTACCAGGAAACCAACCTCCTTGCCGGGACCTATGTCCGGGCATACGAGGCGCTCCTGCCAATCGGCTACCGTGGCGCCCACCTGGTGGCGGTCTCCAAGTCGACGAGTGCAGACCTGATCACCCGGGGCATCTGCCTTGAACCCGTTGAGCTCGTTCCCAACGGCTTGCACACCGATCAACTGTGTCCGAAGCCGGGCGTCGAACCCGGACCCCAACCGCGCCTGATCTACCTGGGCCGCCTCAAACGATACAAGAGAATCGACCTGCTGATCCGAGCGGCCGCTCGCCTGCGAACCGACTGGCCCGGCCTTGAGGTTGAGATCGTCGGCCGCGGAGATCACCTGGGGAAACTTCGGCAGCTCGTCGAGGAACTCGGACTCAACGGATGTGTCAGCTTCCCGGGCTTCGTCTCGGAAGACGAGAAGCTCGATCGGCTGCGACGGGCCCACGCTCTGGTATACACCTCGCCAAAGGAAGGCTGGGGGATTGGAGCGATCGAGGCATCGGCATGCGGCGTCCCGGTGGTTGCTTCAGATTCTCCGGGCCTGAGCGAAGCGGTCCTCAACGAGGAGACCGGCCTCCTGGTACCCCATGGCGATTTGCACGCGCTGACAGCGGCCCTCGACCGCCTTTTGCGTGACCCTTCGCTCCGTGATCGCCTCGGAACCTCTGGCGTTGAGTGGGCCTCACAGTTTTCCTGGGACACTGCGGCCGATCAGATGGAATGTATCCTCGACACAGTCATTCAGGAGCAGAGGAAAACCAATGCGGACTAACCCCTTTTCCGGTGAGTTTCTGGTGCCGGGAGACCCACGGTTTGCCGTCGACATTGCACAACACCTTGTGCCGTACTACTTCTGCGCCAACCGAGGACAGGGGTTACGTCTTCTCGAAATCGGATGCGGCGCCGGCTATGGCGCCCATCATCTCGCTCAACAGGCAGGGGAAGTCCATGCCTACGACCGCAATCCGAACGCCATTTCCTGGGCGGGCGCCCACTACAAAAAGAACAACCTGATCTTCCTGCTGGAGGGTGCCGACCCCGAGCCCGAGCCGGAATCCTACGACTGCGTCTGCTCCTTCCAGGTCCTCGAGCACGTCTCTCAGCCAAGACCTTTCCTCGATCGGCTGGCGAGCTTCTTGAGTCCTGAGGGCACGCTCTACTTGACGACACCCAATCGGCTGACCTCGGCCGGAGAGAATATCTACCACGTGCACGAGTACGAACCACAGGAGCTTGCAGAACTGCTCAGAGGCCACTTCTCCGGTGTGACGGTGCTGGGCATCACCGGGGACTCACGCTATCGGGCCTATCAAGAGCGACGCCATCTCGCCATGCGCCGCTTTCTTCGCCTCGATTTTCTGGGGCTGCGAAGATTTACGCCACGTTGGGTCCTGAAACGTCTCTTTCCCGTATTGGCTCTGGCCGTCCGCGGTCGGGCCAACGAATCATCGACCGCCCCGCCGATCGAGCCCGGCGATTTCAAGGTCGGCCCCGAGATGGTCGATGCCTCTGACGATCTTTTCGCCATCTGCACCGGTCCAATGGGTTACTCCAGGCCTCATTTTCCGTCCACGATCCAGAGCTAACGGCTCAACCGCTAATCGCTAACAGCTGCCCGGCGGGCCGGTCTGTCACTTTTTGGTTCCGGCTTCGCCGGGTTGGCCCTTCGTGGCAACCACAAACCCGTGGGCAGCAAAGCGGCGCCAACGATGCACAGCTGCCATTTCTGCCCGAACAACCAGGGGAATCAGGAGTTCCATGGGGCGAAGCAGGAGCTGTGGAACCTCCCAGATCCAATAGAAGACGTTGAACTGCTCTTTCGTCTGGATCAGAAAGCCGTTCTCCTCAAGATCCGTGACCAACTCTTCAAACCGGAATCGAGACCTGACAGGGTACGGACCCCATTTGGGGTAGATATTCCGGGCCAGTCGCATGACAGGGCTGTCCTCAAAGGACTCGATCAGGAAGAGCACCCCACCCGGCCGCAGGACACGATGGACCTCGCGGAGAACGAACGAACACTGGGCATGGTGAAGAACGTGGGAGGCGTAGACAAGATCAAAAGTGCCGGCCCCAAACGGTAGGAACTCGCCTGCACCGGCTGTCACCGGGCAGATCGCCTGGGCCGATCGCACATCGAAGATCGACACATCCAGTCCGAAAACACGTCGCCCCATTCCCTCAAGAACGGGCAGATTCGCCCCCTTTGAGCAACCTAAATCCAGGACGCGTGCCGCATCGGGAAGTCCCTCCAGTACCCGTTGTTCGCATTCTCGATAGGTATAGATCGGACGAAGGCGTTCGGCCGTAATCGACTTCAACCCTGCTCCCGGACGGCGTGGATCCAACATGCAAGCGAGGCCGTACCGCTGACCCGAAGCAGCCGCATCCCTCCGGTTTCGAGTCCTCCACGGACCGCCGCCAGCCCGATCCGGCTGCCCGACCAGGTGCGGCCTCGTTCCAGCCGCCTGCGCCCTCTGCGAATCATCAGCACGCTGAGCGTCTGGTGGACGGCCATGCGCACAAGGAACCGGGCTTTGCGCTCATTGTTGACCTGCACAACCAGCCGGCCGCCAGGCGCCAGGACACGCGCCGCCTCCGTGAGGTAACCCAATACCAGGGAGCGGTGCGGTAGATGGGTCAGGGTCAGGGAAGAGAATACAAGATCCTTGGAACCACTGGGAATATCGCCCAGCGTTGTGCCATCACCCAGAAGGAAATGCACATTAGAGAAATCTGGGAGGTTCTCCTTCGCGAGTTCGAGCATCTCACTCGAGATGTCCAATGCCCAGACCTCCTGAGCCCTCCGGGCAAGGGTCCAGGTCAGGCGGCCCACTCCACACCCGATCTCCAAGACACGGTCCGAGGGTTTGATCTCAAAATCGAGGGAGTGCTGGAGCTTGTCAAGCTCTGCCTCACCATCCTCGCGCCACTCGCCGGACGGCCGGAACAAGACGTAGTGCCAAGGATCCAACGTAGCCCGTGCATCCCAGTCCCGCCGCATCTGCTCACCCAGATGTTCCACATCAGCCCGCATTCACATACACCCCAGTCATCATGACGGCCGGCATAGTATCATCCGAAGACGATCATGACGTCCCCTGCGAGCCCACCCCGTTCCAGACATCTCGGCCTTTTGACGGCTGAAAGCGTCGACCTGTTGGTGGTGGCGGCAACAGCCCTGATTCTGGCGATTCCGTACCTCGCCGGCATCTCCTACTCGGACGAGGGCTATATCATGCACATCGCCGACCGAATCACCTCGGGAGAGGTTCTCTACCGGGATGTTTCGACAGGTGTAACGCCGGGATCCTTCTACCTTCACGCTCTCCTCTTCCAGGTGTTCGGGCGATCCCTGTTGGTGGGCCGCATCTTCATGATGGTACTCTTCAGTGCGGCCACCAGCGCAATCTATGCACTTTGCCGGGGCGTGTCCTCGCGCACCATGGCCCTGTCGCTCACGCTGTCGTTTGCGGCGCTCACGGTTTTCTTCTGGAGAATCCCAAATTATTCCTCCGAGGCCATCATCCTGATCCTCCTGGCAGTCGGGTCGACCGCAAGGTTCTTGAGAACACGACGGCAGGCCTGGCTCTGGTCGGCAGGCATCGGCTTGGGCGCCGCTTTCTTGTTCAAACAGAATTACGGCGCCTTTGCCGCATTGGGAGTGACGGCCGGATTGCTTTCTGCCGGTGGACCCTGGCGCAAACGTATCTATTCGGTTGTGACGACGGCCGCTGTGGCCGCCTCGTCGGTGATCCTGGTCGTTCTCTATTTCGCAGCCAACGGCGCCCTGGTTGAGCTGTGGAACGATGTTGTGATGATCCCTCTCCGTTACAGCTCAACAATCTACTCGCAGCCATACCCCTCTCTTTTCGGGGAGCTCAATCCCGAAGTCGCGAGGAACCTTTGGTCCTACCTTCCGTTTCAGACCCTCTTCTTGCAGTTCGGACATCCGAATGTAACTTTCCTCGGCTTCAAAGTGCTGACAATAAGGGCACTCTTCTACCTCCCTCCGGCTTGTCTCTTGGTTGCACTCGCGACCTGGATCCGCCGGAGGCGGGCTGCGAGACAGTGCAGCGACGAGATTGCCACCTCTCCCGAATCGATATCCAGGGTGACACTTTCACTCGGCATGCTCTACCTGGCGAGCTCGGCCTTCCTCCTTCTCGGTGTCTTCCCCCGCAGCGATGGCTTTCACCAGGTGAAGGTGATCATATTGTTGTTCCCTCTGCTGGCCTGGATCGCGGGACCCGCTCCGGGCCGCTGGTGGCGGAGGATTGCCATGGCAACCGCCATAGTCCTGGTACCCGTGTCGATCGCCTCCCAAGTCGTCCATGTGTGGGACAGACGACCGACGTTCCGGCGAACTACCTTCCTCAATCTCGACGCTGCTCGAATCTGGACGCAGGCGACCACAGCACATCGAATCACGAGCCGGGTGAAAGAAATTCAGAAGCTGGCCCCACCGGGAGAACCGATCTTCGCCGCGCCGGCTATCCCGCTGTACTACTTCCTGGCGGACCGCCCAAACCCCACTCGACATCCCCTGGTTCTTCCAGGTGGACTTGACGAGGAAGCGGTGGTTCGCGCCCTCGATACCCCATCGGTCCGCCTGGCACTGGTGGAGAACTACGGTCTGGGGCCTCACAGCTTCAGCGAAGTGGCGCCCGCTGTGTGGGATTACGTGCTGCACAACTTTGGCCCCGACGAGAAGATCGGATGGAGTCTTCCACCGTACCTCCTGCAAAAGGGCTCCAGTGGACTTTCGTCGACCGGAACCCTACTTCGGGGAGTTGCGGACCAGACTGAGCAATCGAAGATCGACCGCAGTTCCTTTGATCCACAAGAGAGGACCACTCTCTTGGATTTTGTCAGGAGCCCACTGGGGAATCCGCCACCAGAGCGGATCCAGGGCCTCTTTTCCCGCATCGAGAGCAGATGGAGGTCCGCCTCCTGGACGGTCTTGTTTCTGCGACCGGCGTTGCAACTGATTTCCCCCGCCAACTGGAACAAAATTATGGTCTCGTGGGAGGTGCCGACCGGACCGGATCTGCTCTTCGAGGCCGCGTACACCCTCGCGCCTGACCGCTGGGCGAACCCGGATTTCCCGACTGAAGGCCAGGGGGGCGTCGCCGAGATCTGGGTCGGGCCGGCCGATGACGGTGCACTTCCCCGGCGCGTGTGGATGGACTGGCTGGATCCTCGCCACCACCCGCAGGACCGGGACTGGCGCCTGGTAGCCGTTGACCTGAGTTCTTTCG
>Ga0164315_10003305_pt1 | contig 12504 bp, 9 predicted proteins | sample GuaBasSedimGuay6_FD_113737 | JGI IMG/M metagenome (GOLD analysis project Ga0164315, IMG submission 113737) | Subseafloor sediment microbial communities from Guaymas Basin, Gulf of California, Mexico - Guay6, Core 4569-2, 0-3 cm | ecosystem: Environmental > Aquatic > Marine > Hydrothermal vents >... | reverse complement strand
TCCATGGGCATTATGCTAGGATTACTAGCAGGAATAGTAATTGGACAGTTAGTTGGCAATCATTTGGATACCAAAGCTGAAATGCAAAATCGTATTTTGAATACTAATAAAAAAAACAGTTAAATTTATTGATGATAACTTAACAATAGTTTAACCTACTTCCCAATCATCAATTTATCAAATATCTCATCATTATTAATCACTTCCATTGCCTTAACAACTTCATGATCCATGCTTGATATTACCTCGAAATAAGAGCCTGTTTCAAAAATATTACGAGCAATAAGTGCTTTTAATTGTAATTGGATGAAATCAATATTATGATCAAATTCTTCGCTTTTCAATTCAATATCTTCTTTCTCAGCAAGAGAGATAAATTTCTCAAAATCTTTATCAGTTAATTCAAATTCTGAGTTGAAACTTTTAAAACTATTGAAGTTCTTTTGAATTGATTTTCTGTTTTTATCAAGATATTCATTAACAAAACTATTGATAACGCCTTTTCTTATGAGAGAAGAATAAACACTATTAAAACGTGCAGAGTCTAAAGGAACAAAGATGTCTGGCATTACACCCCCACCACCATAAACAACACGACCATTGTTAGTCTCGTACATTAAACTATCTGGGAAATTAATGCTATCAGCATTTATTAGTTCACCATGCTCAAATCTGTTTTTGAAATCTAGATAATATTCTTCCACTCCATCCTCATATGGCTTTTGTATGCATCTGCCAGAAGGGGTGTAATAGCGTGCAACCGTAAGTCTTACAATTGATTTGTCAGGCATCTGGAATGGTCTTTGAACCAGTCCTTTTCCAAAAGATCTCCTACCAATAATAATTCCTCTGTCCCAATCCTGAACTGCACCAGAAACAATTTCAGAAGCTGATGCAGAACCTTCATTTATTAATATTACCAGTTTGCCATTTGTAAATTCTCCATTGCCAGTGGCAATTAATTCTTGTCGTGGTGTATGAATACCTTCAGTGTACACTATTAGTTTTCCTTCTGGAAGAAATTCATCACTAATTGTCATTGCAGTACCCAAATATCCTCCGCCATTTCCTCTGAGATCAAAAATTAAATTTTCAAGTCCTTTTTCTTTAAGGGCAGCAATTGCCTCGTTAAATTCATCCAAAGATGTTTTTGAAAACCTATTGAGCTTAATATATCCGGTTTTGTCATTCAGCATAAATGAGGCATCCAGACTATTAATGGGTATTTTATCTCTAACAATTTCAAAGTCAATTAAATCATCATTTCCTCTTCGGTAAATTCCAACAACAACTTTAGTGTCTTTTTTGCCCCTGAGATGATCCATAACCCACTGGTTATTAATGTCTTCGCCGTAAGCATCCTCACCATCAACTTTTATGATCTTGTCACCGGCTCTAATTCCAACTTTATCGCTCGGGCCTCCAGGAATTGGAGAAACAACTAAAATGGTATCTTTAAAAAGTTGGAAAGTAATACCCACACCTTCAAAACTTCCCTGCAATGGTTCATCGGCTTTCGCAACATCCTTGGCAGGAATATATGCCGAATGAGGGTCAAGTTCCTTTAAAGTTTGAATAAATGCCTGCTCAACCAACGCTGGCATATCCAGAGTGTCGACATAAAAATTGTTTATGTAATAAAACAATGAAGACATTTTACGAGTGGTCTTGTTTTGGTCTAGTTCAGTAACATTTTTCTGTGTGTTGTATTGACCAAAAACCGAAACTGGTAATAGAATTGAAAGAATTATAATAGACTTAATAATAATATTCATAGGAAAAATTTTGCCAAAAGTAATCATTTGAATAAAAACGCAAAGCTCAATGAACTGTTGTTTAACTTTTTTTTAGATTTGTTAAAAATTGCAAAATGAACAAACCTGAAGTAAAAATAATATTATTGATCATTTTCATGATAAGTGGAAATGTTCTTTTCGCTTCCGATTCCACTAAAGTGGAAAAAGATAGATACAGGAAATCTCTAAGGCTATTTTATCAAGCAGGCAGTGTGCTCCAGACTAATGAATTTGTAAAGGGAGAAAATGAGGCAGGGGCACCAATCGATAAGTTCCAATCTTTTTCAATTCAATATGGAGTAGAAACCGATGGGCGGGAAATCTGGCAACAGATTTATGCATATCCCACATGGGGCTTCGGAATTTATTCAGTTAACTTTTTTGATAAAGATGAAATAGGCGCTCCTACGGCAGCTTATGGATTTATTAATGCTCCTTTTGTAAGACTAAAAAGATGGAGTTTAAATTATGAAGTTGGCTTTGGACTTACATGGAATTGGAAACCATATGATCAAAATTTAAATCCTTATCAGTATGCCATTGGATCTAATAAAACTGTTTTTATTGATGTTGGATTGAATGTGGAAGTGATGTTAGGAAAACATTTTAATCTTACTGCTGGTGGAACGTTTACTCATTTTTCAAATGGTGCCACAAAGGTCCCTAACTATGGAATTAATTTATTTGCACCCAGACTAGGGGTAAAGTATATTTTCAAGGAAAGGCCCGAGTTTAAAACCTTTGAAATTCCAAAATATGATGATGAATGGGAATACATTGCTTTGGTTGCCTTTTCCTCCAAACAACTTGCATATGATACTACTCAGGTAGAATCAAACCCGGGGCACCATGCAGAAACATATGGTGTATTTACTTTCTCAACTGGAGTGAACCGACAGATATCAAGAAAAGTTAAATTTGGAGCCGGGCTGGATATTGGATACGATGCTTCATATAATTCTTACATCGATTACAAGGATGGTGAAATTACACGTATGGATGCTGGAAATGATATAAAACTTAATATGGGAGTTTATGGATCCTTTGAACTTGTAATCCATAAATTATCACTTATTGTCCAACCGGGTTGGTACCTTTATCGGGCAGAATGGAGGGTGCCAGAAGGGTCAGATGGATCATCAGCAATTCCTCCAAGAAGGAGATCTGGAACCAGTTATCAACGACTAGGAATAAAATATCATGTGTTTGATGACCTTTTTGTAGGAATCAATATTAGAGCATACGATTTCGGTATTGCTGATTATATTGAGTGGAATGTTGGGTACAGAGTGAAATGGAGAAAATTGTAAGTAACATAAATGAGTTTCCCCGTCTTTTAGGTCGGGGATTAATAGTATAAATTCAGAGTTTAAAATTAAAAAGCGTTGTGATAAGAGTTATGACTACATGATACATAGTTCTTCAAAAATACTTCTCCGGTCTTCTGTCGTCAAAAACATGATTTCTTGCAGTAATCATCTTGTCCCTTGAAATATTTGGGTCGATTTCAGAAAAAAGGATTTCTTCGTTTTGTGGACTTGCCTCAGAAATTATTTCTCCGCTAGGATTGCATAAAAAAGATTTCCCAGCAAATTCCAGACCCCTGTCATTTCCGATCCTATTTGTGGTAGCAATAAATACTTTATTCATGATTGCCAATGCAGGAACAACTTTAAATGCATTGTATGTAACCAGATTTGAAGGATGAACAATGATATCCGCTCCTTTTTGTGCTAAAACGCTCCATACATCACTAAATAGATAATCGAAGCAAATAAGCACCCCAATGCGAAATCCATCAATTTCAAAAATATTTAACTCTCCTTCACCTTCCTCAAAAATATCTTTTTCATTCATAAAAAGATGAATTTTACAGTACTTTCCAATAATACCTTTCGGGGAAATGAGAATGGAAGAATTGTAAAGTTTATCGATTCTTTTTTCACTTACTCCTGCAACGATATGAGTGTTTAGTTTTATTGACTGTTCCTGAAGCATGGCAACAAATGGATTTTCTTCAATCTGTTTGCTGACCTGTAAAGCATGCTTTTTATCAATAAAATTGTATCCTGTATCCGAGAGTTCTGGGAGAATAATAAGTTTAGAATCTGTGCACTTGTTAATCAGCCTTTTAACATTGGCAGTATTTTGTTCTATTTCCCCAAGCAGGGGCGAAAATTGTATTTGTGCTATTTTCAATTTTTTATTTCCCTTATTTTCTTATTCCTCTTATTTCATCTAATAAACTTACGAACGCAATACTTCAAAATTTCCGTTTTGCTCGATCCTGATTATTGTTGATGGCTTTAAACTACGGATTTTATCATGAAAAATTTCAACAACATGGTCTACTTTAGATTTAACTTCTTCACTAATATCATCAAAATGTTTAGGTGATGGTTGTCCAGAAATATTGGCAGAAGTAGAAACAATAGGTTTACCAAAACGTTTTATTACTTCATTACAATATTCTCCTTTCACAACTCTAATTGCAATGCTTCCATCATTTGAAATTAAGTTTTTTGCCATTTTCTTAGCTCCGTAATAAACAATAGTTAGTGGCGACTGTGCATGCTCAATTAACTCATAAGCAATTGGAGGAACTTCCTTAACATAATCGGTTAACTTATCCGGCGAATCAAGAAGTAGGATCATACTTTTACTTTCCATCCTGCCCTTTAGTTTGAAGATTTTTTGAACAGCTTTTGAGTTTGTTGCATCACAGCCAACACCCCATATTGTATCTGTCGGGTACAGAAGGATTTTTCCTTTTTGGAGAAATTCAACGGATTTTACTATTTCGGTTTCCAGACTCATATTACATCTAATAATTGTTTGGTGTCAATTGTTGTTGCACATTCAAAGTGTTTTTTCGGACAAGTTTTAAAACCATGCAGTCCACAAGGTTTACAGTCTAAGTGCTTTTTTGTTTCAATTATTTGTGAATTTTCCGATAACGGACCAAAGCCAAAATCTGGAACTGTAGAGCAATAAATAACAGTTGTATTTGCATTCATTGCTGATGCAAAATGCATTGGTGCAGAATCATTTACAAAATTCATAAGGGCGTCTTTCATAAGAGCCGCTGATTCAAGGAAACTCATTTCACCGGAAAGGTTCAGACTGTTAGTATGCCCTGAATTATCAATTATCCTTTGACAAAGTTGTTTTTCTTTTGGAGAGCCTAAAAAATAAATTCTGGTATCGTTATCCATTTTTTCCGCAAAGTCAATCCATTTATCTTCTGGGTATTGTTTTGTAAACCAGAGTGATGCAGGTGCAATTGTAATAAATGCAACGGTTTTGTACTGTGAGACTTTTGCAAAATCCTGTTTTGAAGGATAAAGTTTCATGGGGGCGCTACCGCCATCTGTTATGCATTCTATTAGTTTTAGATTTCTTACAGTTTCGTGAGGTGATCCCGGACTTCCAATATTGTGCTTTATTCTCTTAGTAAACAAAATTGAAAGTGGGTTTTTATTGAAGCCTATCCTGATTTTAGAACCTGACAAGGCTGTAATCAATCCTGAAGACGCAAACCTCTGCAAATTAATAACAGCATCATATTTCGTTTCACGAATAATCTTAATCAGTTCAATTAAGTGTTTGTACTTTTTTTCTGTTTTATCCCAAACAATTACAAAATGTAATTTTGGATGTCGGTAAAGTACTCCTTCATAACCATACTTAAGCAGGAAATCAATATTTGCATTAGGGTATTGATCACTCAGCTTTTCGATGACGGGTGTGGCTAAAACGATATCTCCCAAAGAGGCAGTTTGTATGATGAGGATCTTTTTCAATTTCTGAATTTTCTTCAAAATTACAAATCAAATCAATGCGGTGTGTAATGTAATGGTGCTCCTGGTCCAAGTGGTAATCCAAACTGCATCCAGATAATTATCAATATCGTCCACACAAGAAAGAACACAAAAGTATAGGGTAGCATAGTCGAGATTATGGTACCAATACTTGCATTTTTATCATACTTCTGGAAGAAAGCAATTATTAATGCAAAGAAACTCATCATTGGTGAGATGAGGTTGGTAACACTGTCGCCAATACGGTACACAACCTGTGATAGTTCTGGCGAATAGCCCAACTCCATAAATAGAGGTATAAATACAGGAGCCATTATTGCCCACTTGGCTGAGGCACTGCCCATTGCCATATTAATTGTTGCTGCGAGAATAATAAATGCAATTATTAATGGGATACTTCCAATATTAATACTCTCCAGAAATACTGCTCCATTTATTGCCATTATCTCACCCAGATGACTCCACTTAAAGTATGCCACAAACTGTGCTGCAAAAAATACAAGAACGATGTAAGTCGCAAGAGATTTTATACTTGCTGACATGCCTTCTACAACATCAGAATCATTTTTGAATTTGCCCGAACCAAAGCCAAATGCCAAACCTGCCGCTGCAGAGAAAACAAATAATAATGCTATTACACCTTTAATAACTGGTGAGCGTAAAATACTTCCATCAGTACCCCTGAGGAAACCTGATTCAGGAATTATTCCAATTAGAACTATTGCTGTTAATGCAAGCATAACCAAAGTTGCAAGTCGTAATCCCTTTTTCTCTTCTTTTGATAGTCTTTTAATTTCTTCTGATTCAACAGTTCCTTTGTAAGGACCTAGTCTTGGAGCCACTATTTTTTCTGTTACCCAGGTACCTGAGCCAGCAATAATAAATGTTGACACAAACATGAAATAATAGTTTGCAGTAGGGTTCACCTCATAGGTAGGATCAATAATACCAGCAGCTTCTTGTGAAAGTCCTGCTAATAATGGGTCGATGGTTCCCAGTATTAAGTTCGCCGAGAAACCGCCTGAAACACCTGCAAATGCTGCAGCCATTCCCACAAGGGGATTTCTACCAATTGAAAGGAATATGGTTCCCGCAAGAGGTATTAAAAGCACATAACCAATGTCACTTGCTGTATTGGAAAGTATTCCTGCAAGTACTATTACAAAAGTCAAATATCTTTCAGGTGACTTAAGTACTAATAACCTAATTACTGCTGCTATTAGTCCACTGCTTTCTGCAATTCCAATACCCAGCATTGCCACAATCACAATTCCTAGAGGTGCAAAACTTGTGAAATTATGTACCATCTCAAGCATAATACGATGAATGCCATCATGGTCGAGAAGGTTTACAGGTTCGATTATATTTGAAGTAGTTGGATGAACTGCATTCCAGCCAAAATAACTTGCTACAAAGGAAATAATCAAAACAAAAACTGCAAATGAAGCAAATAATGTGGCAGGGTGTGGCAGTGCATTTCCTGCCTTTTCCGTTATGTTGAGAAAACTATTAAAAAAGGAGCCTCTTTTTTTTGACATAGGTTCAATTTTAAAATTAAAAGAGGCTAAAATAGGTAATTTCGAAATCTGTTTTACCAAGTTATTGTCTTTACAAAATAAACTAAAATCTCTGCTAAAGTTTGTTACAAAACTCTGGATCAAGTTTGTAACTTGAACCTCTAACTGGGCAAATTCTTGTGAATTACAATAATTCCTAAGTCCAAAAAATTTCATTTCTTTGAATAAATATTTGAACGAGAATGGAAAAGTTTGTGTCTCTGTTGAGAGGGATTAATGTTAGTGGTCAGAAGAAAATTAAAATGGCCGAACTTAAGGCAATGTATTTGAGTTTAGGGTTTCAAAATGTAGAAACTTACATCCAAAGTGGAAATGTTGTTTTTGAAAGTAAGATTACTGATAAATCAGAGATTAAAAAACTAATAGAGAATGCAATTAAAAAACAATTTGATTTTGATGTGCCTGTTCATGTTTTATGTAAACTTGAAATTGAGGATGCTTTTAAATTAAATCCATTCCTGAAAAGAAAAAATATTCCCATAGAGCATTTAGGTATTACATTTCTTGAAAATTCTCCTGACGCTTCTCCATTACAATCTATTTCAGAATTATCTGTTGCTGGCAAAGATGAATTTCAGATAATAGATAAAAACATATTTTTATTGCTGCCAAATGGTTTTGGACGTACCAAACTGAGCAATAATATGTTTGAGAGAAAACTAAAAACAAATGCTACATCACGTAATTGGAAGACTATTACAAAACTTGTGGAAATGATGAAATGAATTATGTATCAAGTTTGATCATTCACCGCATAGGCGCAAAGTTTAAACTATTTGTTATTCATAGCGTCTTCGCATCTCTGCGGTTGAGAAAAATAATAAGCGTATCTTTTTAGCCTATTTTTGCAGTCTTAATTTAGTATTAATGGAATTTAAACTTACAGCAGACTTTAAGCCTACTGGTGATCAACCTGAAGCCATCAAACAACTTTTGGAAGGCCTCAATCGCGGTGATAAAGCCCAAACACTTCTTGGCGTTACTGGCTCAGGTAAAACATTCACCGTTGCCAATGTTATTGCTCAGACAGACAGACCTACTTTGGTTTTAAGTCATAATAAAACTCTTGCAGCACAGTTGTATGGCGAGTTTAAGCAGTTCTTCCCTGAAAATGCTGTTGAATATTTTGTTTCTTATTACGATTATTATCAGCCAGAGGCTTATTTGCCCTCATCAAATACATACATAGAAAAAGACCTTTCCATAAATGAAGAAATTGAAAAACTACGTCTAAGCACCACATCATCATTATTGTCTGGAAGGAGGGATATTATTGTAGTTTCTTCAGTGTCATGTATTTACGGTATTGGAAATCCTGATGACTTCACCAATAATGTTGTAGACCTGGTTGTAGGTCAAAAGATTAGCCGAAACAAATTCTTGCATGATCTTGTAAGCGCACTTTATTCAAGAAATGAAATTGAACTTAAAAGAGGAAATTTTAGGGTGAGGGGTGATACTGTGGATGTTTTTCCAGGTTATGCCGATCATGCTTTTCGTATTACTTTTTTTGGTGATGAAATCGATGAACTTGAAATAATCGATCCTATTCCTGGTAAAAGAATAGAATCTCTAGATAATATTAAAATATATCCTGCAAACATATTTATAACATCCAAGGATAAGATGAGGGATGCTTTGGTTGAAATTCAATTGGATGTCCAAAAACAGGTTGATTATTTTAATGAAATAGGAAAACATCTTGAGGCTAAACGACTTTTGGATAGGGTAACCTATGATGTTGAAATGATGCGTGAACGTGGCTACTGCTCTGGAATTGAAAATTATTCCCGCTATTTTGATGGCCGAGAGCAGGGCTCAAGACCTTTCTGTTTGCTAGATTATTTTCCGGATGATTACATCACTGTTATTGATGAAAGTCATGTTACGGTTTCACAGGTAAAGGCAATGTATGGTGGCGATAGATCGCGAAAACAAAACCTTGTGGAATATGGATTTAGGCTACCCTCAGCAATGGACAATCGGCCACTAAAATTTGATGAGTTTGAACAACTTACACGTCAGGCAATTTATGTAAGTGCAACTCCAGCCGATTATGAACTTCTACAATCAGAAGGTGTAGTAGTTGAGCAACTTATCAGGCCAACAGGACTTCTGGACCCAATTATTGAGGTAAGACCAAGCCTTAACCAGATTGATGATCTTTTGGATGAAATAGAAGATACTGTGGATAAGAAATTCAGAGTTTTGGTAACCACCTTGACCAAACGTATGGCAGAAGAACTCACGAAATACCTTCTTCGTCTTGACGTAAATACCAGGTACATTCACTCAGACGTTGACACTCTTGACAGAGTAGAAATTCTTCGTGATTTAAGACTGGGTAACTTTGATGTTTTAGTTGGTGTGAACCTCTTAAGAGAAGGACTTGATTTACCAGAAGTCGCTTTGGTGGCTATTTTGGATGCTGACAAAGAAGGTTTTTTAAGATCTGCTAGGTCACTTACACAAACAGCAGGTAGAGCTGCTCGTAACCTCAACAGTAAAGTGATAATGTATGCCGATAAGATAACAAAATCGATGCAGCAAACTATTGAGGAGACAGAGCGTAGACGTGAAAAACAGTTAGCATACAATATAAAACACGGCATTACACCTAAGCAGATAATTAAGTCAACAGATGCAATTCTGGGTCAGACAGCCGTTGCCAGCAGTATGATTACCGAAAAAATGGCATATGTTGAAAACACTAAACAAAGTGTTGCAGCCGATCCTGTTGTGAAATTTATGAGCCGGGAGGCAATTTTACACACTATGGATAAGAATAAAAAAGACATGAAAGCTGCTGTAAAGGAATTAGATTTTATTGAAGCTGCTCGCTTGAGGGATGAGAACAAAGAACTTGAAAAGTTATTAAACGAGAAATGATGCAACAAGAAATAATACCAACCAACCGTAAGGCTCTCAAAATAAACATTGATACTCCATTTTATGGATCCTTTGCAGAAATTGGGGGAGGGCAAGAGACTTCCAGACACTTTTTCCAGGCTGGTGGTGCCTCAGGAACAATTGCCAAATCAATCTCTGCTTACGATAAAAGTTTCTCTGACCTTCAATACAATAATAAAAAGGCAGGCCGGTATGTCTCGGAAGAGAGGCTTGTGAAAATGATTGACAAGGAATACCAGGAAGTAAATAACCTATTATTTGAGAGTAAACCAGATGCATTATTTTTTGCTTTCGCCAATACTGTTGAAATCCTCAACTACAGCAAAACTAATTACAGTCATGGTTGGCTTGGAATAAGATTTCAATTGGAACCAGGTGGTGAACCAAATAATATTATTGTACATGTTAAACTTCTTGAAAATGATGCTCTGTTACAGCAAACCACAATGGGGATTTTGGGAGTTAACCTTATTTACGCCTGTTTTAACTATTACGACAAACCTAATCAGTTTCTCCGTTCCTTAACAGATAATATTAGTATTGACAGGTTTAGGATAACTATGATGCGTGTTTCAGGGCCTCAACTTGACTATGTAGACAACCGTTTGCTTGGTGTTCAGTTGGTGAAAAATGGTCTCACACGTTCAATAATGTTTGATAAAAATGGGAATGTTCAGCAGCCTTCTGATATGCTTTACAAAAAGAACGTACTTGCTTTCAGAGGAAACTTCAATCCCATAACTTACATTGCCCAGGATATTATCAGAACCAGTAAAGAGTTATTTGAAAAAGATGAAGATTACAAACCAGACAATTCATTATTCTTTTGCGAAATGACACTAAACAATTTATTGTCTGAAAAAGGAGAGGTAGACGAACATGACTTCCTTAACCGTGTGGATATGCTTAATGCAATTGGGCAGAATGTTATGGTTTCAGATGTTGGAATGTACTACGAACTTGTTGAACTATTTTCTCAATTCCGCATTAATAAATTCAGGTTAATAATAGGCGTTCCTGGTCTGGAAAGCATTTTTGAAGAGAAATATTACACTAATCTGAAAGGAGGAATTCTGGAGGCTTTCGGTAAACTAATTCCACAAAATCTCAAACTGTACATTTATCCTACTATGGATAAAGGAAGTAAGGATGTTTTAACTTCTAGCAGTATTAAGCCAACTAAAAAACTTCAGGGTCTTTACGATTACCTCAAAGATAACGACTTCATTATCGACTTGAAAAGCAGTATGAAGGCTCAACTTCATGTTAAGGCACGTGAGGTATTAAAAATGATACAAGATGAAAATTCTGACTGGGAAAAATATGTGCCAATGAAGGTGGCTGACATGATTAAGGAAAAGGATTCAGAAAGGCGTGATTTAGAATAAAAATATTAGACATGAAAACTTCAGATTTCTTAATAAACAAAATAATTGCCACACTTGGTCCGGCTACAAATTCAATAGATACTATTTGTAAGTTAATCGAGGCTGGAGCCAGGGTATTCAGAATAAACTTTTCGCATGGTTCTTTTAAAGAATTTGATGAAATGCTGAATAGCATTCGAAAGGCTGAGAAAATCACTAAGATATATGTTGCTATTTTGGGAGATTTGTCTGGTCCAAAAATAAGAATAGGCAAGGTTGTGCCCGAAGGAGTACTTTTAAAAAAAGGTAATGAAATAACATTTGTTAAGCATACTGTGGTTGGAGGTGAAGATGGAGAAAAGATATTCTCAACTACCTATTCACCTTTTATTGATGAAGTTAAACCAGGGCAGCGTATTTTGCTTGATGATGGAAATATTGAATTGAAATGCATTTCCAAAAATGGAAATGGAGCAAAAGCCACTTTGCTATGTAAGGTTATGGTAGGAAATTTAGTGACTTCGGCAAAAGGTGTAAACCTACCTGATACAGAACTTTCTGTTCCATCTCTTACCGAAAAAGATCACCGTTGTGTTGAATATGCAGTAAATAAAAGTTTCGATTTTCTGGCTTTAAGTTTTGTAAGAGAGGGAAAAAATATTAGAGACTTAAAGGCCAAAATGACTGAACTTCGTGCCCGTCCGGCTGGATTGGATATTACTGGTGGCGACCTGGGTTTTTCAACAACCTATGAAGATGATGATTACATTCCGGTAATAAGTAAAATAGAAAAACCCCAAGCCATTGACAACCTGAAAGAAATATTGGAGGAAACAGATGCAGTTATGGTTGCCAGAGGTGATCTGGGTGTTGAAATGGATCTGGCTGAGGTGGCCATTTTACAGAAAAAAATTATCCAGATGTGCAGAGAACAGGGTAAACCTGTAATTGTTGCTACGCAAATGTTACAAAGTATGATTACTGAGGCTGTGCCTACTCGTGCAGAAGTGTCAGATGTTGCAAATGCCATTCT
>Ga0164315_10003304_pt1 | contig 12504 bp, 10 predicted proteins | sample GuaBasSedimGuay6_FD_113737 | JGI IMG/M metagenome (GOLD analysis project Ga0164315, IMG submission 113737) | Subseafloor sediment microbial communities from Guaymas Basin, Gulf of California, Mexico - Guay6, Core 4569-2, 0-3 cm | ecosystem: Environmental > Aquatic > Marine > Hydrothermal vents... | reverse complement strand
TATCGCGAGCACCTTCAGCCCATGCCATGAGTGTGTGTGGTGCGCGATGAGCTGAGATGATGTCAATTTCATAAGCGATACCAAATTCTTTTAAAATATTAGAGGTACCTTCCATGACTCCGAGATCGGATTGGATGCCCATGATAATTCCTACTCTTGGCTTGTTCATGTTTTTGGGATTTCGTTTTTATTTGCAATAATAGTCATTAGCAGGATATTTCCATAGGTTTATTGATGTATTCAGTAGGCCGTTAGCAGTCAACAGTAAACAGTAGTCAAGTACACACTGTATTGAAGACTGCGGACTGTTGATTTCATTATTCCGGATTGATTCGAATACCCATTTTTTCCATCAGCCGGCTGGCATTAAAACTCTTACAAAGACCCTTTTGCAATTTGTAATCGAATATGAGATCATCTTGCTCAAAGTAACTGTTAAAACTATAATTATTGATTTCTGATATATTGTCAGCAAGCTGTCCTAATTCCAGGTCATGGGTAGATACCAGACCAATCGAATTAAGTGAATGTAATTGACGGATTAGGGCGGCTGCGCCACGGTGCCGGTCTTCTGAATTTGTTCCTTTCAATAACTCATCTAGAAGGAAAAATATAGGATCACCTTGTTCCTCAGCTGTATTTAATAATTCATTGATACGCAGAAGCTCAGCGTAAAAGGAGGAAATATTTTCTTCCAGATTGTCTTTGGTACGCATGCTTGAATAGAGTCGTACAGGTGAGATGGACAGGCTGTCAGCACAAACCGGCGCACCGGCCAGGGCCAGTACAGTATTGACACCTATTGTTCTTAAAAAGGTACTCTTGCCGGCCATGTTGGATCCTGTAATAATAGCTATACCTCCGGATCCCTCCAGTTTGAAATCATTGTTAATTCTTTTTTCAGGAGCGATCAGGGGATGGCCCAGGGATTTTGCTACAAACAAATGTTTTTGTCCGGATATTTCCGGGAAAGTATAAGTAGGGTTTGCCCGGGTAAAAGCAGACAAGCTGTTTATGCATTCCATCTCTGTGACTACATTAATCCATTTGTGTAGTTCTTTGCCTGAGTGTTCCCGCCAGTTTTCAGCCAGAAGCAAAAGATTGATATCTATGAGAAAAAAAGCATTTAGTATTCCGTACAACATATTGCTCCTGCTATCAAAAAATGAAAGGATCTGCTTCAAAGCCAGGATCTGTTGCGATGCGGTTTTATTATCTGTTAATAATTCTGATTTTAATGCCTGGAGTTTTTGATTTTCGAATGGTGTTTGTTCAATTATCCGGATCATATCCACATACGGCTGCAGGAGATAGATGCTTTTTGAGGTTATGTCATGAGTTTTTCTGACATGTGAGAAGTTGTTGGCCAGTATCAATCCGTTTATGATCAATATTGGTATCAAACCCGAAAAGGTGATTAATCCGGTTGCAATTGCAATAAGGTGCAGTAAAACGACTGGGGGCAGAATGCGTATCAGCCATTTGTGTATTATTTTGTTTCTGATGTGGTCTTTGGCCTGAAACCATTGCATCAAAAAATCAAAGTTGTGGTCTTTTTTCTTATTTACCTTACCAAATGCCTGGAAATCCTGGCTCCATGAGGTCATGTCGGCCAATTCCTGTACTGCTGCTTGCCGTTCTAAAATTTCACTTTTAGAAGAGGGGTTTGATAGCCATGTTGCCAGTCTGGTTGCACCCAAAGGCGTTCCGGTTCGGTTAATTAATTGGAATAATGAGTTATTGCCAAATATATCCAGATCATAAGCATAAGGATGTTGTTCTTCAAGATAAATGGAACCGGAATCAAAGTCGTGTAGCGTGCCATGTAGCCGAAGGGTCTCCTCATGGTTGATAGTCACAAGGTTTTCATAATGGTTTCGCTGCTTTGCAACTTTATGATGATAATTGATAAGTATGCCGAATATAAATATGAAAGAAAGTACGATCAGTATCCCTGCTGTCTGATAGCCGTGCGAAAATGCCAGGTAGGTTAGTCCGGTGAAAGCCAGAAAAAGAAGTATCCGTAAAATGGAGATCCGTTTGTGTTTTGTGTGGAATTCCATTTCCTTTTTATAGAATTTCACCTTGAGATTTTCAAAAAACGTAATTTGTTCTGCCTTCATTATAGCATTCGCACATTAAAGTATTAAAACATTCTGTTAGTCAATCCATGAAGATGTAGCCCGGATCAGTTCCGTCGATCCGTTTTTTACCAGGCTATGGATAAATTCCCCATTGCCGGTCGATTGGGTTTTTGCTTCAATGTTATCATTATAAAAACATTCTGCAGTATAAACGATTTCCAGTTTATGTAATTGATGGGTATTTAAAAAATCATAAGGGAAACTCTCTGTCAACCATTTTATATAATGGTTGTTGTTTACGTGTTTATTAATATCCAGGTCAAACCACCCCGCTTTGGTTTCATAGGTATAATCCACTTTCGTTAGTTCTGGAATGGAATTGGAAAAATGAAAATCACCTTCTTTAGGATCGGTCTTAAACTTTTTAATAAATTCCGGAATGGGTTGCACCTGTTTCTTTTTCATATCGACTATCAACCAGACACTTTCAGCTGTAGCCAGTATATTCCCATCTGGTTTGAGCAATTGAAATCCACGGTAGGCACGGAGGCCTTCAGCACCGGCCGGCCAGGTTTTTACATTGACTTCCTGCAGATGTTTAAGGGAGTGGTCAATTTGGACTTTAAACCTGGAAAGCACCCAGGTCAACCCTTCTTCCATGAGTGAGTAAGTCGATACGCCCAATTGTGTTGCGTGTTGCCAGGCGGCTTGTTGCAACATATTGGTAAGAGCCGGTATGCTTAGACGTTGTTTATGATCTATTTCAATTGCTCGTATTTTAAAGGGATAATAGGCAGGTTTTTCCATTTCAATTTTAAAAGTGTGACCCGTTAGACTGGGGGATTGTTCAAAAATAATTCAGCTTGAAAATTACAAAATTATTGGGAATAATTATGTCTATCAATTCATTAGTAATTCGAATGACTCTAATTTTCTCTCCTGGGCCAAGGTCCAGTTGTGCCTGCGCATAAAAAAAAGTAGTCTAAATTGTCATTGCTCTAAAATGATACTATATTCGTCCCACCAATGAAAAATATTCTTAACATAAGCGGCTTAGCTAAGCGTTATCATAATGTGGAGGCATTGAAGGGGTTGAACCTTGAAATTCAAAAAGGTCAGGTTTATGGTTTGTTAGGCCCCAACGGAAGTGGTAAGACAACTACTTTAGGAATTGTATTGGGTGTTATTCTTCCCAATAATGGCACTTACAATTGGTTTGGCATGGGTACTGGAAGTTCATTGAGAAAGCGCATTGGAGCATTGCTTGAAAAACCAAATTTTTACCCACATCTTACAGCCAGAAACAATTTGAAACTGGCCGCTGATATTAAAGAAATTGACAAACCGGCAATTGACGAAAAACTGGAATTGGCAGGTGTTCTCCAATATGCAAACCGAAAGTACTTTACATTTTCAACCGGGATGAAACAAAGACTGGCCATTGCTTCAGCCATGCTTGGTAATCCTGAAGTTCTTGTTCTCGATGAACCCACAAACGGGCTCGACCCGGAAGGTATTGCGGATGTGCGTAAATTAATTCAGCATACTGCAAATAATGATACTACCATCATCCTCGCGAGTCACCTGCTTGATGAAGTCCAAAAAGTTTGTTCTCATGTTGCTGTTTTAAAATCAGGACGAAAAATATTCAATGGGGCCGTGAGCGATCTTTTGCTTGGGACTGAACGTCTGGAGGTTGGCTCGGATGATATCCGGTTGTTGAAGCAAGTATTACTTGAACATCCGGCTGTAAAATCTCTTGACGAAGAAGGGGGATTGGTTTTGACAGAAATATCAGAAGGCTATAAAGCCGGGGAAATAAGTGCATTTCTGATTAAAAAGGGGGTGAATATCACACATTTTTCAAAACGGGCCGGCAGTTTGGAAGCTGAATTTCTCGCTATGCTAACTACAAAGGAATGAACAGGCTGATAAGAGTAGAATTCAGAAAACAAATAGGAAGTAAATCTTTTTGGATTTTGCTCATCTTACATATTGCTGCAATTTTTTTATCCATTGTCAATTTTCAAAAATTTATTCAGAATGTTCAGTTTAATGTAAATGATATTTCCGAAGTGGATCTGTCAATCATGCCACTGTTAACATATCCCGATATCTGGCAAAATATGACTTATGTAGCAGGCTTTTTCAAAATTATTCTTGCTCTTATCATTATTACCTCCATTACAAATGAGATCGCCAATAAAACATTGCGCCAAAACATTATAGACGGTATGAGCCGGGAGGGTTTCTTCTTTTCAAAGCTATTGCTGGCAGGTTTTCTGGCGCTCGTTTCAACTGTAATAATCTTTTTTGCGATATATGTTATTGGCACGTATAACCAGGATCCAGAGAACGTGACAAATATATTTGAAGGCTCCGGTTTTGTTGCAGCATATTTTCTCGAGTTGCTCACCTATTTTATTTATGCATTGTTTGTCGCCCTCCTGGTTAAACGTACCGGCTTGGCACTGGTACTGCTCATAGCAATCGATTTTATTTTTGAGCCCATACTATCAATTTTTTTACCGGATGTATTAGATGGATACCTCCCAATGGCAGTGATAGATAACCTGATTCGTTTTCCGTTTACCAGGTATGTGGGCATGGAAGTGGAGACTACTGTATCGGCCATTCAAATGATCATCGTAGGATTGTATGCTATATTTTTTTCAATGGCAGCTCTGACCTGGCTGAAACGATCTGATTTGTAGATATGCGATTTATCACATATCTATGATTCAACACATATCTACAATAGATAATGTTAAAATTTCCCGAATTTGAGGAGAAGAGATACGCTCCAGGAATTAAACGCATCGGCCTCTGTTACAAGCAGGTGAAGGTCATATACCCATCTGTAGCTGAAAACCAGATTGATCCTGAAAAATGAAGCTACATTTAATTCGGCACCGATACCGGGTTGTATATACCAAAATGAATTGCTATCTATCATTTCAGGTTCATAATCCTGTTGCCCGTCCCAGTCTTTTAAATATCCCATCCATCCAAGGCCGGTTGTAAGTGGAAAATTAACATGGACTAATTTGTGTGAAAAAATTGCCGGTTCAATGAGCAGCCCTCCATACCCGCCAACCATTCGACCTCTCCCTAATTCAACACCATCTTCAGTTTTTAAACCATAGGCTGCCATAGGTAACATAAAACTCCCATCTAATCCAATGGCTACAGTATGGTTAATTACCCAGCCTCCCCGTACTCCCAACATAGGGAGGGCCTTTTCTCTAAAACTTGTCATATTTATTGTAAGGGCACCGTATCCTCCACTTTCCAAACCGTTAGCACTTAGGGTTTGTACCTCGGTTTTTGCATCATTTGTTTGTGCAAATGCATTAGATAAGCCAAAATAACCGGTGAGAAGGATCAAAACAAATATCTTTTTCATGTGTTTGGAGTTTTGATATGCTGCCTATGATTTGGAATATGATAATACCAACCCTATAATAACAGTAGAACTAAATTAATCAAAAAACTGAAATTTTCATCAGCTTTGAATGATTACTTTTATCTTTTACCACCAACGATGGTCCCTGAAAATTATTGTGCCACGAGTTTTTCAGCCTCATCAAACAGTGTTAAAGCTTTCAGATAAATTTCATTTAGATCATTTACTACCATAAAATATTTTTCTCTGTCCCAGATATTTCTGGCAATGGTGGCTTTAATAACGATTTTAATCATTTTTTCTGACCGTTTGAATTCGGCTTCCTTATAGGCGATTTTATCTGTTTCACCCATTTTGATCAATTCTTTGATCATACTATCATCGATCTTAAATTTATTGTAATATTCATCCCAACTCATTTTATCAAGCCTGGTTTTATTCTTCTCATAATACTGTAAGGCGTATTCACGAAGAATATTGGTTCCCAGCAACATGCTATAATAACTGGAGTTCATCGTGGTGTCCCAGGGCACAAAATAATCCGGCATTATGCCCCCACCACCGTATACAGTTCTGCCTTTTTTTGTCTGGAACTTTAATGTGTCGGCAAAGTCTATACTGTCTGCGTGAAAAAATTCACCGTGGTCGTAACGATTTTTTAAATCCTTGTTATATTCGGATACACCGTTGTTGTAGGGCCGTTGTATTGACCGGCCGCTGGGTGTATAATATTTTGCTATAGTAAGACGCAGTTCTGATCCTTCTGAAAGACGGAAAAGAGATTGCACCAGACCTTTGCCAAAAGACCTTCTTCCCACCAGCAATCCGCGGTCATTGTCCTGAATGGCACCGGCCACAATTTCCGAACCGGAAGCACTCCCTTCATTTATTAGCACTATCACAGGCCCTTCTTCAAACAAGCCTGTTATGTGTGCCCGGTATTCTGCGTTAGCGCGTGGCTCTTTGCCTTCCTGGCTTACGATCATATCGTTTCCACCTATCATTTCGTCTGAGATGTTTACTGCACGGTCCATGTACCCCCCGGGATTCCCTTGCAGGTCCACAATTAATTTTTTCATGCCGGAATTAACCAACTTGGCAAGTTTTTCATGAAACTCTTCATATGTGGATTCAGAAAAACGGGAAATTTTGATATAACCGATATCATTTGTGATCATATATCCAGCATCGACAGAGTATTGAGGGATTTTGTCCCGTATGATGGTAAATTCGAGCAGGTTTTTATTGGATCTGCGTTTGATACCTACTATCACCTTGGTGCCTTTTTTGCCTCTCAAACGGTCGATTACACCACGGTTAGTAATCCCAATTCCAGCTACTGTTTCGCCATCAACTACTACTATTTTATCACCGGCCATCAAGCCTACTTTTTCAGAAGGGCCACCGGACAAGGGGGCTAATACGGCAATAGTGTCGCGAAAAATATTAAATTCAATTCCCACGCCTTCAAATTCACCTTTTAAGTCACTATCGGAGAGCTCAACATCTTTTTTTGGTATATAGATCGTATGTGGATCAAGTTTTTCGAGCATTTTGACAATAGCTGTTTCAACGAGTTCGTCAGAATTGACCGGATCTACATAAGCACGGTCAATATAAGTCATGACTTCGCGGAATTTCATGATATTTTTCATGAAATTATCGTCTTTTTTGTCTTTACCCGAAAAAGTTGCACCTATTAATATACCAGCGGCAAGGCCGATAGCGATGAGTATTGGGAGTTTTATTTGCATTTTGGAATTTTGAATTTTTTCCACTTTATTTTTTTATTAGTTCATTTATAATGATCACAAATATAGGAACATATGTTTTCAAATGTATTACCGGTAGTGTAATAATGGAAATTACTGCATATTGGAGCTTGTAAATTGGCTTTTGATTTTCCAAATGCTATGGTATATCAGTAATTTTCAAGAACTTTACCTAAATTCAGTTTAATAATGTCTAGAATACTAGCTATCGATTACGGGATGAAACGCTGCGGCATTGCAGTTACAGATCCGCTGCAAATAATTGCATCACCACTTGAAACGGTTTCCACAAGTGAAATACTGGAGTATTTAAAGAAATATTTTAGTGATAAGGAAGTTGAAATACTTGTAATTGGTATGCCGTTTCAGAGTGATAAATCAGAATCAGTTATTGCTCCGAAAATACGATCTTTTATTCGTGTATTAAAAAACAATTTTCCATCCCTGGCCATATATGAAGTTGATGAGAGTTATACCTCAAAAATGGCCATGGACACTTTAATTAGGGGAGGAATGAAGAAAAAGGATCGAAGAAAAAAAGGCAATATCGACAAAGTAAGTGCTGCTATCATCCTGCAATCTTTTATGGCTCAAAGGTGATGTAAAACACCCCTCTGCCTGCGGCATCTCCCCTCAGGAGGAGGATAAAACACCCGTCGGCATGTGGTATTTCCGCAGGGAGAGTAAAACTACAACCGTTTACCCAATTATAAACCCGGCAATCTAAAAATAGGCTTTATTTTCAATATATATTTGTAATATATGGTGATTTTAGCTGATCACACAGATTTTAAGATGGATTGTTAGATTTTTCACACCCTGGATATGCTAATGAAAACATTACCTGTATTTATAATAATCTTCTTGTTTGAAGTTTTTAACCCTTCATACTCTCAGGAGAAGGTCACGGTAAGCGGGTATATACGTGACAAATCGACTGGTGAGGAACTTATCGGCGCATCAGTTTTGGTTAAAGAAACCGGTAAGGGAGTGGCCACCAACCTTTACGGTTTTTATTCTATTACATTAATTCCCGGCATATACACATTTGTTTTCAGTTACATCGGTCACCAAAATGTGGAAGAACAGGTAGGTCTTACGAAGGACAATTTGAATTTGAACATCGAACTACAAGAGCAAACCGTCGGCTTGCATGAAGTGGTGATACATGGTGAGGGCGCAGCAGCCCATGTGGAAAACGTGTCGATGAGCAAGATTGTCATGAATATGGAGCATATAAAAAAAATGCCGTCACTTTTTGGGGAAGCTGATATTATCAAAGCGATTCAAATGCAGCCAGGGGTTATCTCAGCAGGAGAAGGTACTTCAAGTTATTTTGTCAGAGGTGGAAGTGCCGACCAAAACCTGATATTGATTGATGAAGCACCCGTATATGATCCCTCACATTTATTTGGTTTGTTTTCTGTTTTCAATTCAGATGTTATCAAGGATGCCGAATTGTATAAGGGTGGTATTCCTGCCCAATATGGCGGGCGACTGTCCTCTCTGCTTGATGTGCGCATTAAGGACGGTAATAGTAAAAAGTTTTCAATGACAGGGGGTATAGGAACATTAGCCAGCAGGCTGTTAATTGAAGGACCCATTAAAAAGGATAAGAGTTCATTTTTAATCTCAGGTCGCCGCTCGTATTTGGATATTTTTCAGCGTATGTCAAAAAATCCGGATATAAATGCCAACCTGGTTTACTTTTATGATTTCAATGCCAAGGTAAACTGGAAAAGCACAAACAAGAACAGGTTTTTTGCTTCTGCCTATTATGGCAGAGATAATTTTTCATTTGGTGATGATGCTGCATTTGATTGGGGGAATGCCACTTTCACTTTCCGGTGGAACCATTTGTTTAGCGATAAATTATTTGCGAATACCAGCTTTATTCTGAGCAGGTTTAATTATGGGCTGAACATTAAGGATCCTGTTCAGGCTCTAACCTGGACAGCCAACATGGATGAAGGACGTTTTAAAATGGACTTTGATTATTTTCTCAATCCGCAAAATCATTTGATTTTCGGATATCATGGTAGTTATAAACGTTTTTTTCCTGGGAAAGTGGTCCCACGTTCCGAGGAATCTTTTGTAAAAACGGTAGAGCTCGATAAGATGTATGCTATGGAACATAACTTGTTTGTTGGCAATGAACAAAAACTATCTGAGCGGTTGATGCTGCAATATGGCCTTCGCTTTACACTTTTTCAAAATATCGGGCCGGCAGCTATTCGGATTTATGATGACCCTATGGATAACATTAATATTCAGTATCATATTGAAGAATATGATGATTTCGAAGTGATTCGTTCGTTTCCTGCTTTAGAGCCCCGGTTTTCAGCCAGGTATTTGTTAGATCCTAATTCGTCTGTAAAACTGTCTTACAACAGGATGGTTCAAAATATACACCTCATATCCAATTCTACTGTCCCGGTTCCGTTCAATACCTGGCAACCAAGTTCTCCCTATCTCGAACCTCAAATAGCTGACCAGATAGCCGGTGGCTATTTTAGGAATTTGAGGGACAATACTTTGAAGTTTTCAGCTGAGGTATATTATAAATGGATGCAGAGGATACCATATTTTGCGGATAATGCCAATATCTTTTTTAATCCGGATCTGGCTACCGAGTTCAGGCCCGGCTCAATCCAGGCTTATGGTTTTGAGTTGTTTTTGGAAAAAACCGCTGGCAGGCTGAATGGCACAGTGGCTTATACCTTTTCAAATGCAACAGTTTATAATCAATATTTAAATGGAGGGGAGCCTTTCCCTGCCAACTACAACAGGAGGCATAATCTGAATTTGAGTGCTTTCTTTGATCTTAATGAAAGCTGGTCTTTTGGTGGAACCTGGTTGTACAGTAGTGGGCGGCCTATTACCATTCCAGCGGGTCGTTATGAATTTGACGGATACAATGTCGATTATATTACAAGTCGAAATGGTTATCTATTGCCTCCTGTACACCGGCTGGATCTTTCGGCTTCCTTTTCATCCCGGAGAAGTAAACAGAAGAGGTGGCGTGGTTCATGGGTTTTTGCGATATACAATGTGTATAATAGAAAAAATCCTTACACAATCTATACCAGAGTAGCCAAGGATGACGATAACATGATAGTGGATCCTTCTCAAAAGGAAGCTGTTATGGTTTATCTATTTTCAATTTTACCATCAATAACCTATAATTTTACTTTTTAATGACGAGTGTTAGAAATTGGATATATGTATGGTTGGTTTTAACAGGCTTGTGGGCTTGTGAAGAGCGCATTGAACTGGATATAGAGCAGGTTCCTGACGGATATGTTATAGATGGACTGTTGACCAATCAGTTTAAACAGCATTATGTGCGTATAAAAAAGATGGTGGATTTTTATGATACTGCGCGAACCCCGGATGTAAAAAATGCCCGGGTTGTGGTGCTTGATAACATTGGGAATGTATATGATTATTCATGGTCTTCTGATCAAGGGGCATACTTCTCAAATGTAAAATTCAGCGGAGTTGTGGGTAGTGTATATCGTATGGAAGTGGAACTGGATGGCCTTATATTTCATGCAGTTGATTCCATGCGCCCAATTTCTGATATTACTGAAGTAACCTGGACCCTCGATGCCTATGAGGAAGAGAATCCCCAAAAGGAAGGATATTTTTATCAGGCTTTGCTCACTACGGTTGAACCACAGGAGACGAAAGATTATTATTTGTTTAAAATATATAGAAACGATACCATTCAACGCTTTGATGATAATAGCGGCGTATTTGTTACCGATGATATTGCAATAGGCGAAATCATTAAAAATCTTCCTGCCCCCGTATATTTCGCAATTGATGACTGGGGGAAGTTTGAAACGTACAGCCTTACCCCGGAGGCTTTTAAGTACTATTTTGATCTGTCGCAGATATTAAATAACGACGGTGGTATGTTTGGAGGTGTTCCTGCCAATCCTGTGAGCAATATTGTAGGTGAAGGAGGATTGGGATTTTTCCAGGTTTCTGCTGTGGCCTCAGATTCTGTTCAGATTGGTGATCCCGATAAAGAAGCAAGTTTTTAACCAAATTTACTGATCCGGTTAAGCATTTCAAAGTTTGTAATTTCTATTTGATTACCATTGATATGAATCAAATTATCCTTTCTGAATTCTGATAGGATTCGAATGACATTTTCTGTTGACATATCTATTAACTCCCCTAATTCCCTTCTGGTAATTGGAAGGTGAAATTTGGAGTTATTGTAAATTTCCTTTACAAAATAGATAAGTAGATACGCAATTCTGCCACGCAATTGCTTGGAACAAATGTTTATGCGATTATTGATGATTTCATCTGATACGGTGCAAATTTTGGACAGTACATCAAGTGCAAACACACCATTATCCTTAATCAGGGATTTGATAGTGTTTATTTCAATAAAACAAAGGGAAGAGGGTTCTATGGCCGTAATGGTATATTGGAAATATTCATTGGAAAAAACAGTGAGGAACCCGATGAAGGTTTTTGGTTTGGCAATACTTATAATGTGGTTTTTTTTGTTGGATGTGTATTTCGATAATTTCACCAAACCAGTTTTAAGGTATAAAAAGGCATCAACAGGTTGGCCTTCTTCGACAATTTTTTCTCCTTTTTGAAAGTCTTTAAATGATCTCTGCCGGCCGAGGAGTTCAAACTCTTCAAAATTCAGTTTGTCAAATAGCAGGGATTTAAACTGGCAAGTGAAACATGTTGTTTTCTCTAAAACATCCTTCATCACTATTCTGTTTTCAATTGATATGATATATATCATAGCCGGAAATTTGATTTCCGCTTTCTGATTATTTCAATTTACGTTGTAATTGAATTTTTAATAAGTAATACATTATAAGGAAATTATGTGCTTGGTCAAAAGAAAATGATAAAAGAGTTCAACTGGTTAATTAAATAAAATTGAGATGAAAAAACTTTTGATATTAGGGGGAGGCACAGCAGGTACTATCATGGCTAATAAAATGCGTAAGGACCTGTTGCGTGACGATTGGGAAATTACAATTGTAGATCAGTATAAAACACATTATTATCAACCCGGATTTTTATTTATTCCTTTTGGTATGTACGGAGAACAGGATGTGGTGAAGCCAAAGGGAGATTTTTTTCCTGCCGGGGTAAAAGTTGTCTATTCGGAGATTGACCGGGTTGATGGAGATATGAATCGGGTGCTGCTCACAAACGGTGTGTCTTTGAAGTATGATTATCTGATCATCGCCACGGG
>Ga0164315_10003303_pt1 | contig 12505 bp, 10 predicted proteins | sample GuaBasSedimGuay6_FD_113737 | JGI IMG/M metagenome (GOLD analysis project Ga0164315, IMG submission 113737) | Subseafloor sediment microbial communities from Guaymas Basin, Gulf of California, Mexico - Guay6, Core 4569-2, 0-3 cm | ecosystem: Environmental > Aquatic > Marine > Hydrothermal vents... | reverse complement strand
TTCCATTTCCCGGGGAACCCAGACACTGCCTCTGATTTTATCTTCCTGAAGGGTTCCGGAGTTTGTCGTTGCATAATCCCCGGGTCTTGGGCCCCATGAAATCCACCACCCGGCAACGGCTTCTTCGGTATCACTGCTCCAGGAAATCCTGATTCGATTATCATCACCCCTCTGCCATTGCAGGTCTCTGGGCGGCCGGGGGGGGAGCCGGGGCTCGTATTCCATCTCAAGGACGGATAGAACCGGGGCAAGATCGGCCGCAGGATCGGGGTTCAGTATATACCCGATGACAAAATAGCGCCCGTCTATATTAAGAGCCTCTGCTGAACTTCCGGTTCGCCATTCATACCATCGGCCGAAACCTGTGGGATCTTCCGGTTGCTCTCTCAAGGTAAGCTCTTTCCAATTGCTGTCAGCCGGGTCGGGAAAGCCGAGTTCTCCAAACTCATCATGACGTTCCAAAGTTTGTATAAAAAACCTCACCTGTGTTGAACCGGGCATATCCACTCTGGCCTTGAGTGTTTTGAGAGAGGACCCGGGATAGCCACTGTCAACGGGGTTTGTATGTCCTTTTCCCGAAACCGCGGTCTCCAGATCTGAGTATCCCCCGGCGGGGGGTGTTGAATCGTAGGCTGATGCAAGACGGAATTCGTCAATATAACCGCTGAAGGAAGGGGCCAGCTGTATCGGCTGGTCCGTTAAGCGGCCGATGAGGGGGTAGAACGGTTCCAGGCCTTCCCGGCCGGTAGGGGTGGCATGAACCATATCCGAAGGAATCCCATCAACAAGATATTCCAGAAGTCCCGGAGAGGCTCCAGAACGGCCGGCATTGGAGGAATCTCTTTTAAAACGAATCCTGTGATGTCGCCATTCCCCGGGAATCAGCGGCGGGCTTACCAGTTTCAGATTAATAGAGTGCTTGGCCTCCTGCCGGAAAAAACCCTGAAATTCCCAGATAAGCCTTCTGTTTTCCACCCGTGCGATAACGCTTTGCAGTTCGCCATCGCCGTTTCTGCCCTGCCATGAAAAGAAAATCTCTCCATTTCTCAGAGTTGCGGGCCGTAAGCGGAAATCCAGTGTGAAATCACCCCATTCTTTACCGGCAGACCACATGGCCGCAGGGGACGGATAGAGCTTCAGCCCCCCGGGTACAAGACGGATGGAGGTTTCCCCCCGGGCAGAAAACTGACTGGAAATCTGGTAATCACCCTCAATTCTATAATGACCGACGGGATTTTCCATTCCCCGGGACTCGGCCAGTAACAGCAGGTCTATATCCTCCGGATTCACATCACCTTCTAAATCGGGAGTATCCGGAAGAAAGGGGTTTCGGCCCAGAGGAGCGAGGGTAAGAGCTTTATTTCCCCGCCAGCCGAGTGTTTCACGAAGTCCTTCAGAGACGGTGTTTCCCCATCCCTCATCTGAGCCGTAAAGAACCGTTTCCTCTGCCGGGAGCCAGGAACAGATCAGGAGAACCAGTAAACTTGCTATAAAAAACCTTTTTATTTTCACATTACCCGCTTATCGTTAATATCGGTATGTAGCTATGTCAGATAAATTAAAGAACAAAGTACGGCAATTTCCCTCTTCTCCGGGTGTCTACGTGATGCGGGATTCCCGGGGGAAGGTAATTTATGTCGGTAAAGCCAAAAATCTCAAATCCCGGGCTTCATCCTATTTTACCGGCGATAAAGATATAAAAACCCGATTTCTTGTTGAAAAAGCAGAAGATATTGAAGCGATACTGACAGCAACCGAATATGAGGCCCTGGTTCTGGAGAATAATCTCATTAAAAGGCACTCTCCCCGGTACAATATCAATCTCAAGGATGGGAAAACATATCCTGTTATCAGAATTACCTCTGAAGAGTTCCCCCGGATTTTTCGAACCCGGCGTATCACCCGGGACGGTTCAACGTATTTCGGTCCTTATCCAAATGTGAAAGCGGTTGATGTCTACATAGAACTGATTCAAAAACTCTATCCCCTGCGACGGTGTAAAGTTCTCAGGAAAAGGGACAAGCCCTGTCTTTATCACCATATAGGGCGTTGTCCGGCCCCATGTGTGGGGAAAATCAGCAAAGAAGAGTACGGGAGAACGGTTCGTAAAGTAAAAACCATGCTTTCGGGGCGCACTGTAGGTTTCAAGAAAGAACTTGAAAAACAAATGCATGAGGCTGCAGGGAAACTTGATTTTGAAAGGGCGGCGGATTTTCGTGATGCCCTGACTTCTCTCGAGGTACTGGAAAATGAACCTGCGGTGATGGACTTCAAGAGTGAGGCCCGGGACTATATAGACTATGTAGCCTCGGGTCGTCATGTGGTGTTTGCCGTGATGATGATGAGAGGCGGACAGATAACCGGCCGGGAACTGTACATGAACGAATATGCCGGAACTCCGGGAGAAGCACTTCCAGAATTCCTTCTTCAATACTTTTCCGAAACCGGAAGGGAACGTCCGAATCGGCTGTACCTGCCGGAGCATCCCGGTGTACTGCTGGAACGATTTTTTGAAGAGAATGAGGGAAAAGTTCCAAAAATCCTCGTTCCCACAGAGAAAAAAGACATGGCGATTCAGGCCATGGTGAGGCAGAATGCCGGTTCAGAGCTGGACCGTATGGTGAGGAAAGACGGTGACCGGCCGGCCCTGGAACTTTTAAAGCAGGTTTTATCCCTACCGGTTGTTCCCCGGCGAATTGAGGGATTTGACATCGCCCAACTCCATGGTAAGCATACAGTGGCATCCTTGATTTCCTTTATTGACGGACGCCCGGACCGGGCGGGTTACCGGCATTACAAGATTATAAGTACCCATGGAGAAATTGACGATTACAAGGCTATTGCCGAAGCGGTGGCCCGGCGTTATCAGAGACTGCTGAATGAAGAAAAGCCCCTGCCGGACCTGATACTGGTGGACGGTGGAAAGGGTCAGGTTTCGGCGGCCCGTAAAGTTCTGGATGCCCTGAACCTCGGGAAGAAGATATCCCTTATGGGACTGGCCAAGCGGGATGAAGAGCTCTGGATGCCTGGAGCCTCTGATCCGATTCGTTTGCCTGAAGGTGATCCGGGCTTGCGTATTCTCCAGCAGGTCCGGGATGAAACCCACCGCTTTGCCACTACCCATAATCAGAAGTTGAGAGCGGCGGATCTGAACCTCTCCACCCTGGAAGGCGTTCCAGGTATCGGCCCGTCCAAGAGTAAAAAGCTGCTGACTACATTCAAATCCCTGGAGGGGATATACGATCGGAGTTCCGATGAGATTGCAAAGACCGCCGGGGTGGGACTTGAAGTGGCCGAGACGGTCAGGGATTTTCTGGGGAGAGCTCTGGACAGCCGGGAGATTGGAAAAACAGCCCGGGAGGGGAAGCCTCAGGGGCCTTGAGTTTCACTGGGTCTCGCCAAAGGTCAGATGAGCTAATAAGAAAATTTAATTTTGCACATCAATGAGAGATACCACATTTCTGCCCGGGAATGGTTCCCAAGGAAGTGAAGCAGAAAAATAACCGCCCTGTACTGGTTTATGAAGGTTCTATAATTACCGTGAGGTGGGTGCACGAAGATTAAACGGTTTCCGCCGGGAGATACTGGTGCTACACTACTTATTCACATCTTCTTTGTAACGGCGGTAATCATGTGAGAATGGTAGTGGGAATTGTCTTCATACTTCTCCTCAGCCCAGTGTTAGCAGCCGTGCCTTTGCCGTTTGCAGTCATTACTGGGAATGAAGCGGTGGCTACCAGGGAAGTCTGGTTGATGATACTTGAGGATATATCCGAGCGTTCCGGGCACGATATGAAGCTACAGCTTAATCATGATCACAGTTCGATAAAAGAAGGTTTCCGTTCAGGAGAGTCTGTTTTTGCTGTTGTGGATCCCCTTCGCATGATGCAGATGAGACAGGAAAATATCGCTCAGCCACTGCTGGAAGTAACAGGCCCCGATGGGTCTGGAGTGAAAACACGTTTATATGTTCGTAAGGATTCGGTTATCAGGGAAGTTGAAGACCTGATCGGCCATACGATCGCCATTCTACCACCCGATATACACTGTGCAGCCAATGAATATCCGATGGAAATGATTGCTTCAATACTGGAAATAAAGCTTGAGGAGGTCTTCCTGTTGGATACTTCTGAAAGTATTGTCAAAGCTATACGATACGGTGCCGTTGATGCCGGAATAATTACGGAAATCATACCGGGGCAGGATGTTGGAACAGTGGATCTTCGGCTTATTGTTGAATCTGAACCTGTAGCTTTCTGGTATGTGGTTGTCAGACCTGACTATTCTTCAAATGTTATTACAGCAATAAAGGATGCACTGTTATCATTCAACGGGGTCTACCATTTCATATTGCCGGAACAAAATGATAAACCGTAACTTTATTCCGCACTTATCGCTACAGTCAAAGGTACTTCTCTTCATCACAGTTCTGTTTCTGCTGATGGTTTTTCAGGCTGTCTACCTGGTTGCGCATGAATACCGTCTGCTCAGGGATGAAATAAATACAAGGGCTACCGTTCTTTCACAAGCTCTTGCGGAAATGAGTCGTGAACCTCTCCTGTCCCTGTATATCACACGCCTTGAGGAACAGCTTGATTCAATGCTGATTGAGGGAGAATTCAACTATGCTCTGGTTGTCAGTAATGACTACAGGGTTCTTGCGGATACAAGAAGGCAGTACGAAGGATGGATACTCACCGGGCCTATCGCTGAAGATTTTCAACTTTTCAACTACAGGGATTCAGTAAAAGCCAGAGCACCGATATATCTGAAAGAAGAACTGGTCGGTATGGTTGAAATACGGCTTTCCCTTGCAGGCATGCAGAGTCAGGTAAGAAAAAACTCCTTGATGGCAGCCGGTATTTTTCTGATTGAAATCTTTTTTGCAGTACTTTTTGCCTGGTTCCTCGAGCAGCAGGTTGTTGTTCCTCTGCGCACCGTGGCTGAAACTGCGGACAGGATTCCGACTGTATTTGAAATTGGCCATATTCCCAGTCCGATTCGTGCCGGTGTAGAGATAAAAACAGTTGTTGCTGCAATCAATGCCATGCAGGTACGATTGAATCGGCATATTCAGCTTGAGACTATCGGTAAAATGGCATCATCCCTCGCACATGAAATCAGAAATCCTCTGGAAGCCATGAACGGAGCAGTGGAGATACTCTCGGGTGCCGTTGGAGATGATAAACGCTTCTATCTTCGGATTATCAGAGAGGAAATCTCCAATCTCAATACTTATCTGACAGAATTCCTTGCATTCTCCACAACAGGGAAACAGCCGCTGATTCCCATTGATGCAGTTCCCCTCGTGGAGCATGTTTTGAGGCTTCTCAGACCTCTGTTCTCAAGTTCGGATATCAGACTGTCTTCCAGTCTGGAACCCTGTACGGTTTCCGGAAACCCTGAAGAATTGAACCGCCTTCTTGTCAACCTTCTGTTGAATTCCATTGAGGCACAACCGGAAAAAGGCGGTTGGATCAGAATTTCTTTAGTTCAAAAACAGGATATTGTTGAGTTACAGGTTGAAGACCGGGGACATGGCATTCCTGAAGACCTTTTAGCCAGAGTTTTTGAGCCTTACATGACAAGTAAAGAAAAGGGAACAGGACTTGGACTTTCGTTCTGCAGGACTGTTGTTGAACGGCAGGGAGGGACCATTTCAATTGAGAGTGAAGAAAATAAGGGCACAACAGTTACTGTGAGGATGAAGGTATATGGCTGAGAAAGCAACAATTCTTCTGATAGATGACAAAGAGAATATCCGCACGGTTATGTCTGAGCTTCTCCGATCGGAAGGATGGACTGTTTTCAGTGCAACGAACGGGAGGGAAGGGCTTTCCAAAGCAATACACCATGAGCCTGATGTAATTGTTTCCGATATCAGGATGGATGATATCGATGGTGTTGAACTTTTTCATCTCTTGAGATCCAGAGGATATGCCATACCTTTTATTTTTGTTACCGCTTATGGAACGGTTGAAGAAGCCGTATCAATGTTGAAGGAAGGGGCTGTTCACTATCTTACAAAACCCGTGAATCATAGCGATCTGAAAATGACGATTCATTCAATCCTAAAATCAAAGTCCGCGGCAGGAACAACCGGTTCAAGGCGTCTGGTCGGGTCTTCATTTCAGATGGAATCTGTTTATGGCCGTATCGCCTCACTGGCAAGGAGTAATTCCACCGTACTCATTTCTGGAGAAAGCGGGACTGGAAAGGAGCTTATCGCACGGGCCATTCATGAACAGAGCCGCCGCCGGCATAACCACTTTGTCCCTGTAAACTGCTCAACCTTCAGTGATTCACTGCTGAGTTCCGAACTTTTCGGTTATGAAAAGGATGCATTTACCGGGGCGAACAGACGTAAAACGGGGTATTTTGAGTTTGCTCACGGTGGGACTCTTTTTCTGGATGAGGTTTCGGAACTCAGTCCGGTAACCCAGGTGGCATTACTGCGGGTTCTGCAAGAACGGATTATCTACAGAGTCGGAAGTACAGAGGCGGTAGCGGTTGATATTCGGCTTATTGCTGCAACAAACAGAAACCTGCAGGACCTGATGGCTACAGGAAATTTCCGGCAGGATCTATATTACCGGCTCAACGTGGTACCTCTTGATGTACCGGCTCTCAGAGATCGGCCGGAGGATCTTCAACCCCTTGCAAAATATTTTATAGAGCGTGTCTGTTTACGTGAGGGATTGGGTAATGTAGAAGTTCATCCTCTGTTTTATGAACCGCTGCATGATTATAGTTGGCCCGGGAATGTCAGAGAACTTGAAAATTTCATTGAGAGACTTCTCGTAATTCACAGACCCCGTAAGCTGACACCGGAACTCGTAAAGGATGAAATACCGGCCGGTTTGCCGGATGCAGCTGTAACGGTGATGTCCGCCGTGGATGTGAGAAGGCGAATTATAAATGCAATCATCGCTGCCGGAGGGAATAAAACAACTGCTGCAAAAATGCTGAACATGCCCCGGCGAACACTGTACAACAAGCTCAGACAATTGAAGATCGGTGATACAGAACTGGAACTATAGCCTGTAATATTGGACTGATATTATCACAACCGGCACAGTTTTAGCACACCCTTAGCACAAGAATGGCACATTTATGGCACATAATAAAAGCTGTAAGTATCATATATCCTGTTGAGACAGTAGGCATAGTTCTTGCTTCACGCCAAGTGAATCCAATTTCACATTTAAGGAGTGCAGAAATGCAAAAAGGAATTCGAATAGTTGTAAGCGGTCTTTTACTGACCATGCTTATCACAGGAGCTCTCATGGCCAGTCCGGCTGCCGAGAAACCGATGGAGGTTACCGTCTACGCAAGTGTTGATGAGGCGAATGCAAAAAAGATCCTCAACGCTTTTACCGAGGATACTGGTATTCAGGCAGCTTTTGTTCATCTGTCATCTGGTCCTGCTCTTGCAAGAATCGAGGCGGAAGCTGCTAATCCACAGGCAGATGTCTGGATGGGTGCACCTAGTGAAAATCACATAATTGCCAAAAACAACGGATTGACCATTGCATATAAATCACCGAATGATGCGGCTCTGGCCTCTGCATTCCGTGATCCTGATAGTTACTGGCGTTCCTTCTACATGAACCCCCTGGCATTCGGTATTCATACGGAAGCTCTTGAACGTTCCGGCGCTGCAATGCCCACATCCTGGGAAGATCTTACCAAACCGGAATACAAAGGTCTGATCCAGGCTCCAACACCTCAGGCTTCAGGTACTGCCTACAGCATTATGACCACTCTCATCACCATTTTCGGTGAAGATGATGGTATAAACCTGATGGCAAGGATCAATCCGAACATTCAGACTTACACCTCCTCAGGAACCGGTCCTTCCAAGGGCGTCGCTGTTGGACAGGCTGCCATCGGCATCCAGTTCACTCCTGCTTTTTTCCAATCTATTGATGAAGGTTTCCCTGTTGCTGTTGTATTCCCCTCTGAAGGTGTCGGGTATGAAGCTCCTGCAGTCTCCATTCTCAAAGGCGCACCTAATGAAGAAGCGGCAAAACAACTTATTGACTGGCTCGTTTCCAAAACCGGTCAGGATGCTTTATCTGAACAGAAGACATATTTTTACCCGGTAAACCCCGAAGCGGCTCTTGGACCGGGAATGCCTGCTTTTGACAGTCTTAAAACAATTGATGTTGATGTACAATGGGCCGGAGAGAATAAATCCCGCCTGGTTGATCGCTGGGTTAACGAAGTACTTACAGCCGAATAATTTGGTTATCATTCAATTTTAATATTAATAATTGCAACCGGATATTCTGAATAGAATGTCCGGCTGTTCTCTTGGGGTAAGCATCATAATGAAAACAGGTGAGATTAAACCGTACATTTCCAGAAAATACCGGGAACTGCGTATCCTTCTGGGCGATCCGTTACTGTTTATTGTTATCGCAATTGTCGGTATCTCGGTAATCCTGTTTATCCTCTATCCCCTGATAAAAGTAATTCTCTCTGGTATCGTCATAAATGATAGATTCAGTTTCAGTATTATCAAGGAAATTGTCTCTTCCTGGTATCTCAGGCAGGCTTTCCGGAACAGCATCATTATGGGAGTCACAACAGCTGCACTGGGTACCTTGGTAGGGTTCCTCTTTGCTTTTACACTTGCAAGAACGGATATTCCCTTTAAGCGGTTTTTCAACATCATCGCAATAATACCCATTGTTTCACCTCCTTTTATCGGTGCATTGTCCATCATCATGCTTTTCGGTAACAACGGATTTATCACGGCCGGAGTTCTGGGACTTTCCAATGTAAAAATCTACGGGTTTCGCGGACTCCTGGTGGCGCAGGTTGTCACTTTCTTTCCGGTAGCCTTTATTACCCTGAAAGGTGTACTGGATTCCATCAGTCCCACACTGGAGGATGCCGCCCTGGATCTCGGAGGTTCCCGTTGGAATGTTTTCAGAAGGGTTACTCTCCCTCTTGCCGTCCCGGGGATTGCCAGTGCCATGCTGGTTCTTTTTATCGAAACCCTTGCGGACTTCGGGAACCCGCTGGTTCTTGCCGGCAGCCGGTTTCCCATACTGTCGGTTCAGGCCTATCTGGAAATAACAGGAATGTATAACCTCCCGAAAGGTGCGGCACTGTCACTTATACTCCTGGTTCCCTCCATGACAGCGTACATTATTCAGAAGTACTGGGTATCCAAACATAGATATATTACAGTGACGGGAAAGCCCACATCCTCTGCTATCAAGCTTGTAAACAAACCCGCAAAATGGCTGCTCTTTTCAGGAACTATGCTGGTTTCTTTATTTGTGATTCTTATTTATCTTACTATACTCTGGGGTGCTTTTGCCAAAGTCTGGGGAAGTGACAATTCTCTGACGCTACGTCATTTCGGCTACGTTCTCGGAGTCGGTTTTGAAGCGGTTCTGGACACACTGGTGATAGCAGGTATTTCCACCCCGATTTCCGGGGTACTTGGTATGGTGATAGCTTTTCTCATTGTCAGAAAACGCTTTATTGGCCGTGGTGCTTTGGAATTTACTTCAATGCTCAGCTTTGCCGTACCCGGAACTGTTATAGGTATCGGATATATTCTGGCCTTCAACCGTCCGCCCTTAGTATTGACCGGTACTCTGGCCATACTACTGATCAACTTTATTTACAGATATGTCCCCGTAGGAATACAGTCCGGAGTCGCCATACTTCAACAGATTGATCCTTCCATTGAGGAAGCCGCAATTGATCTTGGGGCAGACAGCCGTAAAACCTTCGGGCGTATAACTCTTCCTCTTATGGTTCCAGCTTTTTTCTCAGGTCTGATTTTTGCCTTTGTCCGCGCTATGACTGCGATCAGCGCGGCAATATTTCTGGTCTCCAGTAACTGGCAGCTGATGACAGTGCAGATAATGTCACAGGTTGAATCCGGCAGACTTGGGGCAGCTTCGGCATTCAGTGTAATCCTTGTCGGGATTATTACTGCCGCCATTCTTATAATTCGCTGGTTCCTGCATCTTCGTTTCAGCGGCATGCAGGGAAGCGAACTTCGGTTCTAAGGAGAACATCATGAGCGTGAAATTACAGAATATATCGAAGTTTTTCAGCGACCCGGAGCATCCCGACAAAGGTGTGGCAGCAGTTGTTGATTGTAATCTGGATATACTGGAGGGTGAAATGGTTACCCTTCTCGGGCCTTCGGGATGTGGGAAAACAACAACCCTCCGGGTTATCTCAGGATTTGAATCCCCCACTTCCGGTTCTGTATACATAGATAATGATGATGTCACTTCCACCCCTCCAAATAAACGTGATACGTCCATGGTCTTCCAGAGCTATGCCATCTTTCCACATCTGACTGTCGCCCAGAACATCGGTTTCGGGTTGTCTCTCCGTAAAAAACCAAAAAATGAAATTGAGAAAGAAGTCCGGGATATCATGAGAATGACAGGGTTGGAAGATATGTATAACAGACGGCCTGATCAGCTTTCCGGAGGTCAACAGCAACGTGTTGCTCTGGCCAGAGCCATTATCAACAAACCTCGGGTGCTGCTTTTTGATGAGCCCCTTTCCAATCTTGATGCAAAACTCAGGGAACAGATGAGGGTGGAAATCAGGCGTATTCAAAAAACTTTTGGAATTACGAGTATTTACGTCACCCATGATCAGGATGAGGCGATGACTGTTTCCGACCGTATTGTTGTGATGAATGAGGGGCGTGTTCAGCAGGTGGGAACACCATTTGAGATCTACTCACGCCCAGTAAATACTTTTGTTGCCGATTTCATCGGGCAGGCGAATTTTCTCGACGCCCGGGTGTTGCGTAAGAGTGCTGAATCTGTAGATATTATGATCGGTACAGCAGAAAAAAACATTAAAAGTTGGAGCGGTAATCCTGAAGTCGGAGATACAGTAAAAGTTGTTGTACGGCCGGAATCATTAAGAGTTAAAAAATCGAAAGATAAAAATGACGGGCTTAATGGAGTAATTTCAACTCAAGTATATCTTGGACCTTCGGTAGAATATCAGATTGATCAGAAAAAAAAGACTGAGACTTTTCATGCCGTTACCTACAATCCGGTTGAAAGCGGGTTTTTCTCTATCGGTGATAAAGTAAGTGTTGATTTCAACTCAGCTGCAGCACACATACTCGCAGAGGGCTGATTAATTAGAAGCTGTGTTTCCCACCTTGTCACAACTGGGCTGAAGAGGAGTGCACGACAATTTAGTTATTTCCAAGCAAATTTCTTCCGATCAGTCATAAAATCATCAAATCTCCTGCTGAGTCTGGAACACTTCAGAGCAATAATGACGTTAGCTTTCCGAACTGTCTAATGCATACCGGACTGCTTCACTCTGGCACAAACGACATGCTGACATTCTGATTCAACGATGTCGCTGGATGAGCAAAGCCCCATCCGGCGAAAAAGTGGAGATCTCAACAGTTCTCTATTTTTTATAAGGTATTTCCGACAGCTATCTGTTTCTTCGCACTTATCAAGAAACGGCTTGAGCTTATTCAATATTGTATCGATCCTACCGGCCTCCAAATCATCCCGAGGGTCTTATTTTGAAATTGTTTTTCCTTTGAGGGACCTGGTTGTCATTCAGAGAGGCCCATGCCCTTCAGAACCGGGCTGGGCAAAACGACAATAGGGCTTCCCACATTTTTGATACTGTGGCGATAAGGAGCCTTGTCCGAAATCATCCAATTCATTGATTTGTTGCAGAATATTCTTTTTTTATCTGCAATTTATCAAGCACATTCAAAGTAAGGAGTATGGAAATTTAACGAAATTGTCGTGCACTTAGGGGAGATGTCAATATCGAAAATTTATCATAAGCGGGTTATGATATAAGATATGAACACGGATCAGCAGGTACTCAGCAGGTACATGAGTGAAATCGGGAAAAAGGGAGGCCGGGAAGGATTTCTTCTTGCCGTAAAACTATTCCGTTAACAGAAATACAGGCAGAAGTTCTCCGTTGTATTGCAGCCAACAGAAGCCCGGAGAGTTATCTGGATGAACAAAAAGCACCAGTAACCCCCGATTCGAATTCAGCAGTTTTTCCAGGCTGCAAAAGGCACTACGGCAGTGTACGGGGAGCCTGGCCGACGATTTCGCTGCTCTGATAAAGAAAGAAAACCTGCTATACTCCCCCCATGGCCAAAGCAAAACAACAAAAAGAAGAACCCATCGAAAAGCAACTCTGGAAGGCCGCCGACAAACTCCGAAAAAACATCGATGCCGCCGAGTACAAGCACATCGTCCTCGGTCTCATCTTTCTCAAATACATCTCCGACGCCTTCGAAGAACTCCATTCAAAACTCATCGAAGGAGAAGGCGAATACGCCGGGGCCGACCCTGAAGACAAAGACGAATACAAAGCCGAAAACGTCTTCTTCGTCCCAACCGCCGCCCGCTGGTAATTTCTCGTTTCCGAAGCCAAACAGCCCGCCATCGGCAAAACCGTTGATGAAGCCATGGACACCATCGAACAGGAGAACCCCTCCCTCCGGGACGTT
>Ga0164315_10003301_pt1 | contig 12508 bp, 21 predicted proteins | sample GuaBasSedimGuay6_FD_113737 | JGI IMG/M metagenome (GOLD analysis project Ga0164315, IMG submission 113737) | Subseafloor sediment microbial communities from Guaymas Basin, Gulf of California, Mexico - Guay6, Core 4569-2, 0-3 cm | ecosystem: Environmental > Aquatic > Marine > Hydrothermal vents... | reverse complement strand
TTTTTTCCAACAGCTTTGTTTTTGCTAAAACTTTGGAAATTTTTCCATATACCATCTGGTATACTAGGGAGTGGGACCAAACCATCATTTGGGAAGAAGGGGTTTTGCTTTACTTTGTTTCCAGAATCTACAACGTCTTGCTCTACCAATTCAGTATTGACTATACCATCAATGTAGCTTTTTTCTTTTTGATATCCATTGATAAGTGGTGTTTTACTTTCCATTAAACTTTTATTTGTATCATCAGCACTTTGAGCTTCATCTTTTGCTTTTATTATTACAGTTTTTAAATCTTCAGATTGTTGGTTTTCAAAAGGTATTGAAACAATCTTCTCTGATATGGATATTCTCTCTTCTTTGATCAAAGGCATTTATTTTTCCTCTAAGTATATAGTCAAAGTATCACCATCATTGTCAGAATCTAAAAAAACAATATCTTCACCTTTGCTGTTTTCATAAAACAAAACTTCAGCATCGTCATTTACATCTTCTAATATTTCTTTAAGTTCTCTTATTGTCATATTTTAGTCCACATATATGTCTGGTACTCTGGTATAGCAGTTAGCATGTTTATTGTAATCAACACCATCATCAAAATTGAAAAAATATACATTATTTCCAAAAGTGTTAGAAGAAAAGACTTGTCTTATCTCATAAGCATTGTAGTGAGTATATCTTTCACAAAGCGCCCAAGGTACAGTTATTTTGTTTTTAATATCGACATTCATTTCATATTTTTTAAATCTGACCTTTGTTTTGTCTATTTTCATCTTTACTAAAAAATCTTCAAATGACACTTCTCTAAGCCTAATCAATGTACCACCAACTCTTTCATCTCTATGCTATCTAATTGCATTTGATAGATTGTACTTTTTATAGGGTCATTAGTCTTCATAAGTTTATCTTCTATTTTTTGTATTAGATTGTTCATAATAAGTCTAGCATCCGATTCTAACCAACAATATTCGCCACCAACAACTACTGGATTTTCGTCTAAAAGAACTAAAAACTTTATCATAGAAATAACCTTACAGCCATTACACCGCTAATGTCAAAAAGCACATGAAAAATCATTACTGTTCCTAGGCCATATTTTTTACCGCCCATAAAACTTAAGCCAACCAAATATGCTATAGAAGCGAAAAACGCAAAAGTACCCTGATACAGATGAGCAGATCCGAATATTATGGCAGATAAAAATAATAATACCATTGCTGTTATTTTGTAGTTTGAATGTTTTTGTAAATATATAATTGGAGCAACAAAAAATAGATCTTCCCAAAATACAAATAGTATTTTCCACAAAGACATATTTCCTATAATAGGTAGCCCTTCATTTATATAAGAAACATCTAAAAAAGTTAAACCTATAGCTCTTATTATAAATACTGCAATAGACATTATCCCTAACTCTATTGCTGCTTGTTTTTCTATTCTGAGTATGTTTCTATCTTTTATAAAAATAAATAAAAAAGAAATAATACTTGCTATGTAAAAAAATAACATATTCTTTAACCAAACTCTACGTAGTGAACTACTATAGATGTAAATATTAAATGCATGTTTAACCAAAAAGCATTTTTAGTAAAACCACTCTTTCTTGTCACTACTGCTTCCATTCCTATTTTTAAACCATCAAAATCGACACAATTACTGCCTGCTTGTATTGATAATTTTCTTTTGCTGGTTTTAAATAAAATCATAACATTTCCTATGTAGCTATAAAAACTTTAGAGCTGAAAGGGCCAATAGCTAGTGACATTACTGGAGCACCTAGGTTTCCTGTTCCAAGGAACTGTGTAGTACCTATAATGGCAGGAGTTCCACCTGCTCCGCCTACAAAAGTCATTCCATCTAAAGTTATCTGAGAAGACGTTATTTTGGTAGAACTATCAGCATTTACTGTTAATGATGCTGCGTTTATCTTCATTGAACCATCAGTTTTTAAATCCATTCCACTAGCAGATTCAATAGAGGCTTTTCCTTCTGCTTTTGCTATAAGATCTTTACATGTTTGAGATATATTTCCTTTAGCAATTAATCCTATATTTTTTTCAGCAGTTAACCCTATGTGCTGACCAGCTTTTAATCCTATATCTTTATTTTTTTTATCAATTCTAATATAATCATCATTTCCAGTGTTAAGATCAATCTGACCATCTTTATCTATACTTAAAGTAGAACCACCAGCTTCTTCATTTGTGTATTTTCCATTGTCATCTCTAGGGCCTTTAAATTCTATAGTAAAAGCACCATCTTTGTCTATTTTAATATTCAACCCATTGTACTCACCATGAAGGTGAAGGTCTTTGTCTAATTTTTCTTTTCTAGAAGCATGAGGCAGTGCCCCCATAATAATGCCTTTTTCTGAAGAACCATCAAGGCATAATAACAATACAAAAGAACCGTTTTGTTTAGCTGGGTTTCTTTTGCTGTTCTTTTCAGCTTTGGTTTGTTTTCTGTATCTAAATTCGAAAAAATCAGAAATGTTACCAAAAGTATCTGTCGATATGCAGTTTCTATATTGTATTCCAGATATACTTTTATTTTCGTCTTGTTCAATTACTAGTACATCGTACTCTGGGCCAATTTTAGAAATATTACTTTCATCATCAGTTTCATAGCAAGCGTTTATTATACCTACCCTTAAAGCAAAATTATTGTAAGTTTTATTAAACGCTGCTAGATGTTCTTGGTCATCTACAGTTAACAAACTACTATTTAATATGGAACCACCTGGTAATTTTTCACTCATATAATATAATATCCTATTTTTTCTTCTTAATGCGTCCAGGATAGTAAGGTGGAGAAACTGTTTCTTTTATTTCTTCACCTTTTACTCTTCCAGGTATGTTTTGGGTGTCAGAGAAACCTGGCAACATACCAGATCCTGTATTTTTATTTTTTGAATTATTAGCAAAATCTTCTATTTTTTGAGTAAAAGCATCTGTATGAACCATTTCTGCATAGAAAGGGTAATCTTCGTTGCTCCTTAAATCTACACCATTAGATACATTTATATTTGTTCTAAAACTCTTAAAACCATCTGGTGAAGCTGCAAAAGTATGAGATACAGATTCTATATGATATACTATTCCATCTAATTCCAAATTGTCGCCTACAGGTACAGGTTTTTGAACACCTATTAATGGAATTGTGCCTGATTCTTTTAGCTGCCCACCAATGAGCCAATCAGCTATTACCTTTACCCATTGTGGGGCTTTATTCCCTTTATTGTCATCTCCATCTGGAAAATCAAAATTAGAAGTAGCTATATACGGCTTTAAACCATTTCTTTGTATATCATATTTATCAAATATATAATTTTTTGCTGCTATTTGTGAAGATATATTTGATGCTGGATCTGTTGCTATAGATCTACCAAATATTTGTACAAAATTTATTCTTGCAGCTTCTTCAGAGCCAAGGTTAAGATCTCCTAATATCATTCCAGGGTCTACCTTCCATCTAGGCAAGTTAAAAAACTTAGTAGAAACACCTGATAAAGGTCCCTTATAGTGCTCAGTGGTGAATGGTTTTTGTCGTATAACAACAGTGGGCATCATATGTCCACTAGAAGGGTCAGGTCTATGGGTGGTATACATTTCATTCATAACACTGTTAAGATACTGTTGCATTATCCCCCATACTTGTTTTTGATTCCAATATTCTGGTTGTATAACTGTTAACCCTTCTATGGAATTTGCAGTTTCAAAAAACCTACCTTCTCTTTTAGCTATATATGGGCTTAAACCTGCTGTAGAGGAAGATTTACTGTTTGTAGTTGTATATTTTTGTATACCCATTATATAATTATATATATCAGCTGCCTTGCTTACTTTAGGTAAACCTAGAAGGCTACCTACCTCAGATGGCATAAAAAATAAATCATTAGGAGATTTTAATATGCCTTTTGTTTTTTTACCTTCATCTGACAAACCTTCACCTAAAAAAGAAGTTATAAAAAGTTTTAATATTTCTTGAATGTTTTTCTTAGCTTTTTTTCCAACAATTTTGTTCCACTGATCGGATATTCTACTAACAAAAAGAGTATCATTGTTAGGATCTCCATCATCTAAAAGAAAAGGATTAAAATACATTTTATTGTTGAACTCAGTAAAAGAAAAAGCTGTTATAAAATATACTAATTGTTTTTTTCCATCAGGAGTTACACGAAGCCCTTTTCTTACATTTTGAACCTTAAATACACCTTTAAATCCATCATTGAATCTATTAATAGATTGCAAATTTCTAGCTCTTTTAGCTATAGAGTTTACTGTTATTTGTTTATCATCTGTAGAATCTGTCCAATCTAACATATTAGCAAAAACAAAATCTCCAGGAGCTATAGCAGTTCTATAGTTTAAATCACCAGAAAGTAAAGTAGCTTGCAATGAACCAGTAACACCGCTTTTACTTTCAGAAACTGTAAGCTGAACGCAGTCATTTTGAACAACTAATGGCATTCTAGTTTTCTTAGGGTCAAGGTCAGGGAAGGTGCTTTTAGGATACCTTAATGGGTCTCTATTTTTCCATCTAAGAAAAGTTAAACAAACTCCAGGACTAGATTGGTGACTGTCTTTTTCATTTTGTTCAATATTATAAGTATAAGCCGTACTACCCATTACTGCCCCTTACCTTTGCTTCCTGTTGGTTGTTGAAATCCTGATGATGGCTTGTTACCTTCTATCTCTTGAGTTATTTCTATTAATTTTTTAGCCATTTCTTCAGCAGCTTTAGTGACACCTTTTTCACCAATTAAAGAGTCAGCAAACTCTTGATGTGCTTGAAGAATTTTTACATTACTTTGAACAAAAGCATCAGCTGCGCCTTTTAATTCTTCACTTACTGTAGAAAATTCATCCAAAGCTAAACCTTCAGATTTAGCCCTAGAACCTTCTTCACTAACTCCTATACCAGAAACTTTACCTGCCATTTGTTTTCTTACTTGAGCTTCTTGATTTTGTATTCCTGAATCAGATCCAAATTGAGCTTGAGCTTGAGCGTCTATTAAAGACTCTCTAGCTTGTTGACTCATACCATCTAGATCACTATTTTCTCCCATTCTAGCTTTAATTACAGCACCTAACCTTCTTCTGGTTTCTTTAGGACCTATATCACCTGAAGTTTTGGCTTCCATGTAAGACTTAGCTAAGGCATCTGTTGATTCTCTTGAAGAAGAGTGTTTACTTTTTGCTTTTACAGCTATTTGTTTAAACTCTTCAACATCAATGCCAGCTTCATCTGCCATAGCTTCTATAACTGCACCTCCAGCAAGAATATCTTCAGTAGATAGTTTCATGAAAGCCATTCTAGAATCATGTCCCATCTTAGAAAGAATTGGATCACTAGAAATATTTGCTGCTTGTATAGCTCCTCTAATACCACCAGTTATTTTACTTATTTGTTGAGATTTGCCATAAGCAGTATTTGCTGCTTCTATACCTCTGCCTGTTTTATTTTGTAAAAAACTTCCAAAATTAGCTGCTATTGCGCCAGCACCTTCTCCTGTTTGAGTTCCTGATCTATAGACCATTTGTGCCACTGTTGAAGCAAATTTTCTTTGCTCACCAGCAAATTCTGAACTATCTAAACCTTTTTTCATACCTTCAGCTAATATTTTTACAGTAGCATTTTCTGACTCACCTGCTCCACCAAGAGTTCCTGATAATTTTCCCATTACAGAACCAGCATTGGTAAGATTAGTCTGTCTAGTGAACCTTAAAGCTTCTTCTGGAGTTCTTGCCATTCTAGTAGAACCTCCAGCACCTAGAATTTGACTAGTAGCTTGCATGCCTTGCTCTTGAGAGAAACCAGCACCAAGAGTGCTTCTCAGATATCCACCTTCTCCATAAAACTCTTCATCGCCCTGACCAAGAGTTCTTTGCATTCCTAGATTTTTACCTACGTTTCTTTCATAATATGCTCTTTGTCTTTTTCTTCCAGGAGATAGATTTTTTTCATTTTCAAGGTTTGTTTGATAGTTGGACACCATTTCTTTGGCTAGGCTTGATTCGTATCTTTTCTCATAATCTCCTATGCCCATTCCACCCATTACTTTATTGAAAGATCTTTCATTAGACATAACATTATATGCCCCTTTAGCAAGACCTAAACCACCACCAACGAGAAAACCAGCTTTAGCACCTGCCATTGACAATGCAGGTATTGTTAGTGCAGCAGCAGGGCCACCTGCTACTCCTATACCACCACCTATAACTGCACCAGCAGTAGAACCTGCTGCTGCTGCTGCTCCAGCAGTTTTAAGCATGCCACCAGCAACTCCTACTGAATCTGCTGTTCTTTGTCTGCCCATTTCTTTCATTGCACCTTGCAATGCTCTTCTGTGTTCAGGAGCGTAAAAAGAATTTCTAGACCCTTGACCAGACATAATATTGTTGGCCATGATTCCCATACCTTGGACTGCTCCACCTTGAGAGCTTTCCATACGCCTATCAGCTGATGCTTCTCTGCCCATTATTTTTCCACCAAACTCCATTCCAGCACCTAAAGTGGTCATAGCTAGACCAGCAACACCTAATGCACCGCCACCCATTCTATAACCTGCTTTTATTAGTCCACCAGCACCGCCATAAGCATAAGCTTTGTATAACCTTTCCCTTCCAGATAATGTTTCCCTTGGACCTCCGCCACCGCCCATATTATTTTGAACACCTTCTCTGGCATTTAGTGCTGCGTTAGTATTTGTTATTTTTTGTTGCACTTGATCTTGAAGTCTAGATCTTTTTGCTTCATTTCTGGCAATGTCTTCTTTTACCTTTAAATCGTCTTTTCCAAGTTTTACTATTTCTTGGTATTCTCTTTTTAGTTCTTTAAGCTTTTTAGTACGATTGTCTATAGCAGTGTTTAAAGATGCTTGACTTTTTGCTTGCTTACTTATAAAGTTGTCTAATTCTTTTATGTCTGCTTTTGCAGCATTTTTAAATGCTTGCGTAGCATCACCACTAAGACCTGAGCCGCCTATTCCAGCTGCTTGCATTCTTTGTGTGTTTTGTTGATTCATTCTAGCACGTTCAGAAGGTGCATACAGCTCTTTTATTTTGTCTTTCATTTGACGCATATCAGAGTCGAACTGCTGCATATCAAATTTAGCTGAAATTTTAATTTTCTTTTCTATGACAAACTCCTAAGTATACATTAAAGATTGCTTTTATAACAGTTTATAGATATTTATATAATATGAAGCACTATAATCCATTTATAAATACAAAAATAAGGAAAGTCAATAGAAAGGTTAATAGGTTTAATGGAATGAAAACTATATGTTTAAAAAATGGAAATAGAATCAACACTAAAGAAGATAAAACTAATATGATCGTTGATGTCAACAGACAGTACCGTATTGATGGTATTTTTATTTATTAATAGTCTTTTTTGCTAGAACTAGCAATTTTACTATCTGGAACCTTTTTCTTAGGTTTTTTAGTAATATCCGAACCATATTTTAAAACCTTACCACCAGAATGAGCCTTCATAGAGTTTGGATCTTTCTTATGAGGTTTTTCTATTCCTGGAGTAATAGGTTCTTGTTTTTTCATTTCTGACAAGTATTTAAGTTTCATGAATTAAAGATTACTGTGTTAATTAGATTTTTAAAATTTCAATAACAGAATCTCTGAGTTTTTCTGTCTTTTCTTTATCTAAAGCCGATATTTCTATCCCTTGTCCATCAACAATTACCAAGAAAAAATGGTTAATACTGTTTGAAGCATGGTTGATATGTTTATCCATCTCACCTATATAACTCACATCTTCCATTTTTATTATGTGTTTTCCTATTTTTCTAAACATTTATATTTCCTTGGCTAAATTGTGCAGCCTTTTATATAAAAGCTGCATGGTTAAATTATTTAATTTCCCAACGTATAAAAACCATATTACCTGTGATCATAGAGTTGTTTCCAACCGTATAGTCCAAGTTTTTATAATGTTGATCAATCTTTTTTATAAGCTTTCTTTGTCCAGAAGTCAGAAGGAAAGCTGCTTTAAAAAAATTAGTATCTACACCTTTAATTTTTAAGGTATTATCAACAAAGTTAGTGTTTTCTATTAAATGTTCCATATTAAAAGTATAAGAGAGATACCCTCTTGATGCTTCTCTTTTTATTTCTTTATTAATGTATTCTGTTATTTGTGGGAAAATACCATTAAGCATAGTATCATTTTTCTCTCTAGCAATTTTAGATATTTTTTTAGCTTCTTCAGCAATCATGTTAACCTCCACGGTTAGTTAAGTTATCATAGACATTCGCTGCCTATGTACAGTAATATCAATAAAAATTGATGCCTTTTATTTTGACAACTCCCTTACTGATTTCATATTAAAAGCAGTAAAAGTTGCTACTACAATTAAAGATATTGCAGCTATTATATCTATATCATTATTTTCAATCAAAGCTATAGTTATGCCAAAAGTATGAAACACTGCGATGGCAAGGTAAATTCTGGTTAGTATGTGTAAAAATTTTTTCATAATTTTCCTTTGTTTTATTTTCTTCTAACAATAAAAGCAATAACTATTTGTACACATATCAAGAAAACAAAAATCTCATAAATCCCATCAAAGCCACCGTTACCACCAAAGTCTGGGTATAAATTATAGTGGAACATAAGTGCTGGTACTCCGAATATTGTATATGCTTTGAGTAGTTCTTTTATAGTATTCATTTTTCTTCTATCCTTACCATTACAGTTTTCAATGGTTGAGTGTTTACTAAGGTAGCATATACTTGTAAAGTTTTTTCGTCCACTGTGTATACTATTTCCATAGTACTTATATCTATAGTGAACATAACACCATTGTTTAAAATAAAATATTTAGGATCGCCAAAATTCTCTAAACTGGCTACACCAGTTTCTTCTACTACAGTCTCCAGATTTGAAGCTATCATTGGTAAGTGATTGTAGTATTTTTGATAACTCCTTATCTGACTTTCCATGAAATTCTCCTTATTTGGTATCGTCAGCAAGGTTCTAGGAATCCTTATAAAGTTAGGGGCACTGTCTGGTATTGTAGTATCAAATCCAGACCCTCCAAAAAAATTATTAGGCTTAATAAGCATATCTACATGAATCTGGTAAGGACCTGATAGTTTTGCTTCACTTTTTGGTAAAAGGTCAAACAAAGTATCATAACCTATTCTCTTAATTCTTCCAGCAGTGGTGTTGAATTCTTGTTTTTTCATAAGCTTTTCTTTACAGTGTCGCAAGGACAGTTGGTAAAGTTTGGATGAATTTCACAAATACTGTAATTATCTTTGGGGTTAGAGTCGATAGATTTTTCGATAGTATTTAAACATTTTTCTATAATTGCAAGTTCTTTCTTTATAGCTTCTAATGCTTCTATTTGTGCTTGATATCTTTTGTGTCTATAAAAAGCAATAGTCGTTAGAATAGTTAAGACTAATAAGTATTTCATATATTTCTCCAATCAATTATTAATATCATAAAGTAAACTTTTTAGCTTTTTCGTTAGCTTCGTTAGCAGTTATGGGGTACATTTCCATTACCGATAGTCTTGCATGATTAAAGCAAACAAGAGTCATTCCTTGGTTGCCTAATATAATAGAAAAATCTTCAACGTCAGCTACCATATATCTGCGACTACCTAACTTTACTATATATTTACCTGTACCATAGTTAAATAAATACTTAACAGACATGCCCTCATACAATTCTTGAATGGGCACTTTCCATGAGAAATTATGAACAGCGGACAGTAAAATATTATTCAGTGCTATTTTAGTTTTCTTGCCTCTAAGCATTGCAGAGGCCTTTCTAGCATAGATAGTGTCATCATTTTTATATTCCACTAGAGCATTGTAGGCATATACTTTATCATTGAACGTTAAAGAGTTTACTTTTTCAAGAAACTTTTCTAAAGTTACTACTTCATAATCGTGGGTAAAGGGATAGGTTTTTGTCATAAAGCCTCCGCCATATTAGGCAAGTGAATGGTTAGTTGTCTATAAAACACATAGGCTCTTAAGCTCTGGTGCTTTATATGAAATATAATATCGTGCTTACAGGTCGCCTTTCTTTTTTACTTTATTAGGGTAGATGACAGAGAACCAAAAACCTACATCATTTAAGAATGATTCCATTTTATTAGTTTTATGTTTTCTTAAGTCTAAGAACTTTTTAGCAGGAGAGGCAACATTGTATCTGCTGATTGTAGTGCTGATTGGAGGTTGTTCCATTTCATCATTGCTCATATTTTCTCACCACAGCCTAATAGAACCATTTATAGGTTTTAAGAAAAGATTAACACCATCAAGGCTAATGTTGTCAGGGTCAAACTCAAACCATGATTGGGTAACTTTTGTTCTAAGCTTTTTATTAGCTAGTAATTTTTTTTCTACAATTTCTGGATGGTATATTATTCCAGGCATTTTCTTTTCATTATAGTTTTCTTCAAGAGCTTCAAAATGGCTATCTAACCCTTGCCATTCCATAGCCATTTCCATTATAGGTGCTAGAGCCCAGCTCATAGTTAAATGTTCTATAGAACTAACCTTATTGCTTTTATGGTTGTATTCATCATCACCGTAGTTAACTATTGCATATGGTTTTTTATTTTTTCTACTAACATTGTACATCACTGTACTTAAAATGTCTACATCTTTATATTGTAATAGGTAGGGGGTTGTGTATTTTGCCATTATTATCTCCTGTGGTTGGGCTAGTCATGCTGGACTAGTTCAGTAAAAAAATAGAGAGGGTGGCCTTATCCACCATTCTTAGCTAGGTCAGTGTATCGCAGTGATCAAATGCTCTGCTCTCAATATTTAATATCGTAATTTTATGAAATCTTAAAACCACCAGTACGGTTTTTGATTCTTATAGCTTTTATTGTCACTCCTTGCCTGCTTCTTACTACGCTACCTGCTCTGAAAAGTTCATCCCAAGAGCTAACTACGTCAAATTTCCACCTAGAAGTGTTTATTAGTATTTCCATGTAGCCTTGCTTATGAATGATATTAAGAATGTCCCCCACCCTTACCATCACTCTAATTCTTGTACCTGCTATTGAAACAGTGACATGGTAATTTTCTTTTCTTACAGAATCTTTCATGATTCTTTAATATCACAATTTTAAGGAATCCTGTTTTTCAATCTATGGGGGGTCCATTTCTATTTTAGAGGGTGGGTTGATCTTGGGGAAAAGTTTTCATCGTCAGTTTGTGTGTGGCGAACCACTGTGTGAGAGGTAACTAGTAGGAGTCCCGTAAAGGGTGCTTTTTTCTATAGGGGTGGGCCACACCCATGACATACTAAGCACACCATTGCACACTACCATCACCCGACTATACCTACACACCAACGTCTCACCAGCCGCCTACTGTGAGCACCTACGATACATGTGCCCTATACTATAGCTACTATGCAATCGTCTACCTATGTCACTAGTCGCCTATATACACCTAGACAACAACCCACTATAGCTACTGTTCACCATAGTCTGTCTAGATCTATAGTCGGCCTAGGGGTAAACCTACGCATCACAGCCAGAACTACAACAATATCAGCTACTTAGGAAATCCACCATTTTTCGCTCTACTCAGCAACATCCAACCTTTTACCCTATAGGAAAGCTTAGCAAAAACTACACAGTTATAGGACAGGTAAGTGTTTGGTGGATGTCTGTTAGGTGGATGTCTGTTTGCTCGCTGTGTGATGTTTGGGTCAAGGTATAGTCATGCTATGGGTAGGCGGCGTGTGTAGCAGAGGTGGGCACTGTGGGGCGCTGGTGGTGTGTGGCGCTTAGTCATGCCTGCATAGGAACTCTTCCAAAACTCAGGAAAACCTAGTACTTTCAACAACTCCAACCATTATGCCTCAATACGAGTCGCCTATCCAGTCATCTATGCCTCATTTTGAGACGGCACTGTAACCCTACCCTACCATATCGCTCTGCCAGCCTACTCTACCATGCCTACCATAGCACTGTGGTCTTTCTCATATTGAGACAATTTATGGCACTGTTTTCTATAGTAGTTACGTGACCTTACAAGTATTTTAAGTTTTTTCATTTTTAGCCATAAGTTTTTCTGCAACTCACCGATAAGATATTTGTAAGGCATACTGATTAACTACCAACCTAAGGACTAATTATGACTAACATATCAGATCAGTTTATAGACAACAGTTATGAGGGTTTCAACTTCTTTTTAAGTTCTCATGATGAGACATATCACATAGCACACGACAGTGCGTACATTAAGGACCTAAGACCTAAGATTGAGGCAGCCATAAAGAGAGGGCAGAGCTACATTCAAGTTGCTATAGTATACAAGGGTAGGCTATATGACGATCACTGCTCAGAGGTTTCATGGGGCTAAGTGGACAGACAGAGACAAACAGTAACCAACTCTAACAAAGGACAAAGGCTATGGATGAGTTTATCAAAGAGTTTACCAAGTATATAGCAGAGACAACAACCTTCATATACATAGATGAGTGCATGGAGTGTGACTGGGAAGAGATG
>Ga0164315_10003300_pt1 | contig 12509 bp, 9 predicted proteins | sample GuaBasSedimGuay6_FD_113737 | JGI IMG/M metagenome (GOLD analysis project Ga0164315, IMG submission 113737) | Subseafloor sediment microbial communities from Guaymas Basin, Gulf of California, Mexico - Guay6, Core 4569-2, 0-3 cm | ecosystem: Environmental > Aquatic > Marine > Hydrothermal vents >... | reverse complement strand
CGATATCGGCGTGATCCTGCGCAGTCGCCCCGCTTACTGGCCTGCCGGGCAGCAGTACGATACCCCGGGCATCCTGCACGCCGGCCCGGCGCAGCTACCTGAATTGATCGATGCACTCGCCGATTCGGGTTTCGACGATGTCGCGATCCGCGGTTTCCTCGGCGAGAACTTTCGTCGTGTGGCCGATGCGGCCTGGCAGCACGCCGGCTGACCAGTCAGCGCAACTACAACCTGCTTCGTCAATCCGCACGGATTGTGATCCGGCGACGATAACGTACACTAACGGCTTTTATCCAGCCTGAGGCCCGCCCACAAACATGCTGCCGCTAACCTCGCCACCCGAGAATATCTGCATCGTGCGCCTTTCCGCGCTCGGCGATGTCACGCACGCGGTACCGGTGGTGCGCGCGATTCAGAAGCACTGGCCGCAGGCCCGCATCACCTGGATTTGCGCAAAGCTGGAACACAAGCTGCTGTCGGCGCTGGATGGTATCGATTTCGTCGTCGTCGACAAGAATAGTGGTTGGGGTGGTTACTACCGCCTGTGGCGGAAAATGGCGGGCCAGCGCTTCGACATCATGCTGCAAATGCAGACCTCAGCGCGCGCCAATGCTAACGGCGCCATGGTCAGGGCCGATATCAAGCTCGGTTGGGACCGCCTGCGGGCGCGTGATTTTCACCGCTTGTTCATGACCGACACGATACCGCAAACCCGCTTCGAGCATCAGGTCCAGGGGCATTTATCGTTTGCGCGCAGCATGGGCCTCGACGTATCCGAGCCCGAGTGGAATTTTCCGGTCAGCGACGACGCCATCGCTTTCGTCAACAGCGTCGTTCCGGTGGAGCAGAAAATACTGCTGATATCGCCCTGCTCCAGCCACGTGCATCGAAACTGGCGCGCCGAACGCTACGCCGCCGTCGCCGACCACGCGATTGCGCAGCACGGCATGACGGTAGTCCTCTCGGGCGGTCCGTCGCCGCTGGAACGATCGCTCGGCGAAGCCATCGAAGCCGCGTCGAAAAATTCGCTGATCAACCTGATCGGCAAGGACACCTTGCCGCAGCTGGTTGCCCTGCTAAAACGCGCCGATATTGTGCTGTCCCCCGATTCCGGGCCGGTCCACCTGGCGAACGCGTTGGGTACTCCCGTCATCGGCCTGCATGCCTGCACCTGGTCGCGGCGCAGCGGGCCTTATAACTCGCTCGACCTGTGCGTCGACAAGTTTGCCGAAGCGGCGCGGCGTTATCGAAATTCCACGCCGGAACAACTGCGCTGGGGCACGCGCATCGAGGAGGCGGGCGTGATGGACCTGGTCGAGGTCGACGAAGTCATCGACCGGCTCGAGCTGGCGCTTTCGTCCTGGCCTGAAAAATGACCCAACTCGGGCGCGCGGCAAGAACATTGCAAAGATCGGGCAGGGATGACTGAAGGTTACCGGGTAAGGCGCCGCAAAACCTAAAACTGAAAACCCGTTTGCAAAAATACACCGGCCGAGTGGTCGCTAATGACCGCCGCGATATCAAGGTTAAAGCCCAACCATATCCCGACACCAGCCGTATAACTGGGATGTTTAGCATTATCTGAAATGCCGCTTGCTACATTTTGTGACACACCAACTCGAAGTTTCAAATATTTGATTGCATTAAATTCCGCGCCTATCGCGACATTCTGGGTTTTCAAACCTTCAAATGATTCATTGGCCAATAATGGTTCATTTTCGATGAGATCAAAATCTATCGCCGCAACCATGAAATCGTTGTGGTAGGCCACGCCGAATCGGGCTTCGGTATCCATAACCAGGGTTTGGTCGCCGAGATCAAATTCATCCGTCAACAGGTTACGCAAAGATAAGCCCAGGCGAACCGAGTCGCTTACATCGTAGGCCAGGCCAAGGTCTATGGTTTCAAAGGTGCCCAGATCCGTTTCGTCATCATCCTTGTCAAGAAGATCGGAGTCAGCATCAACGGTCCGAATCGATTCTTGATAAGTAAAGGCATCGAGTTCTACGATTTTCGGTTTTATACCAATCGACACCTTGCGGTTCCACAACTGAAAATCCTTGGCAAATGAAACGCCGAACTCAGTCGCCAGAACGCCCTCGAGATTGAGGATATTGAACTCATCACTCAGCAGTTCATCACGGTCACATCCCGGCTGAAGCAAGGGACAGGATATATTGGTTACGGATCCACCGGCAATAACGTCGGAACGCACACTGACAGCCATCGAAAAGGATTCAAACGATACGCCCATGGCAACCAGCGCCGTCGCTTCCGGTGCTATTACCTTTGACTCGATGCCACCCAGAATCTGCCTCATTTCAAGTGTGGCACGAGCTTCACCCAGGATATCACCCGCGTCTCCAGCTTCTTCCCTGCGTTCATCCGCATCCTGATAGTCCTCGATATCCGATGCCAGGTCATCGTCATCTCTAATAAACGCACCCAGGCCAATCAGCAGCGACCAGTCATCCTCGACCGGCTGATTGGTCAGCATGGCGGGATTGGCCCATGCTGCAGTCGCCAGATTTGCCGTGGCAACGGCGACGCCACCCATGCTCAGTGAGCGCGCTTCAAAGGTAAACGGGATTGCTTGTACGGCTTGCGCAAGTGCTGACAACACGATGACAGCGAAAATTTTATTAAATCCTCGCATGAAACTCACCCCACCTATCAATTTTGTCTACGACACCATCGCAGGATAGCATCCATCGAAGGGGGGTGTTAGCCGGAAATAGCGGCGTCGCGCAGGATGTTGATCGGCGCCATTTCCGGCATGTGACAGTTTTCCAGCCGCACCAGGCTGGTATGGATAAAGGCGTGCTGGCCCGACAGGCAGGCATGACTGACCATGTCGGTGTAAACCATCCACGCGGAAAACGGCGCGAAGCGAAATTCCTGATGTCCCTGCTGCTGCTGTTGAAACGACGGCGTATCCTTCATGTAGTTGTGGAACTTGCGCATGGCGCGGTCATAGGGTGACGAATCGAGCACCCTCAACACCGGCACAGCCTGCGCGGCCAGGTTAATCACGCCGCTGCGCAAATGATCGAGAGACCTCGTTGACAGGTACCCGGGGCCGGCATTTTGATGACCCAGTTGAGCGCGGTCACCGTGCTCGGCAAACAGTTCGGGGAAGGCGCCCTTGGTTGCCCAGACGCGCTCGGCGAGCGGATTCACGTTGATGAAAAAGCGCAGTATACGGTCACCGTGGGTGGCGCCGTAAGCGCCAGCGTCGATGTGGATGAGCTCATTGCTGGCGTGTGCCGACAAATTCCTGCCCTGTTCTTCCATGGGTCGAAAACTGCTGGTGCCGATGGTCCAGTTGTCCGTCAAGCGCGGCGCCGCCTTGCCGAGAAAAGCGGTGATGTCGTCACTGACCGACTTGAGCACGCGGTTTACGCGTTCGACCATCTCGTCATCGGCGCTGTCGAGACCGCGCGTCCTGCCATCTTCGGGGTGATAACTGATGTTTTTGAGCTTGAGGCGGCGTGGTAATTCCTGGCGAAAAAACTCGAGGTCTTCTGCCGCCGGCAATGCCACCGGCGATTGCGGAAAATAGACAATCGAGCCGCGCTCCAGCGAATCGGAGATTTCGTCCGGCTGTAGTTTTTGCAGGCGCGCGTCGTCAAAATTGTCCAGAGTCATTGCTTGTATCCTCGCTTGAATCCGGCGTTAAATGTGCCCACGCGGCGCGATTTCAACCCGTCACTGGGTATTGCCAGTGACGCTCGCCAGTCTATCACAGGGAATATCGGCAGATGCCCGGGCTGGCCGCAGCGCAGCAATTCATTTACACCCTCGTCCGTTCTTGTTATATACGCTGCTGCGATCACACTGACGCCGCCGGGGCCGAATTAAGTCTCGCCGATTACCACGAATAACCGAAGGAGGCTCACAAAGCTGGTTTAATCCCGCGCCCGATATTCTACCTCGCAAGGCAACCCCGCATCGGGATCCGGCAGAGGCAGGCGCGGACCAATCAGGTTGGTCAGGCACCCCATGGTTTTCGCATCGCATTCATTTCTCGCCTTTCTGTTGATCCTGCTGCTCGCCTACTGGGCGCTCGGGCGCCACGACGAGCGCTGGGGCAAACCGTTACTGATTGTCGCTTCGTTCGTCTTCTACGGCTTCTGGATTCCGTCCTACCTGATTCTGCTGACGGTATCGATCCTGTTCAACCACGCGATAGCGCGCGCCGTTCTCGCCGGGCCGTCAAGGGACATGCGCCGCGCCTTAACGGCACTCGGCATCGTCCTCAATCTCGCCCTGATCGCTTTCTACAAGTATGCCGCCTTCCTGGTGGAGTCGCTCAACTGGAGCCTGCAAACCCAGTTTACCGTTCCCGATATCATCTTACCGATCGGCATCTCGTTTTTTACTTTCCAGCAAATCAGCCTGTTGGTCGACGCGCACAAGGGCCGGGTCGGGCAATTGCGCTTCTGGGACCATGTGCTGTTCATTTCCTTCTTTCCCCAGCTCATCGCAGGTCCGATCGTAAGGCAGCACGACATGCTGCCGCAGCTGGCGGCGCGCCGTGACTGGCGGCTGCGCGCCGACTATGTCGCCATCGGCATCGCCCTGTTCGCTTTCGGGCTGTTCAAGAAGACGGCTATTATCGATCCCTTCGTGCCTTACCTGGACCTCGTCTACCAGGCGGCCGCAGCGGGCGAGGCGGTCGGTTTTCTCGATGGTTGGGCGGCCGGCGTCGGTTACGGTTTCCAGGTTTACTTCGATTTCTCCGCCTACTCGGACATGGCCATCGGTCTCGGTTTCATGTTCGGTTTGCACTTGCCGATCAATTTCTTTTCGCCCTACAAGGCCGACAGCATCCGCGCCTTCTGGCGCCGCTGGCACATCTCGCTGTCGCGATTCCTGCGCGACTACCTGTTCATTCCGTTCGGCGGCAGCCATCACGGTCTGACGCGCACGATTTCCGCGCTGCTGATTACCATGGCCCTGGGCGGGCTCTGGCACGGCGCGGGCTGGACATTTGTCATATGGGGCCTGCTGCACGGCGGCTATCTTTCGATCAATCACCTGTGGCGCGCTGGAATATCGAAATGGCTGCCCGGAGTGAGCGCCTCGATTAGCGCATCGCGCTGGTGCGCACTACCACTGCGCGCGCTTTCTATCTTGCTGACCTTTCTCGCGGTCAGCTTTGCCTGGGTATTCTTCCGCGCACCCGACTACGATGCGGCCATGCGCCTGGCCACGGCAATGTTAGGATTCTCCAGCTGGCACGAAGTCGTACTGCTGACGCGCGGCATCGTGCCGATGTTCCCGGTCTACCTGTTGATCATCTGGTTCATGCCGAACACGATGGAGTTGTTCCAGTCCACCAGGGCCGCCCTGCACGTCGAAGAGTATCGCGACGACAAGCTTGTGCCGCCGCTGCCCAAATGGATAAGCTTCGGACTGTCGGCGCGCTGGGCGTTTACCACCGCCGCCGTCTTCATCTGCGCCTGGTTCGCCCTGTCGAACCTGAGCCCCTTTATTTACTTCCAGTTCTGACGCCGTGGATACTGCTCCTCCGAACAACGACCAGGACGACGCCAACAGGCGCCGCACGGGGCGGCGCTTTATTGTCATTTTCGGCATCTGCGTGATCGTTATCGCGGCCCTGGTCGCGACCGTCAACCTGCTCGCCTACCGCTACATGTTACGCACAGAAAACCAGGCGATCGTTCAATTGCTATCGGGTTGGGGCAGAACCTACAAGCCGATTCTCTACGATGAAGTGCAGCCGGAGATTGCCGTTTTCGGCGCCTCCTGGGCGCGCGATGCTTTCGATCCGATCGAGACCAGCCGCCAGCTTGGGCGCAGCGTTTTCAATCACGGTGTTTCCGGTGGCACACGCTACGAAACGCGCCGTTTTGCCGACTCCGCGCTCGACAATCCCAACCTGCATGCAGCGATCATCAACCTCAACACCTTTTACCGCAACAAGGTCGCGGCGCGCTTTCGCTACGGCTTCGACGAATCGATTCTCAACGTCGACCCCGACCACCAACCCAACCGTTTCGTCGGCCTGCGTCGGGCCTATTCACTGGCGCTGGGGGGCTGGGCGGTGGGCGCCAACATCAAGCTCATTTCAACGATCATGGCGCGTGATCGCGGCGTAGCCAAACCCGATTACCTCGAGTCCTACGAGCAGGCCAACCTGACGCGCCGCAACATGAACCCGATTCGCAAACGCATTTTCCCGGAACACGGTCAGGCGGTGAAACCCAGGCAAGCGAACAGCGCGCCCGATAGCCCGACCTTCGAGCAAACCGAGCTCGGCATCATGATCGACGGCTTCTGTGAAAAGGGCATCGATGTCTACGCTTATTTCACGCCGACCCATACGCGCCAGCAATCCTGCGACCTCGAAGCCCTCGAGGAGATGGCCGCGCTCGGCTTTCTCAGAGACAAGCAGCGCAACTGCAGCGCCAGAATTCACTACTTCAACTTTGCCTATCCCAACGCGATGACGCTCGAGGGCGTGCTCAACCCGGTTAAGGCCAGCCACTACTATCGCCCTGACGGCCATCCGCGCCCCACCGCTGGCCTCGCGATGGCGGCCAGCATGTTCGGCAGCCCCTGGCCGCCCGATACGGCGCCGGTACTGATGCAGGATTTCGGCGTCGACCTGATCGCGCACGCGGATGCCGAGGGCTGGCTACTACAGCGCGCCGCGCGCTGCCAGGGCGACTGGGGCGAGGATGGTTACCGGGACCTTGTCAAGGCGCTGGAAAAGCGGTGACTAGCCCGCATATCTGATCAGATTGCGTGGCGAATTAAAACCCAAAATGGAGGCCGAGAAAGACTCCGCTGTAGGCGTAGGAAACTTCTGCAAACAGCTCCTCGTCATCAACATCTACATCGGCATCAAAATAGGTCAGGCCTAACAAGATCCCCGCATTCCTGGCGAATCGGTAGCGGGAGGTGATGGACGTGTTCAACACTCTGGCGCTGACATCCTGGTAGGTACCTCCGACGAGGCGAATCTGTGTCGATATGCTCCATTCCGGGGTGAACCCGAATCCGAAGTTCAGACCAATCAATGGTAACGGCGCCAGAACGTCAACCTCGGCTATTTCGACCTCCGATCGCGTCTCGCCATTAACGGTAATTTCGCCCCTTGCCTCGGCCTCGAGCTTCAATTCCAGACCTTTCAGGCCGAAAATCAGGGTGACATCGCTGCGATCATCCTGAAACAGGTTGTAGCCATACCCTAAATTGTAAAAGCGCGAGTTATCTTCGATGCCGACACTCGCCTCGACCACGATGATGTCATCATAGTTTTCGGAAAAATTGATTATGTTCGATTCACGATCGATGGAGAAGTAACCAAAAACCAGGCTGTGTTTTTCATTGAATCGATACGCGCCATAGATAGTTTTCACCTTGTCGTTACTCGGTAAATTGAGGTTGCCCTCAAGATCGATAAAGCGTGATTTTCCGGTGATATTTGAAGTTACTTTTATCTTGGAGTCGAACTCGACGATGCCTAAACCGACACCGAGGGCAAACTTTTTACTTTCGTAAGCCACGGCTTCTTCGCCGGCAAGGTCGGCGTTCGCCAACGCCACGCCAGCATAAAGTAGCAAAAACAGGAATGTTACAAGTTTCCCGGCCGGTTGGTGTCGGTACCTGAGCTGCATTTCCATCACCTGTTTACTTCGGACATTCTCCTTCGACCCATGATGTCGCGTTGGCATCACTGCATGCGCCACAGCCATTAGAGTAGGTTTTCACACTGCCATCCGTCAGGGTCCCACAGACCGGGCGGTAATCCATCGTACAGACCTGGGGGCGGGGTTCTTCGCAGACGGTTGCAGCACCAGCGTTCTGGGAACTATCCTCACCGGCAATGCCAGGTCCGGTAAAAAATATCAGGGTTGCCAGCAGGGTTGAGAAAAGCGTTTTCATGAATTTTTTTGCCTCAATAAGTGTTGCTATAGATCTTACCGCTTTTCGTGATCGCGCGCAGCGGCGGACTAAGCCTTCGCGATGCAGAATTAGTATATATAATCGCTGATAATTTCGACGAGGTGATCGACCCACCGATCCGGGATCGGCTCAAGCAGCTCCGGCGAACCGCGAAAATCAGGCTCGAACAGGCGATCGAGTAGTTGATCGGCAACCTCCGGCGCCGAACTCGCTATGTTCAACTCGCGGTTGATGCGCAGGCTCAGGCGATCGAAATTGGCGGAACCAACACACACCCAGCCGTCGTAAATCGCCGCCTTCACGTGCGAGAATCCCGGGTATATGAATACGCGAATACCGTGTTTCAGCATGAGGTTCGCGGCCAGTACATTACTGCGATTAATCGGCCCATGATCCGTTTCCATGGGAATAATGACGCGCACGTCGACACCCCGGCGACGCGCCATGACCAGCTCGCGTAGCAAGCTGTCATCGGTAAAGTAGGCGTTTTGAATGTAAATAAAACGCTGCGCTCGCCGAATCGCCTTGAGTTGCGCATTGTAGATTTCATAGTTGCCGGGCCCGGTGAGCAGTACCCGCAGCGGGGAAGCTTCGTGCGCGGCCTCGTCTTTGCGCGGGCTGGCCTGCGCGATCAGATAACCGAGGTCGCCGAGCGGTCCGGCATGCCCCCAGGCCAGTTGAAATTCACGATCGATATCACCGACCACCGGTCCCTGTATTTCCATCATCAGGTCGTGCCAGTCGTAGCGATATTCACGGCCGATGTTCATGCCGCCGACAAATGCGATTTCATGATCGATGAGCGTCGATTTGACGTGGTCGCCGGTGAACCAGGGGTTGGCTTTCTGACGCACGTTGACGCGCGAATCCGACTCCAGGTAAAGACGCACCGAGGCAGGCGGTAAATGGTCGTCGGGCAAGGACGCGGATTCCGACATCGTACTCGAAATAGTGCCGAAACCGTCGAGCAGCACCTTCACCTCGACGCCCTCGTTGGAGCGCCGTTTCAACAGCTCGCCAATCTTGACCGCGTAGTCGTCGTTGTCGAAAATATAGGTCTGCAGCTGCACCGATTTCCGCGCCGCGCCGACCGTATCGATAAAACGCGTGAAGTAGGCTTCACCATCCACCAGCACATCCACCTTGCCAGAGGATAAGGGGTGGCTGGCAATTTTATCCAGCTCGTTTTCCCAGAGCTGCAGATCCATCGCTGGTGCATCAGCGAGCGGCGGCACCGGCTTGTTGTCGAGGCCGGTGGCCCAGTCGATGCTCAGCGTCGCTGTCGTGGTATCGGTCACCACGAAGAACAGGCGGTAGAGCGACGAAACCGGGCGCTGCACAAGATTTACCAGGTGGCTTTGCATCATATGGCCAAAGGCCTGGCCGCTTTTCATTCCGGGCACCGCGGTTGCGGTGAGCGGCTGCAGCGGAACGTTCCTGAAAAAGGCCAGCAGGCGGCGCTCGGTGTTGATGTAGAGGAAGGGAAGCGAGTATAAACCGGTATCCCCGGTATTGAACACGAACTCGGTTTGCGTGATTCCCTGTTCGCGCAGGAAATCATCCAGGATCGGACGGCCACGGCGCATGAATTCGACGAAGTGCAGGCGCTCCCGCACCGGGTAATCGGCTGGCTTTTCCAGCAGTCGCATGGCCCGGAACTGCCCGGCACGGTCATAGAAAAGAAAGTACTCGGTGTACTCGAAATCGATCACCACCCCGGTTCCGTTAGCCGGCACTACGCTGCGCAGCATACGATCGCGCAGAAACTGCCACTGATCGATACTGAAGATGGGGATACTGACCGCTTCGGGCGGAAGCGACCAGGCCGTTTCCTGGTGGTACTGCATCGGCACCAGGCTGGGAGTCGCATAGTTCAACGGCGCCGGCCCATCGATCAACTCGATCCTGTCGCGCCAGTCGCCACCCGCATACAGGATGCGATCACCGCGACGGTATTTGACAAAGAAATTCGCCTCCCCGCGGTAACCCTCGAGCGCCACCATGGGCGGCCCCTCGGCATCGGCGGCGATATCGTCAAGCGGTAGCGTAGCCGAACGCGACGCGCAACCGACCTCGAACAGGACGACCAGAAGTAGCAGGCTAACAAGGTTCCAACTACGCAAGTTTCAGCCTTCGTGATAACAATCCAGTCCTGCAAGTTGATTCCTTTTGCCGGTCGATGTCAATCGAGGCAGGTGGGAGCAGCCCCAAACCCGACTGCACGGGGGATTATCCATTTACGCGGTGTTGATGTAAGGTATCGCTATGTTAAACCCCGGCGGGGTTAGCTCAGTTGGTAGAGCGTCAGCTTCCCAAGCTGAATGTCGCGAGTTCGAATCTCGTACCCCGCTCCATTTTTTAACTGCAATCCGGGAAGGTTTTCGCGGAGGCGCAGAGATGCGGGGTGCGCAGGGGTTAGAAGGGCAACAATGACCGTACCCCGTGTTGTGCATTTATGCGAAGATTAGCGCTTATGGAAAGCTTCATTCGCGCATTGCCCAAGATCGAACTCCACCTCCACATCGAGGGCAGCCTCGAACCCGAGCTGATGTTCGAGCTGGCGCGCCGCAACAAGATCGACATCCCGTTTCAATCCGCCGGTGAAGTCCGCGCCGCCTACGAATTCAGCAACCTGCAATCCTTTCTCGATATCTACTACCAGGGCGCCAATGTGCTCGTCGAAGAACAGGATTTCTTTGACCTGTGCTGGGCTTACCTGCTGCGTTGCCAACAGGACAACGTGCAACACACCGAGATATTTTTCGACCCACAAACCCACACCGATCGCGGCATTGCCTTCGATACCGTTATCGCCGGTCTGTATCGCGCGCTCGAACGGGGCAGAACCGAACTCGCTATCAGCAGTCACCTGATCCTGTGCTTCCTGCGCCACCTCGACGAAGAGTCTGCCTTTGCAACACTGCAACAGGCGCTGCCGCACCGCGACAAGATCATCGCCGTCGGCCTCGATTCGGCCGAGGCGGGAAACCCGCCGGAGAAATTCCAGCGCGTGTTCGCAGCCGCACTCGAAGCAGAATTCAAAACCGTTGCCCACGCCGGTGAAGAAGGTCCCGCGAGTTACATCCGCGACGCCATCTCGCTGCTCGGCGTGTCACGCATCGATCACGGCGTGCGCTGCGTCGAAGACCCTGAGCTGGTGCGACAACTGATTGCCAGCCGCATGCCATTGACCGTCTGCCCGCTGTCGAATGTTAAACTGCGCGTGTTCGAGGATATGCGCCAGCACAATGTCGTCGAGCTGTTGCGGCAGGGACTGTGCGTCACGCTGAACTCGGACGACCCGGCTTATTTTGGCGGCTACATGAACGATAATTTTCTCGCCCTCGCTGCGGCGCATACGCTGAGTCGCGCAGAGATCGCCCGCTTCAGCCGGAACGCGATCGAAGCGAGTTTCGCCAGCACGGAGCGCAAGCAGCAGCTTGTTGCCGACCTGGAAGCGTTTTTGCAGTCACAAACCTGAACGGGATTCGATTAATGAAAATCAAGAGTCTTGAAGTTTACCTGCTTGGCGGCCCACAAGAAGAACGGCCACACTGGGTGTCTCATTTTCCGGTGCCGGCAGCAAACGAGCTGCTGGTGGTGTTACACACCGACAGCGGGCTGTCGGGCTTCGGCCTGGCGAGCAGTAACGGCTCGCTCGAACAGACTGCCGCAATGTTCAGCGACGGCTTGCAGGACTTCATCATCGGGGCAGACGCGCTTGCACCCGAGCGTCTCTACAACTCGCTGTTTGCATTAACCTGGCAGAGCATTGTTGCCGAAAAAGGCTGGAGCAAGGCGCAGATCGTGCTGGCTTCGGCGGCGGTCGACATCGCCATGTGGGACATACTCGGCAAACACTGTGCGTTACCCCTCTACCGCCTGTTTGGTGGCCACCGCGACTCTGTCCCCTGTTACGTCACCTGCGCCTACTACCGCGACGGTAAAGACCTGGGCGAACTGCGCGACGAGATGCAAATGCTGAAATCACAGGGACATCGAGCGTTCAAGGCCAAGATCGGGGCGCTAAGCCTCGAGCAGGACATGGAACGGCTGCGTGTGGTTCGCGATGTCATCGGTGACGACGCCGAACTCATGATCGATGTCAATTGCGGCTGGGACCTGCCGACCGCACTGGCCGCGGTCAAGCGCCTTCCGGAGGTGAATCCGCGCTGGCTGGAAGAACCGCTGCACTGGTACGACGACCGTCGCCTGTTAAGCCTGCTGGCGCAAAAAACCGACATTCCGCTTTCCGCCGGCGAGAGTGAAGCGAACGCCCATGGTTGTCGAGCCCTGCTCGAAGAACAGGCCATACAAATCCTGCAATTCGACTGCACGCGCATGGGTGGCTTTACCATGGGCCGTAAACTCGCGGCGCTGGCCGAACTCAATCATGTCGATGTGGCGCCACACCACGATTGTTTCATCCACGCACACATCGTCGCCGCAAGCCCTGCCGGACTGATCGTGGAATCCTTCACCGACCCGGAACGTGATCCGCTACAGGCCGATCTATTCGAAAATCCGCCCATCATCGAAAACGGGACGATGAACCTCAACGAGGCGCCCGG
>Ga0164315_10003299_pt1 | contig 12510 bp, 12 predicted proteins | sample GuaBasSedimGuay6_FD_113737 | JGI IMG/M metagenome (GOLD analysis project Ga0164315, IMG submission 113737) | Subseafloor sediment microbial communities from Guaymas Basin, Gulf of California, Mexico - Guay6, Core 4569-2, 0-3 cm | ecosystem: Environmental > Aquatic > Marine > Hydrothermal vents... | reverse complement strand
GGAGGCTGTGTTTTCTGTTCATCGGCGAGAGCCACATCAGCACCGGATGCCCATGCCGGAAGGACAAAAAGGTTACCATCAGTACGTTCCCCCTGAAGGGCTACATACAAATCTCCCGATCTGCACAGACGCGAGTCGGCTCTGCCTCTGAAGATTTCAGCATCCGGATTACCCGTCAGACGGCCGCCGGTTATGGCAGCAACCCTGGCGGCAGTCACTGTACAACCTCAATATCATCAGGGAATCTCACAAGAAGAACACTTTCCGGATCAGCTTCTCTGAGCCCGAGGGATTTTTCAGCAACCTGATAAATTCGTTCGGGAGCATCATAAACAGCAATACCGGCAAGTATCCGTTTATTTTCTTCCAGTTTATCCAGCTGCTGCGCCTCAGAGACTTGAGTTTCTTCAATAGCTACAGCGAAGCGGTAGCCCTGAAGAACCTGAAGCATCATTAAAAGAGGAACACTGATCAGTGCCAGAGAAACAAGCACCCGCCTCATTTTACATATCCCTCTGCCGGTTTTTCCATTACCCGGAACTTTGCACTACGGGAAGGAGGATTCATTCGGCACTCCGATTCTGAAGGAACCAGGGGTTTTCGGGTGAGCACATTGAAAGTTCCGCCGAACCTGATATCAAGAGCTCTGAAAGCTCTTTTCACCAGCCTGTCCTCCAGAGAATGGAAACTGATAATTCCCAGGCGTCCTCCAGGAGCCAATAAGTCCGGAGCAATCGCCAATAAGCGGCTGAGTCGGTCCAATTCGCCGTTAACGGCTATCCTCAAAGCCTGAAAAGTTCTGGTTGCTGCATGAATACGTCCATGTCGAGCTTGTGGAGGGACGGCACCGGCAATAATTCCTGCCAGCGTCGAGGAGTTTTTAATAGGAGCTTTTTTACGCTCAGCAACAATTCTTCTGGCAATCCGCCTGCTGAACCGTTCCTCTCCGAATGTGAAAATAAGATTGGCAAGATCTTCCTCTCTTAATGTATTCACCAGATCCGCTGCATCCCTTTCACCATCACTCTCCAGCCGCATATCCAGAGGTTCATCTGATTTAAAAGAAAACCCCCGGCCGCTGCCATCGTAATGGTAAGTAGAGATACCCAGATCCATCAGGATGAGATCGGGAGAATTACCTTTCCAGTTGTTAAGAACTTCATCGGTCCAGCCGGTTTTCAGCTCAAACCGCTCCTGCCACTCTGATAGTCTTGCACCGGCCCGCTCACCCATCACAACATCAGCATCGATACCGACAACACGGCATTCAGGGTAGGCCTCCAGGAAGCGGAGTGAATGTCCGCCTTCACCAAGAGTACCGTCAATAATCAAGGCATCCGGCCGGGACGGGACAAGATGTCCCATCACCTCATCCGGCATAACCGGGGTATGAACAGGAATCACAAGACTGTCTCCGATCCGCCGAGACCCTCCCAGGTCTGTTTCACCTCGGCGGAACGGTCTTCTTCAAACCTGTCGTAGACAATCTCATCCCATATCTCCAGGCGCTCACCCATTCCCAATAGATAACAGTCCCGGTTCAGTCCCATAGACTTCATCAAAGACGGGGAAAGCTTGATTCTCCCGGCTTTGTCCACAGAAACCTCCTCCGCCGGAGCGATAAACCTGCGCAGGACATCCTGGGTATTCAGTGAAAAGACAGAAGCTCCGTCAACGAGCTGCCTGGAAACTCTTTCCCATTCTTCAGGGAGATAAAGCCAGAGGCATTTTTCCGCCCCTTTTGTAAGAATGAGGCTGTTGCCTTGAATCTTCCCACGAATTTTCGAAGGAAGGGACATTCTTCCTTTGTCATCAATTGTGATGTTAAATTGTCCCCAGATTCCAACTATTCCCACGTTTTCCTACATCTCCCCACTTTTTCCCACTAGCCACATGTTAGCCCCGGAAAATTCTATCGTCAATCAAGAGGGGACAGAAAACCGACTTCGAGTTATCAAGTTGACGGAAAACTACTACACATACGATTAGCATTGCCGGTTTTTGTATAAAATTCGAACTGAAATGCGATCAATCGTTCAAAAACAGTCCGATGATAAGAACAGCCAAGTTCTGGAGAAGAGTGTGGGAAATCAGGAGATAATAGTATTAACCGGGGAATTGAACACCGAAGAGCAGAGAGCGAGAACCAGAACCTTACTGGAAGAAAAATGGGATTCGGGAATAGAATCCTTGAATATTGATTTTTCAGAGGTAACAGCAATCGACTTTGATTCGTTAACCGAATTACTGAAAATACGGAACCGCTTTCTACAAGCAGAAACTGATGTTGAACTTATAAATATTCCTGAAAGAATTAACCGGATTATGCAGATATTTCAGGTTCCTGTCTCCGAAAAACGCGGTAATCAATATCTTTGAAAATATTATTACGTTTCTCGAGTTTGGTTAACCATTCAGTCTTTACGGTATTTCGGCATAGACTTTCGTAAATCCTGTTAAAATTACTGATATGATTTTTTACCCGCCGCTCAGCATAAAGTACGGTTGTTCCTGTCTTGATAATAAAGGGCCAATCCGAGGCCTGGGATAATAGCAGTTCCCGGGCGGCCTGATTCAGGGTTCGGAGTTTCAACCCCTTCTCATCGGGGAACCTGTCGACAAGCTCGGCCATGCGCTCAACCATTTTATGTGTATGACGATAAATCCAGTCATTTGAGCCATCAAGCCATACCTGGCCGTAACCCTTGTCTCCCCAACTGGAAAAAGCCGGGCGTGTAACCTGGGAATGCGGCCAGACATGAAGATACTCACTGGGAGTTACCTGAACCAGCTGATGTTCGGTGGATTGGAACTCCCTGAGCAGTGAATCAAGAAAATGCGGTCCTTCAAACCACCAATGGCCGAATAGTTCCGCGTCAAAAGGTGCCACAATCAGCGGCGGCCTATCCATCAGCTCTGAAATTGTTTCGCATTGCCGGATACGGTTCTGGAGAAAGGTTACGGCATCCATCCCGGCTTGAGCTCTACCTTTTTCAGGGTTATAGAGTTCTTTCTGATCTGTATCTCCAGTTATGGCGTGATACTTAAAACCTGTATTCACTCGATTTCCCGCTTCCATGGCATAGGGAGCGATGTATTCTTCAGTAAGATCAAAACCGATATCCCTGTAAAATTCACGATAAACAGGATTACCGGGAAAGCCGTCACCAGCCGACCAGATAGCATTGGATGCTGCCCTGTCCCTTCCAAATACAGCCGTCCCGTTGGGAGTTCTCAAAGGAGCATACACCCCGTAGTTCGGGGGGTTGTCCGCATGAAGGACGCCGTGAGCTGATGAGAAAAAATATTTAATACCGTAGGGCTTCAGGTAATCCTCAAGGCCGGGAAAGTAACCGCATTCCGGCAGCCAGATTCCCTCGGGCATTGATTTAAACAGCCGATCATGATTTTCCAGAGCAATGAGAATTTGATTTCTTATCATATCCGGAGATTCCCGGTACATTGGCAAAAATGCGTGTGTAGCAGTGGAGGTTATCAGCTCAAGATTACCCAATTCATGAAAATGTCTGAAACCGTCAAGAATATTCCCGTTATAGAAGTTCAGAAAATCTTCCCGGTTGTTCATGTAAAGTTCTCGGTACATCCGGGAAACTTTTAAGCCGGGAATATCCCCATTCAGGCGAACCAGTTCCTTATCAGAGAGTTCCAGCAGCCTGTCCAGATGATTAACATACCGTTCACAGAGGAGATTATCCTCCAGCATGGAAGTTAATGTGGGGGACAGGGAGATGGTAATTCTGAACGGGACTCCATCCTTTTCCAAACCCCGAAAAACTCTGAGCAGGGGCAGATATGTTTCAGAAAGAGCTTCAAACAGCCAGTTTTCTTCAAGAAACCGACTGTACTCAGGATGACGAACATAAGGCAGGTGGGCATTGAACACCAGGGCAATAAGCCCCCGGCTGTTTTCCAGATTATTCGTCATACGTCTTGAATCTCCACTTCACCGGAAATTGTCATGATTCGCTGGGGATTGTCCTTTTCTGAATAACTATTGCCGGGGAATGATCCGATGTCCGTTGAGAAACCGGAAAGTTCTATCAGTTTATTCTGTGTGTTATCAACTTTTCCGAATATCGGTGCAACATAGTCCCTGGAACTTTCAACGATGTTGGACCGGATAATAAGTGATTCTTTTTCACCCAGCTGCGCATATATTTCCGCACCGTAGAATGCATCTTCACTGGGTAAATTGATATAGCGCCGTAAATCACCGAATTGGATGGGGATATCAAACCAGTCAACATAGGAGTCCTTACCCCAGTCCGGTGCTGCCAGTTCAGTAACCCTCAGCATCAAGCCGGAGTAATCGCTGTTTTCATTCAATTCATTCAGGATTCTATCTTCAATATCCCAATAGCAGTAAACCCAGGAAGGATCTCTCAGCATCAGAACAAGCCGTGTTTCGGTATACCTCTCAGGAAGCTCAACGTCATCTCCAAAATCAACAAAAAGCTCCTGATCCTGGCTGACAGAGTATTTTTTAGCTTCAATCTGAATAGTGAGATTGTTGTTCCCTTCCCGATCGAGACGCTCTTCTTCCAGCGCTTCAAAAATCAGGGAGATAAGAGCTTCTTTATCCATATCCTGAAGAACATTGATATTGCCCTTGTCAGCGATATGGGATAGTTCATTGTAACTCAGGGATCGAAGCCTGTCTTTTGTCATTAAAACTCCGTAAGGCGACTTGCTCTGTCAGGATTGACGGGCTGGAGGCATCCTAGGAAACTTACAGATAGAGTGTCAAGAGGAGAAATCCTGAGCACCTTTAAAGGAAAAGTAAAATTAATGAAAAAATATGTAATTCTGCACGGTCACTTTTATCAGCCGCCCAGGGAAGATCCATGGACAGGATTAATTGAAGCTCAAGAGTCTGCAGCCCCCTACTCCGATTGGAACCGCCGAATTACGGCGGAATGCTACGCTGCCGGCGCCTCCAGCCGGATTCTGGACGGTGATGGCGCTATTCTTTCCATAAAAAATAACTACAGCCACATGTCTTTCAATTTCGGTCCCACACTTCTCTCATGGATGGAAACAGAAGCTCCACAGACATATCAGCGTATCATTGATGGAGACCGGTTGAGTAAAGAACGTCTGGGTTTTGGAAATGCCGTAGCCCAGAGTTATAACCATACAATTCTCCCTCTGGATACTCCTGAAGATGTGCTGACCCAGATTCGCTGGGGCTTATCTGATTTCACCCATAGATTTAAACGTCCCGCCGAGGGGATGTGGCTTCCGGAATGTGCAGTGAATGAGATGGTTATTGATATTCTTATCAATGAGGGAATGAGATTCCTCATACTTTCTCCATGGCAGGCTCACTCTCTGGAAATGGAGACTGGAGAATGGGAGCCGCTCAATAATAATCCGGCTCCCTCAGACAGGCCGTTTTACATCAGCAGACCCGGAGGACAGATCGCCGTTTTTTTCTACAATCCTGAGCTGGCTTCCGGTATATCCTTCGGTCATCTGCTGCGCTCAAGGGAGGGACTTGAAAAAGCCCTGAGAGAAACCCTCAACCAATCGGCGAATCCACTTGTAACTATTGCAACCGACGGAGAAATTTACGGGCATCATGAGCCTTTCGGAGATATGTGTTTCTCCGCTCTTTTGGATAATCTGGGAGAAAAACCAGATCTCATTTTCACAAATTATGCTGCATACCTCGAATTCCATCCTCCGGTACAGGAAGTAAGACTCCGCCCGGGAGATGATAACAAAGGAACCTCCTGGAGCTGTGAACACGGTGTAGGCCGGTGGTTTCGTGACTGCGGCTGTACAACAGGAGGAGAAGAAGGCTGGAACCAGGCCTGGAGGCTCCCCTTTAGAAAAGCCTTTGACAATCTAAAACATAAAGCAGAACCTCTATGGACAAAAAAAATTGAATCACTTACAGGAAGCAATGCCAGAAGGATTCTGGATTCATACGGAGAGGTACTCTCCGGGGCTGTATCTCCCATGGATTTTGCTGAAAAGGTAATGCATGAAACAACTGGAAATACTCTTCAAAAACAGCAGGATCTTCTAAGACTGCTGGAAGGTATTAAGTTTCTCCAATTCATGTACACATCCTGTGGATGGTTTTTTTCCGAATTGTCAGGTCTGGAACCGGTACAGAATATGCGTTATGCCTACAGAGCTGCAGGTTTAATAGACTCAGATGGATCGGTTGGGCTGATTCAGAGGCTTCAATCAAATCTCTCAGATGCACATAGTAATATTAGAACAAAGGGCAGCGGATCCCGAATACTTGAAGAATCAGTAATTCCTGAGATACTGCCGGAAGCCAAATCAGCAGCAATTTTTTTCTGGCGGAATCTGTACAATCTGCCGGGTAAAGAGAAAACCACCAATGGAGTATGGCAAGGGATCGATCTCCGGAAAAAAACTATCTCTATCGATGACGGCAGTCAGGAATTAACCGGTTTCATCTCATTCAAAAATGTTTCTACATTGGAAACATACAACTATAAATTCAGAGCATTAACCGACAAACATTCTTTCTGTAGAGAAGTTGACATATCCATCGATTCACGATGGATAACTATTCCCATCAGCACTATGCCGACGGCATTGAGAATTGAAATACAGAAAACATTACTCAACGAATCTGAAGACAGTTTAAAGGAGTTTCTGGGATCTAAAGCAAACCAGCGGCTGCGGGACCTGTTGATAGTTCAGACATTAAAGGTTCCTTTCGGAGCCTCAGGGTGGCAAAGCCTGGAACTTTCACTCTATTACGGCCCTCTCCTGATTCTGGACCAGCTGGAGAACACTCCGGCAGAGAAATGGGAAGAACTTCTATTATCTCTTGACGAAATGCTCACCCATCGTGAGTCGATCGGGATGGACAGCGGCAACGGATCTGTCGAAAACATCTCAGGGAAAATTGTATCCCGTGTGTCAGGTATTCTTCAAAAAAGAAGTAATCGGGAAGCCCTGGAACAGCTGGTGTTATTTCTGGAGATTCTTCAACGGCATGGACTGCAGCCCTTAAAACCCTTTGTTCAGAATGCCGTATTTGCACTCCTGGATGAGCGCTTTAATTGTGATGAGGAGAATAGTTCAGTAGAAGGCGAATGCCCCAGCAATGACGACCTGATCGATCTTGCCAGACTTGTGAATATCAACCCCGAAAGATTTGGTTTATGAATTATAGTCTAAAGTGGCTTACGGGCAGCCATCAGCACAACATCACCGAAGTTCCATTTTTTGGCCAGTACATCAGCTATTTTTTTTATCCATCCCGGAACTGAGCCTACAGCCAACCCACCCCATGTCCGCACCAGTTCCACCTCCAGCCCTGAGTTCGTCAGCAGCCGCTTTAAAGTGGTTTTACTGAATAAAGTTACATGGTCCGGTATGGCAGAACGCCAGGAAGAGCCGTACAGCCGTGCTTGAAAACCGTCAAAACCAGGGGTAACACAGACAAATACCCCGCCGGGCATCAGCACTCTCACCACTTCTGCAGCAAAGTCTGAGGGGCTGCTTACATGCTCAATTAAATGAGAGGCATGTACAAAGGAAAACTCAGAATCAGGGAAATCGGCTTTCTCCAGAGTTACTGCCCGGATGTTCACCCCATATTCGCGATTTCCGAAATCGACAGACTCAGCACAGAGTTCCACACCGGCTGTTTCCCAACCGGCCAGTTTAAAGTGCTTCAGAAGACGTCCGGTAGCACAGCCGATATCAAGGATGTTACGCTTATCCGGTAAAGACGGAACTATTTTTTCGAAAAAACAGGCATCTTTCAGCCCCAGCATCATCAGTTTAAAGAACGATTCCTCATTCCGAATCTCATAATCAAAATACTCCGAGTCGTATCGGGCTTTTAAGTCCATCGGTAGAGGTTGGGGATTCTGCAGCATCAGTTTACAAACAGAACAGGACACATAAGAGGCACCTTCAATCTCCCACTTTCGACGGAACTGTGTACCACCGCATACAGGACACTTTATCAGACGGGATTTTTCATTGTCCCCGGGAATCTTCGAAAACGTTCTCATCGAACTGTCAATTTCCATGAACGGGACACAACCCGGCCGATTTCATCCCGTATCCGCAGTTCCAAAGTGCCCTTGCCCGCATTTAAAAGAACATCGGGGAACCACAACTGTCCATCCGGATTGTAGACATGCTGAAACAGAAACGGTTCCGGGGTTTTCAGAACTACACCATTGTCGCTTTCCTCAAGTGCATCAAAACGAAGGCTCCCGATACTCTCTCCTACCCAGAACAGGGATACTTCAACAGGTATGGCAATAAGCCCGGAAGACAGAAAGTCAGAAACTACAACAGTCCAGCGCCCCGGAGGCAGCTCTACCTCATCCATAAGCTCAAGATGTCTATTCCCGTTAACCAACTCAACAATTCCCACAGGAGCTGAACTTATATTCGTTCTGGAAGGAAGAAGAGTTATGGGATCTACAATACGGGATTGTTTGATATCAGTTATCTCAAACAGCCAGGAATCCTCCCCGGCATAACCCAGCCATTCCCCCCGGGAAACGTTTCGGCTCAGATCGGGTCTCATTTCTATACCGCTGTAGGAAGATCTGAACCCATCCTCATGCTCTACAACAAGAAGGCCATCACCGGAATCAGAAGTCCAGATAACTTCTCCCCCGCTCCAGGATCTTACTCTCTGTCCTTCGGATAAAAAAGACAAACCACGGCTGAAATGCCCCCCTCTTGCCGCCCCGAAAGGCTCCTGAACATAAGCTGGATTATCCGGCCATTCCCTGGAATCCACCGTAAATACGACAACTGACAGTGTAAAGGAAACAAGGAGAAATCGGATCACTTTATTCATCGTATAGAGAACCCCAGAACCGCGATGCTGTTTCCGGAAACGATAAGAGCATAATCCCTGTCTCTGACAATTTCAGCTGTATCCGAAGGCAAGGAGCTTTCAAACAGAGTTATATCATGCCGGGTGAGTATTTTCATCGTATCGTTCCCTTCATCTTTGCCAAAAAGGAGCAGTGTATCTCTCACCGGATTATCAATAACATTCACCAGCCTCCCGGAAAGATTAAGAGGATGAATCCCATAGTCATTCAGATTCACAACATTAACATATCCATTATTTTCATAGAGAACCTGCCTGTCGTTCCGGATAAAATCGATTGAAACCAGACGGCGGAAATCAGTACCTGTATCATGATGTGCAACAGGTCTGTAACCGTTTTTTCTCTCTTCCAGAAGAACAAACCTCTGGGGATCCAAACCGCTTATCAGGGCAATTTTCGACCCATCACCTGATAAGGCTCCACCGTAAACAGCTTCAACACGGCTGCCCCCCGGACTGTAATCTAAAAGAGCCTTCCCGGTATCATCAATCAGTTCCATCCGTCCATCCAGCAATCCAACGAGAGTTTTACCCGGGATGCCGTCAAGAACTGTAATCGGAGAAATAAATTCCTTAGTCCATAACCGTCTTCCATTTTGAGGATTAATTTTTGAAAGGGTTCCGGAATCATTTCGATAAAGAAACAACTGGCCGTTACGGGTAACTGGATATCCGGTATCCGGAATACGGCTGATCAGCCGGCCGTCAGGTTCCATAAGAGATAAACCATTATCCCCTGAAACGGCGATCCAGTGCTGATCAACAGCCATGCGCTCTGCCTTGAAGAAGTTGAGTAATTCATGATCAGAATCAAGGTATCCGGCATTATTTCCATTTCGAATCACCGAAGCTGTGGTGGAAGAGGATGATACCGTGGAGCCGGTTGCTTCCAGGATTGTCAGAGAATCAGGGGAGACAATGAGTTCCTTTCCAGACCCCCGCGGGAAAAGAAAGTAATAAACAGTTATCAGTATCAGGCCGATGAGGAAGACACCCCGTTGTTTCATACGTGGACGAACGCCTCCCTTCTCACCGTGGATGGTTCATCCTATACGATAGCCGGCAATGAGGTCAAATATTAAGGAGTCAGATGGTATGAATGCTGAAGAACTGATGAAAGAAGCCGCCAAAGCTGCAAAAAATGCTTACGCCCCATATTCAAAATTCAGAGTTGGTGCTGCATTGCAGATGGCCGACGGAACGGTGATTACCGGGGTTAATGTCGAAAACCGATCTTTCGGCCTATCCAATTGTGCAGAGAGAACAGCCATTTTCACCGCAGTAAACCTGGGAAGAACAGATATCACTGGCATTGCCATAGCAGGACCCGATGCATGGGAACCTCTACCCCCCTGCGGTGCCTGCCGGCAGGTGATAACAGAGTTCTGCCCGGCAGATATCCCGGTGTATTACGATAATGGAAACGGCGGATTTATCACCTCTTCGGTTGGAGAACTGTATCCCGCTAATTCTCTTATGGATATGGCTGAAAAAAAATCTTAATTATTACCTATACTGCCGACACGGCTGATTCGGGATGCATCTTCACGAACTTTATGGTCAGCATCCATTTTCTTCTTCCATATTTCAATTTTTTTCTTTAGATTTATCGCATCATTCTGGCGGCCGAGCATCATTGAAAGGCGCTTCAGGGCTCCCAGGAAACTTATAGCCTTCCTGAAATCATCGGCACGTTTCGTTGCCACCTCATATTTCAACCTGTAATCGTCTGCAGCGCTTTCGAGCATTTTTCGAGTGAGATTAAAGAACTCAATACGCTCACGGTAGCCCTCATTCCGAGGATCCATGCCCTGTACAAGAGTTTTTAAATCCAGGCAGTTCTTGGCAATCGCAGCCAGGCGGGCATCCAGATCCACCATCGGCCACTTCCATTTTGAGTTTTCACCAAAACCGATTCTTACCATGGAAAGAGCCAAACCCGCCTTACGTATCAGGTCGTAACGCTTCATCTCATTAAATGAAAAGGTTGCTTTCAGATATTCTTCATAATCACTGAAAGGAACATCAATCAGGTCTGTAAAAACCTTTTCCAATTGAATAACGGCAAGAGAACAGGATTTTTTAGCCTCGTTCAATTCACTTTCGTTTTTCACTCCCAACAGGGTAACAGACAGGGAATTCATCACCAGATGGTAGGACGCAGCAGTCAGATTGTCCTCTGCCAGAGAGAGACGTTTGTACGGGTCTCCGGCGTTATGCCCCTTGAGAACAGCCTCTATCCGGCGCTCTTTGTCTTTCAGTTCCGTTATATTTTTTCTATATGGAGCGATGCGTTCGAAGTATTTCTTTTTAGCTTCTTCTTTAACCTTCGCCACTTAAGTGCTCCCTTTCTTCAAGCAACCGGGCTGCATAACCCAGGGATTCGGCATTATCACCGTCCCCTGCAAGCATCCGGGCTATCTCACGAATCCGCAAATCACCTTCAATATTCTGAACTCTTGTAACAGTTCTTCCGTCATGAGAATACTTGTTAACCTGCAGATGATTATCGGCGAAGACGGCGATGGACGCAAGATGTGTGATACAAAAGACTTGCTTGGATAACGACAATCCATGAAGATGTTCACCCACTGAACGGGCCACCTCTCCACCGATACCCGTATCCACTTCGTCAAAAATCATTGTCTGTATGGTATCTGACTCACTTAAAGATGATTTCACCGCCAGCATCACCCGGGATAATTCACCACCGGAAGCAACTGATTTCAAAGATTGAGGTGATTCACCCCTGTTCGCCGATAAAAGAAACTCAACAGCATCAGAACCGTGGGGTCCTATCACTGCCCGCCCTTCACTGCTTCGCCTCCCTTCCAGCTCCACCTTGAATCTGGCATCCGCCATCCCCAGAGCATGCAGATGCTTTTCAGTTTTCTCCTGAAGCTGAACGGAAGACTCCCGGCGAATCCGGCTTAATACAGCTGCTTCAGCAACAATTTTCGCCTGCATGGCATCCCGCTCTGCTGACAATTCACGGCGTTGTTCATCCCTGTTATCAAATCCTTCAAGACGTATTCGGGCCTGTGAAGCATATGCCTTTACCTCGGTGATACTGAGAGCCCCGTATTTTTTCTCCAGCATACTGATCCTTGCCAGCCGTTCATCAATATTTTCCAGTTCTGCCGGGTCGTATTCCGCCGTATCCCGCCTCTTTCTCACTTCATCAATAATATCTTCAATCTCAAAAAAAGCACTGTCAAAACGCTGAAGAATCTCAGTCAGTGAGGAATCGATAATAAGGGTTTTGTTCAGTATTTCCCTGGCATTCCGTAATCCGCTCAGTGCACCGCCGCGGGCTTCAGCTGATACATCCAGAATTTTCTCAAGATTGCCGGCCAGCTCTTCAAAACCAGAGAGCATCTTCTGCCGCTCTTCCAGTACTTTCTCTTCACCATCACTCAGCTCGGCAGTATCAATTTCATCCACTGCAAAACGCAGGTATTCAGCTTCCCGGATCATTTGAGCATCTTCCCGGTCGAGCTCTTCCAGCTGTTTACCCATATCTGAAAGCCTTGAAAAGAGCACGGTGAAGTTCTGAACACGCTCCTCAATACCGGCAAAACGATCCAGGAGTTTTCTGTGGACGGCAACTTTGAATAGAGACTGATGCT
>Ga0164315_10003298_pt1 | contig 12515 bp, 7 predicted proteins | sample GuaBasSedimGuay6_FD_113737 | JGI IMG/M metagenome (GOLD analysis project Ga0164315, IMG submission 113737) | Subseafloor sediment microbial communities from Guaymas Basin, Gulf of California, Mexico - Guay6, Core 4569-2, 0-3 cm | ecosystem: Environmental > Aquatic > Marine > Hydrothermal vents >... | reverse complement strand
GCGTCACCGGAAACGACCGTAGAACCTGCTAAAACTGACACACAGGTCGTTGCTGAGAAATCAGTTGCCGTCCTGCCCTTCGTCAATATGTCATCTGATCCCGAGCAGGAATACTTTTCCGATGGCATCACCGAAGAGATCATCAATTCACTGGTAAAAATTCCTGGCCTGTCGGTACCCGCACGTACATCAGTGTTTGGCTTCAAAGGCCATCATGGTGACGTACGGGAAATTGGTCAGCAGTTGAACGTCGCTTACATTCTTGAAGGCAGTATCCGTTCACAGGCCAAACAGGTACGTATTACCGCACAGCTGATCAAAGTCGATGATGGATTCCACCTCTGGTCAGAGACCTTCGACCGCCAACTGGACAACATATTTGTTGTTCAGGAGGAAATCGCAGGTGCGATTGCAGAGGTTCTGGTTGGTGAGCTGGGTGCCGGTATCAATACCGTTCCAAATAAAACCGTCAACATGAAGGCCTATGACACCTATCTGAATGGCCGGGCATTATTACGCGACCGGCAACCGAATGTGATTGAAGTATTGGAACAGGCCACGCAGCTTGACCCATCATTTGTACCCGCATGGGCCGCGCTGGCACTTGCTTATCAAATCCATGGTTATTATGTTCCAGGTGGTATAGATCTGCAGGAAAAGGCCATGCGCACGGCGCAGCACGCCTTATCCATGGACCCGCAAAATGTCGATGCGATTGATGCGCTGGCCAGTGCCAAGCGTGACACATGGCAGTGGGCAGAGGCTGAAAAGCTCTTTGATACAGCCCTGGCCATCGATCCACAATCAAGTGAGCTACTGGAAGACTATGCTGAGTTTCTCTGTGCAGTTGGCCGGCATCAGGAGTGCCTCGAGGTCTCTGAGCGCGGATATGCTTTGGACCCGAATTTAATCCCGCTTGCGCGTCACTATGTTTCTGCACTCGAATTTACGGGTCACTTTCAAGAGACACTTGATGCCTATCGACAAGTTGAGCCCAATTGGGACTCCAGACTCCCAACCGATGATGGCCGCGCATCGAAAATTGGTATTGACACTCAGCGGGTTTTATTTGCGGGTGACGTGAAAGCCGCCTTGGAAATAATGCAGGGATTTGAGCCCAGTGAAACTTTCATACCCATCAAAGCCGCTTCACTCAGGGTGCTTACCGGCACTTCGGGTAACCAGGATCTGGATAAACTAAAGGCCATCAATGTCACAAACTACCCGTCTGTCGACTGGTACATAGAATCTATTGAAGCTTATATGCTGGCCTACGCAGGAGACTCGGAACACCTGATTGACGCAACTTTGGAGATCACCAAACGGGCCCGGTGGGGGACCTTGAATTTTGCCTGGTTTCCCATCTGGAAAAATGTACGCAGCAACCCCCGTTTCCAGGAAGTACTCGAACTATACAAATTACCGGAATACTGGGACGAGTCAGGTTGGCCGGAAATGTGCCAACGAGTCGATGAGGAGATCAGGTGTCAATGAGCTTTTTTAATGAAATGAAACGTCGTAACGTGTTCCGCGTCGGCATCGCGTACACGGTGGCCGCGTGGCTGCTGCTACAGGTAACTGATATTGTTTTCCCCCGCATCGGTTTACCTGATTCAGCAGTCACGCTGGTCATCGCTTTACTGATGGTTGAGGCAGCGCCGGGTAATCGCGAGGCAGCCGGTTTCAACTGGCCGCCACCCTCGCCCATCAAATACCCGGCGAAGGATTGGTGATGAGCTTTTTTGACGAACTCAAACGCCGCAACGTAATCCGGGTAGGTTTCGCTTACGCCGTGGTTGGGTGGCTGGTGGCCCAGGTGGCCGATCTGGCATTGGAAAGCTTTGGTGCACCCGACTGGGTGATGAAAACCCTGCTTTTTTTGATATTGCTTGGCTTTTTGATGGCCTTGTTTATCGCCTGGGCTTACGAGTTGACCCCTGAGGGTATCAAGCGAGCTGAAGATGTAGACCCCAACCATTCAATCACCAATCAAACCGGGCGTAAACTGGATCGCCTGGTGATTGTTGTTTTGCTGGTCTCAGTCGGTCTTCTGTTATTTGATCGTTTTTGGCGTGATCAGGCAACCATTGATCCTTTGCCAACCGCTCAAAGTGCGACCCAAACTTCAACCTTACCCGCACAGGAAGTCAGCGCAACAACACCTGGAAGTAATATTGAAGAAACATCTGGCAAGGTATCTGATGAACCATCCGTAGCTGTCCTGCCATTTGTCAATATGAGTTCCGACCCTGAGCAGGAGTATTTCTCGGATGGTATTTCCGAGGAAATCCTCAACGTGCTCACCCGCATTCCCAATCTGAAAGTTGCGGCACGAACATCCTCATTCCAATTCAAGGGTAAGAATCTTGATATCGCTGATATTGGCAAACAATTGCAGGTCAGTCACCTTTTGGAAGGTAGCGTGCGTAAATCGGGTAATACCCTGCGAATTACGGCACAGCTGGTTGAAACTCAGACAGGTTTCCATCTCTGGTCTGAGACTTTTGATCGAAAACTGGAAGATGTTTTTGCCATCCAGGATGAGATCGCCGCTGCCATAGCTGTGGAGTTGCGCACAATACTCTCCAGCGAGGTTAGCACGAGCAGTAAGCCCATTGATATGCAGGCTTATGAGCTCTACCTGAAAGGCCGTGGACTGGTAGCCAGACGTCAACCCAACGATATTCTGCAAGGCATTACTATCCTCAAACAAGCCCTGAAAATCGAACCTGAGTATGCACCTGCCCTGGCCACACTGGCGCAAGCCTACGTTGTACTGCCGTTTTTCTCCAATGAGTTACCGGTCAGACAAGCACGTGAACTGGCTAAAAACCTTGCCCAAAAATCACTCGAAATTGACCCGCAAAATGTTGTCGCGTTATCGGCACTTGCGATTGTTTATAACGAACTGGATATCAATCCGACCGGTGCCATTGAATTGCTTGAGCGGGCGGTACAGTTGAACCCCGGAAGCATTGTTGCCAATAATTTCCTTGGTGATTTGTACTTTCGAGTCGCAGACCTGGAGCAAGCATTGATTTATGAATCGCGCGCCGCTGAACTGGATCCCCTGGCGCCCGTTCATTTGAGTGATCTTGCAGCTGTTTACTTGCTGATGGGCGAGTATGACAAGGTGATGAATTTTACCAACCGTACCCTTGCATTGGATTCCGGTTTCCCGCATTCACTTCTATACCAGGGATTGGTGTTCTATTACCTGGGTGACGTTGAGCAACTCCAACGTGTCTTCCAAATTTACAGCGCATTACCTGGTAATCCGAAAGTCCGGGTAGAGGGCTTACGAATCAACTTGCTTTTGGCACAAGGAAAGCTGGAACAGGCAGAGAATGCCCTCAAGCAGAATGTCCACTTGGCAAAAACTGGCGAATTTTCGGCCATCAATGTGGCGATTAGCGCTATTCAGATGGGTAAGTTTGATATCGCCGGAGAATTATTGCTGCAAGCCTACCGGGAAAAGGACGGCAGATGGATATCCCCGTTGCTTATTCGCTTGCCGGAGCAAGCGCCCGACAGTGAACCCTGGCAGAAATTCTGGTCTCAACCGGGTTTGCCAGAATTGGCTGAACTCCGTCGCAGCAATGGTCTGAAGCCCGATGTCCCACGACTCGGCAGCAGGACAAAACCATGAGTTTTTTCGCCGAACTCAAGCGCCGTAATGTATTCCGTATGGGTATTGCCTATGTGGTGGTCGCCTGGGTAATGCTGCAGGCCATCGATTTCACACTCGATATCATTGCGGCACCCAATTGGGTCATGCAGGTATTCGTGATGGCCGGTATCGCCGGTTTGCCGGTGGTATTGATCATTGCCTGGATTTTTGAATTGACCCCGGACGGCATCAAACTCGAGTCAGAAATTGACCGCAGCCAGTCCGTCGCGAAAAACACCGGTCACAAAATGGACCGGACAATTATCGTGTTTCTGGCTTTGGCAGTTCTTCTGTTGCTCGGGGACCGGTTTGTCATGCGGGAAGACATTCCAGTCGCCACTGCAACACCAGAGGTAACCATGGAGCAGGCAAGTAGCAGCGGTCAAGAGGCGCTCAGCAGCAGGCGCTCAGTCGCGGTATTGCCATTCGTCAATATGTCCTCTGATCCGGAGCAGGAATATTTCTCCGATGGACTGTCTGAGGAACTCCTCAATCGCCTGGCAAAAAATGATCAGCTACACGTGGCCGAAGCCACACGGGACGCTGACCCGGGATATGTGAGCAGTTGGTGGGCCATGCTCTATTATCATCAGAACGATCGTGAAAGGCTCAGAAAGATACTGATTGAGCGGCAAGAACTGGCCAAGAGCAGCAACAACCTGGTGTTTACAACTGTCACAGCATTTTATGCCGCGTGGCTCGATGGAGTCGAGGCTGCGATCCCTATACTCCAGGAATCCTATAACAACAAGGAGCAACTACTGGTTTGGCCTGAATATTTTTACTTACCCGAACATGTCTCCAATGACCCGGCATGGATTGCATTCTGGCAACAACCGGGTCTTGCTGAATTGATAGAAGCCCGTCGCGAGTTTGGCCCCTATGAAAAAATTGGATTCTGGAAAGCGAGGTCTGTTCAATGAACTTTTTTACCGAGCTCAAACGTAGAAATGTTTTTAAAGTCGCTGTGGCCTATGCCGTTGCCTCATGGCTTCTGTTACAGATCGTCGACCTGGTGCTTGAAAATATCAATGCACCCGATTGGGTGATGCAAGTTTTCATGCTGGCTTTGGCAGTTGGTTTTCCTATAGCCATCATTATTGCCTGGGCTTTTGAGGTGACTCCGGATGGCGTCAAGCTTGAAAAATATGTTGACCGGAGCCAGTCGATTAGCCGGCATACCGGGCAACAACTTAACCGTGGCATCATCATGATTCTTTCCGTCGCGGTCGTTTTCCTTCTGACTGATCGGTTTCGGGATCAGGCTCCCGACCAAAAGGAAAAAGGTACTGACTCGCAGATCAGCGTTGAAGCGGTCGTTGATGCTGAACCTGAGATAGCCGCCACTGAAATGATGGAAAAATCCATCGCCGTCTTACCCTTCGTCAACATGAGCTCTGACCCGGAACAGGATTATTTTGCCGATGGCATTTCAGAGGAAATCCTCAATGCACTGGCCAAGGTTAGTGAATTGAAAGTTGCCGGTCGTACTTCATCCTTTGCTTTCAAGGGTAAAAATGAAGACCTGTTGGCCATTGGAAAAGTATTGCGTGTCAATCACATCCTTGAAGGCTCGGTACGTAAATCCGGAAAACGTATACGTATTACTGCCCAGTTAATCAAGGTGGATGACGGATTCCATATGTGGTCGGAAACTTATGACCGTGAACTGAACGATATTTTTGCCATCCAGGATGAAATTTCCGCTGCAATTCTCACACAGCTCAAAACCCAATTACTGGGTGAGCAGAAAATGGTGACTGCAAAAACCGATACCCGGGTTTATGAGTTCTACCTGCTGGCCAAACAACGTATTTATGAGCGTAACCAGGCAAGCCTGGAAATGGCCGTCAAATTGTTAGGTCAAGCAGTTGCTATAGATGCTGATTATGCACCGGCTTTTGCTCAAACAGGGATTGCCAACCTTCTTTTGTCCGACCGAAACTACGGCACTTTGCCACATCTTGAGTCTGGGGAAGTTGCAAAAAGAAATCTGGACAGGGCCCTACAACTGGATTCTCAAAACGCTGAAGCACTCGCTGGAATGGGTCTTTATTACAGAAATTATGAACTGGATCATGAAAAATCCCTGGACATTCTGAAAAGGGCTCTGGCCATCAACCCCAATCTCAGTAATGCCAGCACATGGCTGGCCACTGAATTGGACTCGGTGGGAAATCTGCAAGAAAGCCTGCAATTGCGCGAACAAATCTTCGAGCGTGATCCACTACACCCCCCGACTTTCACCAATCTCCAGCAGTCGTATATGATCATGGGTCAGAATGAGAAAGCCCGGCAGATGATTGAATATCTACGTACCTACCTGCCTGGAGACGCACTTATTTATTCTGATTTGGGACAGATAGCCCACATGTCCGGGCAATTGGCCGAGGCTGGGGTGGAATTTGAGAGAGCTTATAAAAGTGAGCCACTGAATTCTGTAAATCGCTTCTGGTATGGCTTAACACTGTTAAAAACCCGGCAATACGAGTTAATGACCCAGATCGCGACAGAACGGGTCTTGCCTGTTGCGCTCAACAGACTGGGTCGGCCGGAAGAAGCGCTTATACTTGGTCACAGAATAATTGGAGAAGGCAACAACCCAAGCTTTTTTTTCCAGACCCTGGTAGAAAACCGCCGCTTTGCGGAATTGATTGAAGTGATTGAGTCGCGCTGGCCCAGCCTGGATGATTTTTCAGGTAACTGGCCCGGAAGAGGCGGTTATGGCTATTTCTCGATGGGATTTATCGCGCATGCATACCGTGAAACGGGTAATGAAGAAATGTTCAAAGATGCCATGCATCGTCTCAAAGCCTCGCTGGATGCACAACTGAGCGAGGGTGCAGACAATTGGGTTTTGAGCTGGTCACAAGCTCATTATGCTGTGTTGGCCGGAGACCACGATGCAGCCATTGGTTTCCTTGAAAGATCATTTCAACAGGGAGGATATCTCGATACGGAGACTGAAACCGCCTGGCCCGTTTTCAAGCCGCTCGACGGTGACCCCCGATACGAAATTGCCAAGGCAGCAATGAATGCACGACTTGAAGAAGAACTGGAAAAAATGGGACAAGACATATGATTATTCGAACCCGTGGGGTGCGTAACAAGTTACCCACCACCCGGAGCTCTTGATGAGTTTATTTGAAGAGTTAAAGAGAAGAAACGTCTTCCGTGTTGGTATCGCCTACGCCATATCCGCGTGGGTCTTGTTACAGGTGATCGACCTGGTGCTGGAGAACGTCGCAGCCCCACAGTGGGTGATGCAAATCTTCATGCTGGCACTGGCTATCGGTTTTCCGATTGCGCTGATTTTTGCCTGGGCTTTTGAAATGACTCCCGAAGGCGTCAAGCTGGAAAAGGATGTGGATCGCAGTCAGTCCATTACCAGGCAGACCGCACAAAAGATGAATCGAAACATCATCATTGCGCTGGTCATCGCAGTGGTACTTTTATTGGTGGACAAGTTCACCCCGGATACAGACACGCAGCCTCAGCCTGCTACTGAGTCAGTTGAAACTTCAGAAGTGCTTGCTCCAGAGACTCAATCACCTGAAAAATCAATCGCTGTACTTCCATTCAGCAATATGAGTGAGGATGTCAACAACAGCTATTTTTCTGATGGTATTTCCGAAGAAATCCTCAATGCGTTGGCAAAAGTGAAAGAGCTCAAAGTCGCCGGGCGCACCTCGTCATTTGCCTTCAAGGATAAAAACGAGGATTTGCGACTGATAGGTGAAACCCTCGGTGTTTCTTATATCCTGGAAGGTTCTGTTCGCAAGGCAGGCAACACGGTTCGCATCACCGCTCAATTGATCCAGGTGGAGGATGGTTTTCACCTCTGGTCGGAAGCCTACAACCGCGAATTGACCGATATTTTTGCCATCCAGGATGAAATTGCCCGGGCCATAACCGACGCACTGGCGATTGAGCTCAATCTCGTCGATGGCAAACAAAACCTCGCTTCGGTCAGCACCAGTAACATGGAAGCCTATGACCACTACCTGGAAGCAAAAGGACTCATCGCCCGTCGTGTCAATTTCCCAAGAGCGATTGCGTTGCTCAAGGAAGCCACTGATCTGGACCCTGATTTCGCTGCAGGTTGGGCCGCGAGTGCCCAGGCTCATACCCTGGCTGTCTATTATGATATCAGCACCAATCGACTTGAACTGCTGGGCAGTGCCGAATCAATGGCTAATAGAGCTTTGGAGATTGAACCGGATCTGTCAATGGCACATTCGGCACTCGGTGATGTTTACCGCGACCGTTACGAATGGATGAAGGCAAGAGAAAGCTATCTGCGAGCACTCACGCTGAATCCGGACAATATCGAGGCCAATGAACAATTTGCCCAGATGCTATGGCGGGCCGGTTATTTTGAAGAAGCACTCAAGCACAGTTCAAAGGCCACCGACCTGGATCCGCTTTCCTGGCTTAATCTTACTGTTCATGCCGCGCTACGTTACGTGACAGGTGACCGGGATGGTGGCTGGCAGGATATGCAACGGGCTTTAAAAATTGGCGGCAGTAATCGATATTTCCCATTACGCCATGCCATCAATATGTCTATCAGCGAAGGTGAAATTGAGAGAACGATCAAATTGATGGAAGAACTTTCCAGCTCAAATCAGGATCTCACCTTCAACCCCAGGTCAAAAGATCAGCTCGAACAGATTATCCCGTTGTTAGACTCCAGGGAGGATATGCTCGCCTTTCTCTCTGCCAATGTTGGGCAGTACGGCTACGGGGGAGCCAATAGCATGTGGGCAGCAGATTTATTCTGGGCAGCATATTATGGGGACTACGATTTGGCTGAAACGATTTTGGACATGGGCACATCGGCTGATGATGGGTCTAATTTGTTGGATTCAACCTGGTTCAACTACCCAATCATCAATCCCCTTCAAAATTCCGACGCCTACAAGCGTTTAGTCAAAAGAATCAAGCTGGATGAATTCTGGCGTGAAAGCGGTTTCCCAAAAAATTGCAGAGCTACAGGAGATTATGATTTTGCCTGTAACTGACATTCACCCTACGGAGTCTCTGAATGAGCTTCTTTGAAGAACTAAAAAGAAGAAACGTCTTCCGCGTGGCCATTGGTTACATCATCACGGCCTGGCTATTGCTGCAGGTGGTGGACCTTGTACTGGAAAACGTCAATGCGCCAGATTGGGTGATGCAAGTGTTTATGCTGGCATTGGCCATCGGTTTTCCGTTGGCGGTCTTTTTTGCCTGGGCATTTGAGATGACACCGGAAGGTGTCAAACGCGAAGCCGATGTTGATCGTTCACAGTCCATTGCCCCTCAAACCGGTCGAAAAATGGAGCGCAATATTATTATTGCCATGGCCCTGGCGCTGGCTTACTTTGCCTACGATAAATTCTTAAGTCCAGAACCTGTCAACCAACCTGAACCTGCAATCACAACCGCTGTAGCAGAAGAAAAACCAGCCGATATCAGTACGCCTCAATCGGCTCAGACCGGAGAAAAGTCCGTTGCCGTATTGCCTTTCATCAATATGAGTGATGATAAGGAAAATGAGTATTTTTCGGATGGGATATCTGAAGAGTTGCTTAATGTATTGGTTAAAGTTGAAGGCCTGCGCGTACCATCACGCACTTCGTCTTTTACCTTCAAGGGCAGTGACAAAAAAGTCACCGAAATTGGCCGGGAACTCAAGGTTGATAATGTATTGGAGGGCAGTGTTCGCAAGTCCGGTAACCGGATACGGGTTACAGCACAGTTGATCGACGTTAGTACCGATACCCACCTGTGGTCAGAAACCTATACACGAGAATTGGATGATATTTTTGCAGTACAGGATGATATCGCACAGGCAATTGTTGGTGCTTTGAAAGTCACGCTCACCGGTGCCGGGGAAGCGTCCCTGGCCACTCGTTCAACCACCAGCGTCGAGGCATACAACAAGTTTCTGCTGGGCCGGCACCTCTGGAATCAACGTTCACCGGAGTCCCTTGTAGCAGCAATCACCCCACTTGTCGAAGCTGTCGAGGTGGACCCGGCATTCGAACTTGCATGGGCTGCATTGGCAGATGCCTATGTACTTATCCCCGAATATGATCTTGGATCAATTCAAAGGTACATACCACTGGCCCGGGAGGCCATTGAAAAAGCATTGGCGATTAATCCCGGATCAGCACATGCCCTGACCACTTCTGCCTATGTAAAATTCATGTACGATTTCGACCGCAAAGGCGCACATGCAGATTTTTCAAAAGCGATTGAAATTGATCCGACTTATGCGACTGCCCATCAATGGTATGGCGAATTATTGGCCACCGAACGTAAGTTTGACGCGGCACTTGAAGAACTTGGAGTGGCCCGCCAGTTGGACCCGTTATCTCCCGTTATACGTCACGTCATGGGCTGGGTGTTGTCGGACACAGACCGGAAAGAAGAATCCTACCAGTATTATCAGGAAGCTCTCGATTTAGATCCGTATTACCAAAGTACGATTGGAAACCTGATGACACTCGATATGATGACCGGCCGATTCGACAGCGCCCGTGAACGCTGTCTGGAATTTTCAAACCTGGCCGAACTCGATCCATCCACACAGATGGCAATCATCGATGCAATGGAAAACCCGGAGTTGGTCAAGGTGGTGGTTGAACAACTGATGCAAGACAACACCTTTCCAAGCGGTGCGACGGGCAAGGCCCATGTCCTGATGCTCTTAAATGAACATGAAATGGCAATGGAAAATCTTGAAAAAGCATTTGCCGAGGGCGATGCCTATGCGGCTCATCTGAACCGGATGGACGTGTTCGACCCGCTTCGCGATGATCCTCGCTTCCAGGCATTGCTGGCAAAAATGAATCTCTGGCCGTGACCGCGAACCTAACGGAGACTCTGCATGAGTTTATTTAATGAGCTGAAGAGACGGAATGTCTTCAAGGTCGGGATTGCTTACAGCATCACGGCCTGGGTGATCGCGCAAATGGCGGAACTCGCCGCGGACAGTTTCCTTGCCCCTGGCTGGGTAATGAAAATGCTTATTTCAATCCTCATTCTGGGTTTTCCGGTTGCCCTGGTGATGGCGTGGGCATATGAATTGACCCCGCAAGGTTTGCAGCGTGATAACAATGCCATTAAAAAGCAACCAACATCCAGGGCAAATGGAAAAATCAACCGGACTATCATCGTTGCCCTTATTGTGACCCTGGCATATATCGCTTATGACAAGCTCGTACTGGACCCAATTATTGAAGACAGCCGGATAGAATCGAACAGCCAGCAAGCAACTGCAAACAAACCGGAGGAAGAAATTTCCGGGTTAGATGAACGCTCCATTGCCGTACTTCCCTTCATCAACATGAGTGACGATGAAAGCAATCAGTATTTTTCCGAAGGCCTTTCCGAAGAGCTCTTAAACCTGTTGGTCAAAATCCCCGAACTCCGGGTGGCTGCCCGGACCTCTTCTTTCTCTTTCAAGGGCAAAGACGTAAAAATTTCTCAAATAGGCAAAGAGCTGAACGTCGCTTATGTACTGGAAGGCAGTGTTCGCAAAGCCACCAACCAGGTACGTATCACCGCACAGTTGATTAAGGTAGATGACGGTTTCCATTTATGGTCAGAGACCTTCGACAGAAATCTTGATGATATTTTTGTGGTACAGGATGAAATCGCCAATGCGGTGGTAACCGCCTTACAGGTCACGCTCGTGGGTGCAATACCGGCGCTCCGTAAAACTGATCCCGAGGTTTATTCTCTGTATTTACAAGGGCGCTATTTCAATAATCTCAGGGGCAAAGAAGATCTGCTCAGAGGCCTGGCAGCGTTTAAGCAGGCCCTGGCAATTGACCCCGACTATGCCCCGGCCTGGGTTGGCATCAGCATTAATTATCAAGATCAAGCCAGGGACAACTGGCTGTCGAAAGAACAAGCCTATGAATTGTCTTTGGCGGCTTTGGAAAATGCATTGGCAATTGACAGTGAAATGGCGGACGCCTGGGCCAGCCTGGCATATCTGAAAAGGAGCCGTGGTGACTGGGCAGAAGCCAGGACCGCAATTGAGAAGGCCATCAAACTTGAACCCAACAGTTTTATAGTAATTGGAACAGCGGCAACCTTAGCAGGCACCTTTGGACAATTGGAAAAATCCGTTGAATTATTTGAACAGAATGTTCGGCATGATCCGCTCAATTTATCCAGCCTCAATGCATTGGGGAATCGTTATGCTTGGATCGGTCGCTTCGATGAGGCACTGGAAACATACAACAGGGTCATCAGTCTCAACGCTGACTTTCCAGGGATACACAAAAATGTCGCTATCGTTTACTTGTGGAAAGGTGAAGCTGAAACAGCATTAACAGAACTCGAAAAGGCTCCGGCCGCACTCGGTTATGCACATATTAAAGCCCGGATACTGTCGACATTGGGTAAGGAAGCAGAAGCACAGGTGATCATTGACGAAATCCTCAAAAAGCCCGTTCAGCTATATCCGGCATCAATGGCTTTGACTTACGCATGGCGGGGTGAAAATGACCTGGCGTTTGCATGGCTTGATAAAGCAGTGGAGCAAGACCCGGGATCTTTCTCTTATATTCTAAGAAATCGGTGGAATAGAAAACTGGAAAACGATCCTCGCTACCTGTCTTTCATTGAGAAGCTGGGTCTGCTGAATGAATGGAAAGCAATACCAAAAACCGATACATAGTGTAGTGTCCTGTACTAAACAGCGATTAAGCGAGACGAGAAGGTATTAGCTGTGAGGCGCGTCTCGCAGGGAATGGCTGGTCCTTTCCAAGAGTCGCAACAAAGCAGATGATGCCTTCTCGTCTCGCCCTTCGGGAGCCCCACAAAAGCTCCAATCCTGCGTTGC
>Ga0164315_10003297_pt1 | contig 12516 bp, 14 predicted proteins | sample GuaBasSedimGuay6_FD_113737 | JGI IMG/M metagenome (GOLD analysis project Ga0164315, IMG submission 113737) | Subseafloor sediment microbial communities from Guaymas Basin, Gulf of California, Mexico - Guay6, Core 4569-2, 0-3 cm | ecosystem: Environmental > Aquatic > Marine > Hydrothermal vents... | reverse complement strand
ATACTATACAATAGTAAGCTATTAATATTTAGCGATTTGAATAATAGTAATTATGACTGAACCGGATCAGAAAAATACCCGAAAACGTAGTCGCGGTATTTATTTATTACCTAATTTGTTTACAACGGCAGCCTTATTTTCAGGTTTTTATGCGATTGCTTCGGCAATTTCTGGCCAGTTTGAAAAAGCAGCTATTTTGGTTTTCGTTTCTTTAGTGCTCGATGGGCTTGATGGGCGTGTTGCGCGTTTGACAAATACACAAAGTGACTTCGGCGCTGAGTACGATAGTATGGCGGATATGATTTCTTTTGGTGCAGCGCCTGCAATCGTTATGTATCTATGGTCTTTGTCTTCTTTAGGGCAGGCAGGTTTAATTGGTGCATTTGTGCATTTAGCTGGAGGCGCATTGCGCCTGGCACGTTTTAACACTCAGCTTGCAACTCAGGATAAGAGCTATTTTCAAGGCTTACCTAGTCCTGCTGCCGCTTCGATTTTAGCTGGCCTAGTCTGGATTAGCGAAAAGTATGAGTACGGTGTTGAGGCCTTGCCCTGGCTAGTATTATTGATGACGGTGGCAACGGGGTTGTTAATGGTGAGTAATTTCCGCTATTACAGTTTTAAGGATATTAATCTTCGTGGAAAAGTGCCTTTTGTGGTTATGATTGGCGTGATGTTAGGTTTTGCCGTTACCCTATCCAACCCTGCTACTGTTTTATTTTTGTTTTTCTTTGGCTATGCCTTATCAGGTCCAATAGTGACTATGGTACTATTACGTCGTAAACGCCAAGAGCGCTCTAACTAACATAATATGTCAGAGAAAGAACCACTTATCATGATAATTTATAACACCGCTATTTTTTGTTTATCTTCTCGCTTGCCAGGATGCTTGCTGCCCTGAAGGGCATATTCTCTCTGTTTTCCGATATTCCACAATCCGTAATTTTAAGGTCAACCAACAGTGTTGATATATCTCCATGAATGGAGTTTGTTATGAAAGATAAATTAATAATATTTGATACGACTTTGCGCGATGGCGAACAAAGTCCAGGCGCGTCGATGACGCGAGATGAAAAAGTAAGAATTGCACGGGCTTTAGAAAGACTAAAAGTCGATGTCATTGAGGCGGGCTTTCCAGCCGCTAGTGATGGTGATTTTGCCGCTGTGCAAGCAGTGGCTGAGGCGGTTAAAGAAAGTACTGTGTGTGGTTTGGCAAGGGCGTTAGATCGGGATATTGATCGGGCAGGAGCAGCCCTGAAGCAAGCTGAGAGTTCGCGTATCCATACCTTTATTGCGACTTCACCGATACATATGCAAATGAAGTTGAAAATGTCACCTGAACAGGTGATTGAATATGCAGTAAAAGCTGTTAAGCGGGCGCGTTTGTATACCGATAATGTTGAATTTTCACCCGAAGATGCAGGGCGCTCAGAAGAGGACTTCTTGTGCCGAATCTTGGAAGCGGTTATTGATGCCGGTGCAACCACCCTAAATATTCCCGATACGGTAGGCTATAGTATTCCTGCTGATTTTGGTGCGATGATAAGCAACCTAAGGCAGCGCATTCCAAATGCTGATAAAGCCATTTTTTCGGTGCATTGTCATAATGATTTAGGTTTAGCGGTGGCTAATTCCTTATCGGCGGTTAAGAATGGTGCCAGACAGGTTGAATGTACTATTAATGGTTTAGGTGAGCGGGCAGGGAATGCAGCTTTAGAAGAGGTGGTTATGGCGATTAAAACACGCCATGATGTCTTTGATTGTGATACCCGCCTAGATACGCGGGAAATTGTTGCCTGCTCTAAATTAGTGTCCAGTATTACCGGTTTTCCAGTACAGCCCAATAAAGCTATCGTAGGGGCGAATGCATTTGCGCATGAGTCGGGGATTCATCAAGATGGTGTATTAAAAAACCGTGAAACCTACGAAATTATGCGTGCTGAAGATGTTGGCTGGTCGGCAAACCGCATGGTGTTGGGTAAACATTCCGGACGTAATGCCTTTAAAAGTCGCATGACAGAATTGGGTTTTGAGTTTCAAAGTGAATCAGAATTAAATGATGCCTTTTATCGTTTTAAGCAGTTAGCAGATAAAAAACATGAGATTTTTGATGAAGATTTGCAAGCCTTAATTACCGAGGTGAATACCGATAGCGAAGAAGAGCACTATAAACTAATTGCCTTGAAAGCATGTTCGGAAACCGGGGAAACACCGAATTCAACAGTGACCGTTAAAATGGGCGATCAAGAGCGTACTGCTAATTCTGAAGGGAGTGGAGTTGTTGATGCCAGCTTGAAAGCGATTGATTCGATTGTTAATTCTGGCGCTTCCTTAGAGCTATACTCAGTTAACAGTATAACCAATGGCACAGATGCTCAGGGTGAAGTGACCGTACGTTTGGAAAAAGGTGGGCGGGTAGTTAATGGCTTAGGTGCGGATACCGACATTGTTATTGCATCGGCGAAAGCCTATATTAACGCCTTGAATAAGTTAGAAAATAAAGGTGAAAAGAAGCACCCGCAGGTGTAAATAGTTGTAGGAGGGCCTTTAGGCACGAATTGAAAACATTCTTCGCGCCTAAAAACCGCTCCTACATTACGCCTTAAAGTGTTTATGTTTTTGTTTATGGATAATACCACACGATTACAGTATTTATCTGCGATGGGCATTGATGTCTGGGTGCCTAGAGCTAGCGAAGGCAATGTTGCAACACAAGACATAGCGCCAGATGCCAAGGAAGATAGTTGGGAGATCCTGCAGGCAGAAATGCTTGTTTGCCAGCAGTGTGATTTATGTCAATCACGCCAGCAAGTGGTGGTTGGCGCAGGCAACCGGCAAGCAGATTTTTTATGGGTAACAGAAGCCCCTGGTCTGGAAGACGAGCAGCAAGGTATGCCATTTGCTGACCATTCGGGCGAGTTATTAACAGAAATGCTAAGAGCCATGTCGCTAAGCCGGGAAGATATATTTATCACCCATATCGTCAAATGCAGACCAGCTGAAGACAGAGATCCAAAAAAACAAGAACTAATAGCCTGTGGAAACTATCTGCAACGTCAAATTGCCTTGATTCAGCCTAAAATCATTATCGCACTAGGGCGAGTTGCTGCGCATAAGCTATTACAAAGTAAAGCACCCTTAGCTGAGTTACGGGAAACCGAGCATGAGTTTTCCGGTATTCCCCTGCAAACAATATATCACCCTGCGTATTTATTACGCTCATTAACCGAGAAGTCTAAAGCCTGGCAGGATATGCAGCGGGCTTTAACTCTTTTTGAAAAAGTAAAATAATAATGTTTAAACAAGTATTGAATCAAATTAAAGGCTTAGTTACCTATGATGCTGATCGGGAATTTTACGCAAAAGTTTTTCCCGACACATTAAATCAAATAGATCTGATGCGCTTTCGTAAAATGAGTAAGGCAGATTTACCGCGAGTGCTAGAGATAGAAAACCAGGGTTATAATTATCCCTGGAAAGAAGCTATCTTTCATGATTGTTTAAACGCAGCTCATTATGATTGCTGGGTGTGCGAAGATACCAGTAATAAAATGACTGCATTTTGTATCGTATCTACAGCAGTTGGTGAAGCAACAGTGCTTAATTTGTGTATAGACCCGGTTATGCGTCAGCAAGGCCTGGGGCGAAAATTTATGCAGCATGTTATTGAAACTGCAAAAGCAAAAAAGTCGGAGAGTGTCTTTCTGGAAGTGCGTCCATCTAATGTGGGGGGCATTGCTTTATATGAAAGCATGGGTTTTAATGAAATTGGTGTGCGCACGGGATATTACAAAGCTGAAAATGGTGAACGTGAAGATGCCATTATGATGGCTTTTACAATTGTCTAGTGTGCAAAATACCCATGGTGTTGAGTTTTACACAGATTTGTATTTTGTTTTTTATTATTGAAGGAGGAGTCTGTTTTTTCCTGCATGGCCCAGACCCAGAAATGACACCTATTATATTAGATATTTTAGACAAGTATCATGCTAAAGCTGTGTTCTTTCTTATTGGGGATAATGCCGTTAAATATCCTGAAGTTGTGAGAGAAATTGTCAATCGGGGGCATTTGATAGGAGGGCATACGCTACGCCATCCCGCAAATTTTGGAGTCCTGGGCTTAAGTCGTGCCGAAGAAGAAATTATGCAGGTGGTTGGCTGGAATATAAGGTCTTACGATACGATAAATAAAGATGCGCAGAAAATGCTGCAGCGAATTATAGCTAAAATTAAAGATGGGTCGAGTATTCTTTTGCACGACCGGGTTAAAAATACAGTAGAAATGCTCCCTGATATCCTAGAAGATATTCAAAATAAAAAGCTAAATGTCTGTCCTGAAGTAGGGTGATTGTTTGGCAGCTATTTAGAGTAACCATTCACCTCCTTTTGCGAAAGAGGGGGTGAGGGAGATTATCTAATAAAATCTTCCTTAACCACTCTGTAAAAAAAAGGGGGTAATAAAGCATGGTTGGAATTTCGTCAAAGCATGCTGTCTTAGGCATTAATGCTGAGTCTTGCTGTGAGTCTGAACTGCTGCTCCTGAAAATACACGAGCGATATCAACTTTATCAAAGTGATAGTTAGCGCTACAAAATTCACAGTTAGCAATGATTTCTCCCTGTTCTATTAATATATCATCAACAGCTTTGCGCCCCAGTGACAACAAGGTTTTTTCAACTTTTTCTGTTGAGCAGCGACATTTAAAGCTAACCGGCTCTGCGCTAAATAAACGTACTGTTTCCTCGTTAAACAAGCGATGCAATACTTCTTCACAAGGGAGAGTTAATAGCTCTTCTTTGCTAATGGTGTTGGCCAGGGCTTCAATACGTGTCCAGTCTTCTTGTGTTTCTTGATTTTCCTGGCCTTGCTGAGCAGGAAGCTCCTGAATAAATAAGCCCGCAGCCTGATGCTCGTTGGCAAAAAGCCATAAACGTGTTTTTAATTGCTCGGATTGAGTAAAGTAGCTTTCTACTGCATTTTCCAGGCGATCGCCTGTTAAGGGCACAATACCTTGATAAGGCTCCCCTTTCTTAGGTTCAATGGTTAACACCATGCGTCCAGTGCCTAGTAAGCTGGATAAGTCATCTCCTGATGGGATGCCCTCACAGCGAGCCCAGCCACGAATTTCTCTTGTATTGCTGCTTTGGGCCACTAAGGATTTCAATGCGCCATCACCCTGAGCTTGTAAAATGAGCGTACCTTCAAATTTTATGGTTGCTGAAAGCAAGGTTGCCGCAACCAGAGCTTCGCCTAACTGCTGCATGACCTTCTCAGGGTATTGATGATGTTGCTTTGCCGCTTGCCAGCTATCGGTTAAATTGATCCACTCGCCACGTATAGCCAGTTGATCGAATAAAAAACGGCGTAAAACATCTTTTTCTTGCATAGTATGAGATAAATTCGGTATGTCAAAGTGGGGTGTATTATAGCGTTCCTTATTCAGACTGCGTAGTGATATTACATTGATTAGTATACCCAGTATAATGCGCACAGAATACAAGACTATTTAACAAATATGACAAAAAAAGCAATTATCTTATTATCAGGCGGCCTGGATTCAGTCACCGTTTTAGCGATGGTAAAGCAACAAGGCTACACAATTTACGCATTAAGCTTTGATTATGGACAAAAACATAATGCAGAACTTGAGTCAGCCAGGAGGATTGCGCAGGACTATCAGCTTATTGAGCACAAAATTATTAAGCTTGGGCTAGGCTCGATCGGTGGGTCTGCTTTGACGGATGATGCACTGGCTGTGCCTGTTACGCCACAAGAGGGTATCCCCGTGACCTATGTGCCGGCAAGGAATACTGTGTTTTTATCCTTTGCATTAGGCTGGGCGGAAGTATTAGATGCACATGATATTTTTATAGGTGTTAATGCGGTAGATTATTCTGGTTACCCTGATTGTCGGCCGCAGTTTATTGAGGCTTTTCAAACATTGGCAAATGTCGCGACTAAAGCGGGTGTGGAAGGTCATGAAATCAAGATTCATGCGCCACTTATTCATATGAGTAAAGGTGAAATCATAGAGCAAGGCACCAGGCTACAGGTGAATTATGCACAAACAGTTTCCTGTTATGCTGCCAGCCCTGATGGCTTAGCCTGCGGGGAATGTGATGCCTGTCGATTAAGACAGCAGGGGTTTGAACAGGCAGGAATACCAGACCCAACGCATTATCAAAAGTTTCAGCGATAACATCCCTTAAAGGGATGGTATCGCTATCGCCCCTCAGTGTTATAATTTATAAACTTAGTTTATTTACTGGATATAGTATGAATGAAGAATATGATGTAGTGATTGTTGGCGGTGGCATGGTTGGCGCTGCAGTTGCCTGTGCACTGGGTGATAGCGATTTAAAAGTTGCATTGATTGAACAAGCCATGCCTCAAGAATTTTCGCCTGAGCAAGCGCATGATTTGCGTGTTTCCGCTTTGAGTATTGCTTCACAGCAGATTTTGCAAACAGTGGGTGCCTGGGATGCTGTACAGGCGATGCGTGTGTGTCCCTTTAAGCGTATGCGTGTCTGGGAAACAGCAGGCGATACTGAGTTTAATAGTGATGCTATCGCCTATGATGCCTTAGGTTATATCGTTGAAAATCGTGTCACTCAGCTAGCGTTATTACATAGGGCACGAGAGTTTGCAAATATTGAATTCTTATGTCCCGTAACTATCACGAAACTGAATTACACCAATGGCAAAGTTACGGTAGAGCTTGATGATAACCAGGTCCTATCTGCTAAAGTAGCTGTGGGGGCTGATGGCGGGCAGTCACGGCTAAGGCAAACAGTGGGCTTAGGTGTTACCAGCTGGGATTATCAGCAACATGCCATGGTGATTTATGTTGAAACTGACTATGAGCAGCAGGATATTACCTGGCAACGCTTTGTCCCGACAGGGCCGCAAGCTTTTTTACCTTTAACAGGAAGTTATGGCTCTATCGTCTGGTATAACACTCCCGATGAAGTGCGGCGCTTAAAGGCTTTGTCAGATAATGATTTATTAACAGAATTAACGGCTACCTTTCCAGATTGTCTTGGTAAAGTTAATAAAATCCTTGGTGTAGCGAGCTTTCCATTAAAGCGGCAACACGCGCAGGAATATGTAAAACAAGGTGTCGCTCTGGTGGGTGATGCCGCGCATATGATTAACCCCTTAGCCGGGCAGGGAGTTAATATTGGTTTGCTGGATGCGGCTATGCTGGCAGAAGTTTTAATTGATGCCAGTAATAAGGGTAAGAATATTGCTGATATTACAGTCCTTAAGCGTTACGAACGCTTGCGTCGTAACGAAAACCTGAAAATGATGACGGTAATGGATCTGTTTTATCGCACCTTTAGTAATAAGATATTGCCAATCAAGTTTTTCAGGAACTTGGGTCTGGGCCTAGCAGAGCGGATTACTCCACTAAAAAATAAAGTGATGCGCGGAGCTATGGGACTGGAAGGTCGCTTGCCAAAATTAGCCAAAGGCGAAAGTATTATTTCATGAATAATTCGATTGCGTTTAGAACGCTTTTATTTAAAGAAATTCGCCGCTTTACCCGGATCTGGCCGCAAACTTTATTACCACCAGCTATTACCACCTCATTATATTTCCTGATTTTTGGCAAATTGATCGGTGACCGTATCGGTAGTGTCAATGGTGTCAGTTATATGGATTATATAGTGCCCGGGGTGATATTAATGTCAGTGATCAGTCATTCCTATGCCAATGTCGTGTCTTCATTTTATTCAACTAAATTTCAGCGGCATATTGAAGAGCTACTGGTTGCGCCAGTCCCTAACTGGGTGATACTGGCTGGTTATATCGGCGGTGGAGTTATTCGGGGAATGCTGGTCGGTTGTGTTGTGGCAGCGATTTCCATGTTATTTACCGAAATATCAGTAACTCACTGGTGGATTACTGTTGCCGTGTTTGTGCTGACCGCAACCTTATTTTCTTTAGCTGGTTTTGTAAATGCTATTTTTGCCGATAGTTTTGATGATATTTCCATTATTCCCAATTTTGTCTTAACACCACTGAGTTATCTGGGAGGGGTGTTTTATTCTGTTTCGATGTTACCCGATATCTGGCAAAAAATAGCCTTGGGTAATCCTATTCTGTATATGATTAATACTTTTCGCTATGGTTTGATAGGCATTTCAGATATAGATGTAAAAACTGCCATGTTAATTATTATAAGTTTTATTCTGCTATTAGTTGTATTTTGCCTGGCTCTACTGGCCAGAGGTGTGGGTATTAAGAGTTAAGGGGAATCTTATGGATAAAAAGCGGATTTATTTATTATTAACAGCACTATTTAGCATGTTTTTATTATTGTCCTGTGCAGTCACTGAAAACAGGGATAGTGAGCTCCAGTATGCTGAGAAAACACAAGATGATCTGGTACTACAGTTTATTGGTAAAAATTTTGATCAATTACGTTCCGAAATGGCAGTAGGGGAAGGCAAAGTTTTAACTAGACTGGCGACACTGCTTGCTATAAAAGAAGAAAATAAACAACGCTTTTACGCTTTAAGCAGAAATAATTTTAATCAATTATTTGTTTCCTCTGAAACGACAAGTACAGAGTTATTGGCAAATTTACATAGAGAAATGCGTTTAGCTAAAATTTTTTGAAAATACTGTAAAAGCATAAAGTTCACTATATTTCCGCATTCAAGCAATTTTTGCAGGAAGAAAGCCAGGAATAATCTTTTGCAAATAAACATATCTGAGATAAAATCAAAGAGTAATTATCTTAATTACCATATTATTATCATAATTTCTTAAATTAAAAATGGAGAATGAGTTCATGTTCACAAAAAAAAATACTACAACAATCATTAAAGCGGCTGCTTTAGGTGTTGTTGTTTCAGCCTTAAGCGCTTGTGGGATCGCTCCGCCAAAAACTGAAGTTGCTTACGCTGAAGCTACGCTACAGTCAGCACGAAACATTGGTGCAAATGAATATGCGGCGGTGGAACTGGAACGGGCTAAAAACAAACTGCAGTCTGCTAAAAAGGAAATGAAAGAGGGTAATAATGAAGCGGCGTTACGTTTAGCAAAAGAATCGACAGCTGAAGCAAGTCTGGCTCAGGCAAAAACAGAAGCAGGAAAAGCAAGCGCAACAGAGAAACAAATGCAGGAAAGCTTGCAGATGTTGAAAACACAGCTTAAATAAACTGCCCTAATCCACTAACTAATTTTTTTTGGAACTATTTATGAAAACATTGACCGTAAAAAAACTGCTTATTCCTGCAGTTATCACTACGCTAGTTGTAGGCTGTGCCGAAATACAAACACCACAATCCTTACTGAATGCACAACAAGCCTATAAAGTTGCAGCTAGTAATCCAGCTATACAGAAATATGCAACCGACCAACTCACTGAAGCGAACAAAACATTACTAAATGCTGTTGCTGCTGAGTCAGTTGAAGACATGAGTTCTTTGGCTTATATTGGTAATGCCCAGGTTGAGACGGCTGTTAATGTTGCGGCTGCAGAGCAGTCTAAACAAAACAGTATAGACTTGATCCAGAAAAAAGAGCAGATGATTACTGACTCTATCAATTCAAAAAAAGAAAATGCTCAAAACCAATTGTTAAAGATGCAATTAAATGAAGCAGAGCGTGAGATAATACTGGCTTTTGGTAACATCGAATTTGTTACTGGCACGGCTGACTTAGTGCCTGGTGCTGCTTCTGGAATTGATCTGTTAGCAACTTATATGGAAAAAAACCCGGGTAAAAAAGTGACTCTTGAAGGCCATACTGATAGCACAGGGAGCGCTAAGCTAAATAAGGATTTATCACAAAAACGCGCTGATTTTATTCGTGATGTGTTAATTAGCAAAGGTGTTTCTGCAGACAGTGTTACAGCGATTGGCTATGGCCAGAGCCAGCCGGTTGCATCAAACAGCTCACAATCGGGCCGTCAGAAAAACCGTCGTATTGATATTAAATTTAACTAATCAATTCTGACTAAGTCTTAAGATGTCACGTTATTAGAACTTGCGTGACATCTTCCGATAGAAAGCCTGCCTCATCAACATAGGCTAGTGCAGCATCCTTAAATTTGCAATATACAAAAACAGCATAACTGATTGTTTTAACTTGGTTAATAATCTTACTGTCATAAGTATACTTTCCTTTCGCTCTTCCTGAGCACACTAATCTCTGTATAATAAGTCGCTTTGCAAAAAGTGAAGGCACAATGAAACACACAATTTTAAGGTTAATGGCCAGTTTACTGTTATTGATGCCACACTCATCCTGGGCAGAAAGCAAGAGTTGCTCGATGAAATATAACTTAACCGGCTGGTCTTTTTTTTATAAGGGGTATAAAGGGAGCGGCGTTGTAAGTTGTACGAATGGACAGAGTGCACGGGTTTCTTTGGTCTTGCATGGAGGGGGCTTAACTGTAGGTGTAGCAGATATTGAAAATGCCAAAGCCAAGTTTTCCGGAATAAAGAATCTGCAGGATATCTATGGAACTTACTTTTCCATAGACGTACATGCCGGGTTTGCCCGTTCAGCAGAAGCGCGTACTTTATTTAAAGGCTATATTGCTGGCGGTGGGGCTGGTACTGGGGGCGGGTATAATCTGGGTGTTACTTTTAGTGGCTTAACGATTAAGCCTTAAATTGAACTATAAGCGATATAGCTTTATTTAAACACATTATTTCTGGCTATTGCGTACAGCTTAAAGAATAATGTGATCTAGCATTTTTCTAAGTATAATTACACTTTTACATTAACAGGGAATAAATTATGAAACATAAACTTTTAGCTTTAGCGGTTGGTTCACTTTTTTTTATGTCGTTTACTGCAGCGCAAGCTGAGGATTGTGACCTCAAGTACACGATAAAGGGCTGGGCAGCTTTTTATAAAACATATCAGGGAACAGGTACGGTTACTTGCCCGAGTGGTAAAAGCGCAAAAGTAAAGCTGAGCTTGAAAGGCGGTGGATTTACTTTTGGTGCATATGAGGTGACTGAAGGCAAAGGTAGAATTCGCGGTGTCCAAAAAATAGATGATATTTATGGTAACTCTTTTATGATGGATGGAGATGCTGGATTTATTAAGTCTGTGGAAGGCCGCTGGGCTCCAAAAGGTTCTCGTACTAGAACCTTATCTGGAAAGGGAAAAGGTTATAACCTGGGCTTTGCTCTAGGTGCCTTGAATATCCAGAAGCCTTAATAAATATTATTAAGTTGGCCCCAGGTCTTTTTCAAATTGAAGAGGGCCGGGGGCTTCATTGCTTATATTTAACACAGAGCAGTCATATTGAAGGCGCTTAAAGCATTAACCATACATGAGCCATAAGAAGGTTGATGTTATTGTTATCGGTAGTGGCATAGGTGGCTTAACTGCAGCCGCTTTGCTGGCAAAATCAGGCCGGCAAGTCTTGGTGTTAGAGCAGCATGATCGTGCTGGCGGTTATGCGCATGGCTTTAAGCGCAAAAAATACGTATTTGATTCGGGCGTACACCTCACCAGTGGCTGTGGGCTACAGGGCTTTGAGGGTGGTCAGATAATCCGCAAAGTTCTACAGGCCATTGATCAGTACGAACAACTCGATTTTATCAAAGTTAATCCCTTTGCTTTTGTTTCGCTTGCAGAGTTTGCGGTTGAGCTACCTTCATCTATAGAAGGTTTAGTGAATCAATTAGCTGAGTTATTTCCCCATGAGCGACAAGGTATCGCTGATTTATTAACGCTTTGTTTAACTTTGGCTGAGCAAGTCGCCAAATCTGATGATGTTATGGCATCGGAAGGTGTTAATACCATGTATGCCGAGCTGGATTTATTATTCAAATACCGGCGCAGTACCCTGGCGGATGTCTGGGGAGATTACATCTCGGACCCTCAGCTACAATGTATCTTTGCGGCTTTGTGGCCGTATCTCGGTTTACCTCCTGAACAAGTATCTTTTGTGTATTGGGCAAGTATGCTAATGGGCTATGTTTCTGACGGTGCCTATTACTGCAAAGGTGGCTTTCAGAAATTCGCAGATAGCCTGGTAACAGGACTAACGCAGGCAGGCGGAGAGATTCAGTTCAAGAGTAAAGTAAATAAAATTCATGTTAGCGATAACCAGGTTCAAAGCGTACTTCTGGCTTCAGGAGAAATAATTCAGGCCGAAACTGTTATTGCGAATGCCGATATGTTGCGCACAGTTTATGAGTTGATTGGTCAGGAATATTTTCCGGCACGTTATCTATCTCGCTTAAAGCGCATGCAAGTATCCTGTTCAATTTTTGTTGTGTATATTGCAACAGACCTGGACCTTGTTCAGGCAGGCGCACATCATGAGGCATTTTATTATCATGAGTTAAATCACGAGCTAAATTATAATAATGCCCAGCAAGGGGAGGTTTCCTGGCTGAGTATCACTGTGCCTACACTGGTTGATGATAGCCTGGCACCTGAAGGAGAGCATTTGCTTGTGTTAACTGCTCTGGCAGATTTTGAGCACACTGAAAACTGGCAACAAGCCAAAGCTGATTATATGCAAAAAATGCTGGATTT
>Ga0164315_10003296_pt1 | contig 12518 bp, 8 predicted proteins | sample GuaBasSedimGuay6_FD_113737 | JGI IMG/M metagenome (GOLD analysis project Ga0164315, IMG submission 113737) | Subseafloor sediment microbial communities from Guaymas Basin, Gulf of California, Mexico - Guay6, Core 4569-2, 0-3 cm | ecosystem: Environmental > Aquatic > Marine > Hydrothermal vents >... | reverse complement strand
ATGGATATTCTACTATACGTCCGTTCTTTTCAAGAAGAATTGGATTGGATGTTCCAATTCATGCAGGGGTCAGATTAAGCGGTAATTTAAGTGAGAAATGGCGTATTGGTGTAATGGATATGCAAACAGCCAGCGATGATGCTATTGGATTGCCAAGCCAAAATTTTGGAGTGATCTCTTTTCAAAAGAAAGTATTTTGCAGATCCAGCATCGGAATGATGTTTGTAAACAAAGAATCCATAAAGTATCCGGAAGATACGGATGAGTTTCACACCTTGTATCCTAAATACAATCGCAATTTAGGTTTGGAATATAATTTAGCATCTTTTAATAATTTATGGACAGGGAAGGCTTTTTTATTTAAGTCGTTTTCTCCGGATGAATCAGGAAATGGAATTACCCAGGCTGCGAATATTGAATATAAGAGCCAGAAATGGAACTGGGGAATATTAGAAGAATCGGTAGGGGAAAATTATAGGGCAGAAGTTGGTTTCGTACCACGAAATGGTTATATAAAAATGAGTTCTTTTTTAGGATATTTATTTTATCCTAAAGATAGTAAGATCCTAAGCCATGGTCCAAAATGGACCAGTATTTATTTCTTCGATGAAAATATGAATAGAACAGATAATCTTAACTTGCTTCAATATTATTTAAATTTCAAAAATAGAAGTTCATTGAGAATGACATTAATTGATGAGTATGTAGAACTACTCGAACCATTTGATCCAACCGGTTCGGATAAACCGGAACTTCCTGCTGGGTCAAAGCACCATTGGAATGCTGTGAGGTTGAATTATGAATCTAAGCCACAAAGTATGTTTACCTATACCATCGGAGGTCGTATAGGCGGTTATTACGAAGACGGGAATTGGTATAGTATCACTAATGAATTAGGTTATCGTTTTCAGCCTTATGTTAGTCTTAGCTCCAATATAAGCTACAATTATATTAGCATGCCTGAACCCTGGAATATAACGGATTTCTGGTTAATAGGTTCTGAAATTGATATTACTTTTACGAATAAACTGTTTTTTGCTACTTTGTTTCAGTATAACGAGCAATCTAAAAACTTCAATCTGAATTCAAGATTTCAATGGCGCTATTCCCCTGCATCCGATTTGTTTATTGTATTCACAAATAATCATTTATTAGAACCGTATTCAGGTAGGAGTTGGTCACTTACTTTAAAATTAAACTATTGGTTTAATAGGTAATAATCATTTTTAACAAAAGGAAACAAAAGCATATAATTAAATAAAAATAGAATCATTAATTAATCATAAAAAAAAATGAGAGAAACTGTTGATTATGGTCCGCTGAGTGTTCTTATAGGAACATGGCAAGGAGACAAAGGTATAGATATTGCTCCAAAACCCGAGGAGGATGAAAACAATCCGTATTACGAAACATTAACATTTGAACCTGTTGATATTGATATTGAAAATGCTGAACAACAACAATTAGCAGCAATTAGATATCATCAATTGGTTAGAGAGAAATCTAATGACAAGGTCTCTCATGATGAAACAGGCTATTGGATATTTAATAAGGATGACAATACAATATTGCTAACTTTCTCTATACCAAGAGGTGTTAATGTTTTAGCTGTTGGAGAATTTATAGAATCATTCGATGATCCAAAAGATATTGTATTCAGTGTTTCTGCAAAATTGAATAACTCTGATTCCGGAATAATTCAATCTTCTTTTATGTTTAAAAATGCCAAAACAACTGCATTTTCAAGAGAGTTGAGAATTTCTGGAGATAAACTATCCTATACTCAAGAAACGATTGTGGATATTTATGATAAAAAATCATTTAGTCATACCGATGAAAATATCTTAAAAAGAATGTAAGTGTCATTATCACTTTAGAGTATAACCATTTATCCTGAAGCTTTAGTAATAAAGAAATGAAGCAGCTACCATTATCGTTAATGCGATTGGTAACACCAACATTAAATAGATAAAAGTTACCAATCCGGTTTTAATAAAACTAACAAAAAAACCTTGTCCATAGAATTTTTTAATAGCAATAAGGAGATAAAGGTATGTTGACAACATAACCATCCAATCGATCCAGTTAGGTATTTTCCATATAAAATTAACGATCAGTATAAGGCTCATAACAACAAATAGATAGGAGAAGAAATAAAAACTAAACACAAGATGATGTGAATAACTACCACGTCTCCAAAAGAATAGTTTTAAAAATAAGGCAAATATTGGAAGTAAAACAAAAAGTGCTATGGGAATACTATCAAAAAATGCCTGTAGAATACCACCTCCGCTGTTCTTTTGAAATTTAAGTAACTGGGTGTAAAATCGACGCTTGATAAAACCTGCATCATCTTCCATACCCATAGCTTTTAATTGCTCTGCTTCCGGTGCTCCTATAGCAATTAATGAATCTAATTTTCTTTTTTTATAACCTAGATCTATATTAGGTTCATCCTTAGCCTTTATATTTTCTTTTATAATTGAATCTAAATTTTTTAATTCATCATCACTCATTCCAGTAATTTCCTGGTTATCCTTTAAAGGGTCGGTAATTTTTGATATGGTGAGCGAATCCAAAGCTTTTTTAGATACTGTATCAAAAGCCATGACATTATCGCTCTCAAAGCCTTTTTTCAAAAGCTTATCTGCTTTTAGATTATATTCTCGAGCTTGAAATGAAAATAAAAAGAAAAAAATCACAGATACAAATAAATAGTATTGAGCCGGATGAAGATACAGCAGTCTTCTTCCGCCAACAAATTTTTTTGCAAGATAACCCGGACGAAACATCAATGGTAAGAAGCTTTTTAAAAATCGAGCATCAAATGAGAAGTAATTGCTAATGGTATTGTAGAATAGAACACCCATGGTCAGGGAGTCTTTTGATTTTTGCCCACAATGCGGACAAAAATTAAATTCTTTCCGAAATTTTTGCTCGCAATTTTTACAAGTTATATTATTATCTTCCATAAAGATTGCATTGATAAAATAAAAATACTAAAAATTATGCTCTTATTTATTATTGATGTAGATCTTTTAGTCTATTCCACTACTTTTCATTTGGCAAAGAGATTATTTCTACTATTTAATCTTAACATTTTTTTAGCATTAGTAATGTAACGTCATTTACATATTTCCGTCTATATTTTATATATGGGTAATTGTAAACACATTTATGAATAATACAGTACAAATAGAAAGATAATAATGAAAACTAACTTACATATCGTTATTTTGTCATTATCATTTTTTTTATCAACAAATATACATGCACAGAGCAAAGATCAAGAAGTTGAACTTTCATCTTTTGTGAATAAAAACGAGCTGCTCAATAATTTTAAGGAAAACGTTACAGTAATTAGCATTTTTGACCTTGAAAATCTGAATGAAATTAAAGAACTTGACAAGCTGGCAGAAAAATATAAAAACCGTAATGTTACTTTTGTCAGTGTGATAGATGAAATCAACAATAAATTAGACAACACACTATATAATAGCATGTTAAATTATAAATATTTGTCTAAAGAAGAAAACAAAAGGATCTTTAACAAATATCAAACAGGCATGTATAAAACATTCCCAATACACATCATAATAAATAAAACAGGGGAGGTAGTATATAAAAAGAAAGGAACAACAAATAACATTGATCAAAAATTAGCGAAAAGGATAGATAGATTACTTGATACACAAAAAAATGAATATATATCCCACCAATTTCAATATTCGAGTAGATAATATCAAAATCTATTGTAGCATATAAAATCGTTCTGCAATTTAAATCCTCAATTTCTTTTAATACAGTAATATATGGCCTCGGTTTAAATAACTATGATCAACAAGCCTAGGTTGATGTTTATTTAAAACCAATTTCTTTTAGCCCTTTGTGACTCACTTTTATAGCCTCAAGAGGTTTCATATTAAAGGTTTGGTCTTGTTCTACCATATAATATTTCATTCCGGACAGTTTTTTGTTGGCAAGTATCCTTGAAAAATCAATGGTTCCGTTACCTACAGGAGCAAACCTACCTTGATCGTCCATATCTTTAACATGCCATATCTTAAATCGACCGGGGTGTTTTTTAAAATAGTCAACAGGATCAGCACCAGCTTTTGTTACCCAGAACAGATCCATTTGAAAATTCACATATTCAGGATCGGTATGTTCCAGTAAGTATTCAATAGGAATAATACCATCTTCATCTTTTTTATATTCAAAATCATGGTTGTGGTATAACAATTCCAATCCCGCTTTTTTACATCCTTCACCGAGGGTACTCAATACATTAGCAAGATTAGCAGCTCCACCTGTCATTCCCATCGATTTGGTCTCTGAATAATATTTAAAAAGCCCCATAGGTGGTACCGGGACCACAAAATATTTAAAACCGGCAGCTTTTGCATCGGCAAACATTACTTCTGCATTATCTAATGTTATTGCTGATTGATGCGTACTTACAGGGTTTAAACCCAACTGATTTAGTAATTTTTTAAAATCTTCAGGTGCCATATTATAATATTTCCCATCTTTATACCCGGCAGCCTCAATATTTATATAACCGGCATCCGCAACGGCCTGCAGGGTAGCCTTGGCATCAGTACGCATGTCATTTCGTACCGTATAAAGTGCTAAACCACCATATTTTTCTTGAGCTGTACTATTAAATATACCTCCTAAAAGAAGAGTGATCACTAAGACCTTTAATGTTGTTTTGATAAAGTAATTATTCATGGTTATATTTTTTTAAGTGCACTAAAAGTAATAAATATCGGTAGATTTGTAAAACTATTTTATCACTTTTTTAGGTTAAGGCTTCTTGTTATTTTATATTTTGAATTTCGTAAATCTTTCCAGCTAAATTTGGCTCAAACAAGAGGGGAGAAGAGAATGATTAATATAATTTATATAACGGGTATTCAATTGATTAAGTACAACAAAAATAACCAAGTAGTATTACGCTAAATAGAATTTTTCGTTATAGTGTGTGGAAAGGGATGAGCCAAAAAACCATTTAAAATTAGAATGTTATCAAAAATCTTTGCATTAGTTCAAAGTAAAGAGATATATTTGAATAATAAATACAATTATCAGTTAAAACATTTTAAATAAACGAATGGCAAAATCGCAACAAACATTTAATAAGAGTGAAAAAGAAAAAAAGCGTTTAAAAAAACGTGAGGAGAAGAGAAAGAAAATGGAAGCTCGCAGGGCTGAAGCAAAAGAAAGTGGGAAAAAGGGAATTGAATTTGCTTATGTAGATCATTATGGTAATTTAACAGATACCCCTCCAGATCCCTCAAAAAAAATTGAAGTAAAGGCAAAGAATATTGAAATAAGCATTCCAAAAACTTTAGAGAGTGACAAAGAAAAAATAGACCCAATTAGAAATGGAACAGTATCTTTTTTTGATTCTTCTAAAGGATTTGGATTTATAGTCGATTCTGAAGATCAAGAGAAATACTTCACTCATGTGAGTGGTTTAATTGATGAAATTACCGAAAATGACAAAGTTTCCTTCGAACTGGAAAAAGGGATGAGAGGAATGAATGCTGTTAAGGTTACATTGCTAAAACAAGCTTAACTTTTACCTGCCTGCCTGCAGGTGTGTTGAATAAGATTGGATACCTAAGGCTAAATTTATTAATAATTTGAAAATAAGTTAATTAATGTGTTATATGTTAAAAAAATGGCACCATCTTTGCAAATTATTAATTATTTTAAATTTAATTACATTACAATGAATAAAGGAACAGTAAAATTTTTCAGTGAGTCTAAAGGATTTGGATTTATCACTGAAGAAGGTGTTGAAAAAGATCATTTTGTACACATTTCTGGATTGATAGACGAAGTTCGTGAAGGCGACACAGTTGAATTTGATCTACAAGAAGGCAACAAAGGATTAAATGCAGTGAACGTAAAAGTTATCTAATAAATATACTTTCAAGTTTTAAAAAAAGCCCATCAATTGTGATGGGCTTTTTTTTATCAATTTTATATAATGCATTACAATTTGTATCATAATGTAATACATTGATCTAGATTTTACAACAAAGAAATATTTAATTATTATTCCTGACCCAAGAAATATATATTCTAATTCTCCTTCCGCTATAAATCCTTTACGACCTTCAAGACTTGTTTTCTCTATTCTGATATCCTATTTTCAATCCATCCCATAACAGCACTGGCAACAAAGCGCGGTTCGGGAGGCAGAGAATAGATATCTTCTTCGTAATTCTTATTATAGGGTGAAACATTCATGATTTTACCATCTACAACAAGCGTACTGCTGCCACCAGGATCGAAGCCCATAGCCTTATGCATACCGTACTTTAATAGGATCTCGGCCATATCGAAATGGGTTGCTCCCACTGATTCTCTAATTCTGCCATTCACCATTAGCACCATGAGTTTTCCATTTTTAGTAATGCCCACGGCTATCTTAGGTCCTCGCATATCAGTAAAATCCAATCTAGCAGCCTGGGTTTTAATAGAGTTAGAAGTCTTCCAGCCTTCTTCTTCCATATTTACGGCAAGTTTATCATTCTCTATTAACATTGGTCCGGCTTCAATGGCATACGAAACGTCATTCCATCTGTAAGGGTCTTTTTCAGGCTCTAAAAGATCGATAGTCACCTCTTTTCCTTTCCTGAATACTATATCTGAAAATAAATTTGCAGGAACGGATAAGGTGATGCCAACCGGGATTATATTTATATTCTCATTCAATTTCGTTGGTATTATTTGCTTAACAGTATTTCCGGCCATTCTAATAATAAAGTTGCCATCCCCCTTTATTTCTTCATGAGGATATGATAGATCGTAATAACAGGCTTCAGAAAAACTATGTTTATTATAGTTGTCGGGAGTAAAGACAATTTCTTCATTCTTTCCTTTTATCTTAAATCCTGCGCTAGAGTTAACTTTCCTTATGTCTATCTTTCCATCTTTATAAATGATAAATGCAGGCTTATTGAACAGAGGCGGACAAAATACTTTATGTTCCATAATCAATAGACCTAAAGGTGAACCAATATAGGTTTCTGGTAATCCTAGTTTCCCTACCAATTCAGCGTTCAGAATATAACCTCCATTCCAAGCTAATTCTATCTTATTGCTGTTATTACTTTTCTTTTGATACTCTTTGATAAGTCCGGGAACATTCTTTGGGTTTTTATTGGCAATGTGAGCTGCGAATTTCCATGCATGTTTTTTAGTGTCAATCTCTGCCAAAATACCACTCCAAGGCAGCCCATCATTATAAACACCTCCGGCAAAGGAAGATTTAACTCTTTCTATGGCTTTGTTTCCGCTGATCTCCAGCTCTAATTGTGCCAGAAGACTGTTAATAGGAGTTCCGTTTTCAATGGCATCTTTAGAGATGATATTCAGTAATTTCCTTTCGCCAATTTTCTTTTTAAGATCACTGTATAACTCGCTTTTCAAGGCATTGTCAAAGTCTTTGGAAGTCTGAATTGGAGTAGGGTAGGCCAAGGTTGTTCTTACTCCGGCCGGAACGAATTGAATAAACCCACTATCCTTTGGTATTCCCATAATTTTAGCAGTCATATTATGTCTAACCTTTCCAATATGGAAATGATCAATTTCAATAATATCGGTCATCATGGCTGCATGCGCTCCATTGGTGATCAAAAAACCATCAGCTTCTTTGATCTTCCTCAGTATTTTAATTGCTTTGGCGCCCATTTGTGGAAAATGTACACCTTCGGACCATTGTTTGGTTTCTATTATTTCAATCACTCCGGTCTTATAAAGTATTCCAAGCTCCGGTTCGGTTTCTAGCTCCAAATAATCTTTAATATTGGCGCTTGAGAACCATTTTGATATTCTTGGCTCGTGAATAAATATATATACTTTCTCTAGTTTCTGTCCCCTGGTATTTAATATTACATGCGTAAGTTCTTCTTCTATAGAAAGTTTCAATTGGGCGCGTATAGGTTGCAATACAAAGTATTCCAGTTCATGCTTAATATACCTTCCGGGAAAATAACCTTTGGGCACATTAACCTTTAGCTTCTCTGTAAGAATTTTCCGATTATCTATTCCGAGAAACTTACTATTGGTAAGTTGAAACAAGGCCAATTGCCAATCTGAAAAAAATTGTGGAGCCAGGGTTAGATCAGGCCGTTTCTTTGGTTTAAAAACATCGTTATAGATCATATTTACCAAGCCGGTTATTTCCTGATACGTAAACTCTTGATAAGTATATAATTTTTTATTTCGATGCCTGTACGCTAAAGAATGATCATGCCTCAACGAATTTTCACCTTCTACATACTTAAAAATATCATCAATTGCATTGTAATAGTCATGAATCTGAAATAAATCCGTATTTACCAGGTCAGGCATATCGTTTTCCATCATACGGGCATATTTCATCACCCTTCCTTTGATCAATTGTTCTTCAACTCTAAAGAAACTTGGATCAATTAAAGATTTTAAGTAGATCATAAAAGATAAACGACCATAACCAGGTAAAAAATGCCTGGTGTTTTTGTTGAGTATAGCTTTAAGATCTTCATTCTTAAAGTTTTCCATCTCTTTATACTGTTTTAACAGGTTGACCACCTGTCCACTCACTTCACCTGTAATAGCATTTAACTGCCAATGAAGTCTTTTAATGAGGTATGCCATATTCTTTTGCAGGGCGTCAAGGCTGTAGCGTTGATGAATTACATTTCTATTGTGCGTTACATCTGCCATCCTGTTTTGAGGATAAAAAATATGATCGCTTATCTTTGCGATCAGCTTTTTAGGAATTTTATAGCCTTTAAATTCTAATACCTTTAGACGTTGAGCTTCATCCAGGTGATAACCAATTACCTCATCATAAACCGCTCTGGGTTCATATTGTTTGCAAAATATTGGGGTGCCACAGGCCGCAGCTTCTATAATTGGCAAGCCTCTGCCTTCGGTCTGACTTGGCAACAGTATCAGGGAGGCAATATCATACAATTGCTCAATATCAAGTGGTTTCTTGTATTTCTTCTTGAACTCGTACTTGTCGAATTCACTGAACAAAAATCCTAATAGAACCTTAGATCTAAATTCTTTGGGTAATTCCTTAAGAAAATTTTTAAAATCCTGAACCAAATCCTGATAATAGTTTTGTTGGCCATGAGGAATGGGACCAGACACTAATAAGGAAAGGCTTAGTTGAGGATTATCATGAAATTTTTTAAAGAAGTCCTTATTTTTAAATAATTGACGCACCAATTTGAAATTAAGTTCAATCGACTTTCTGCTAATTACTCTTGTAGGTTGCAAAAAGATGATGTTGTTGTTTACAAAATCAAATTTCTTTATGGTCTGGTAGCCCAGTAATATAGGCTTTAATGAACGCTCACTTTCTATGTGATGAGCGGCAGTATGAACCGTTATGGTATCCTTTGTATTGGCAAAAATGGAAGACACCTGCATAAATGCTTTTATGATGTCTCTCTTACTCATCTGATTTAAGTTAGTATCTACAGCAGTTCCGATCATTGCTGAATTTGCAGGATTATGACCCTTAATATTGATAAGATGATTGTGTTGTATCTTATTAATATTCACATTCATCCAAGAACGACTTTCCCAAGGATAAATCATGTCGATAACTGAAAAGAACTCACCAACATGAGCGTTGTGAAAGAAAAAGTCTCTGGGCCCTTTTTTTAAGCCTTTCTTTTTTATTTCAACTTCCCTGTTGCCACCTTCCCAATAAAAATCATGATTGTTATTGATTATGGCTATACCCAGGTACTCTGAAATTAAAACGATTGCCAAGGCTAAAGAAACATTTCCCGGATTAGAGCAAACGTTAATTAGATAGAGGAGAGAGATATTGTTTTCTTCAATATATTTCCCCAATTTTTCTACGAGTATCAGTACTTCATCCCAGAATTTCACAATAAGCTCATTGTACTCCTTACTTCCCCTTTCCATTTTAATTTTAAAGAAGTCATCGTACAATGGCCAGTTATCGAAACCATCCATTTCTTTGATCACTTTTTTAAAGGCATCTTTATGAATTAATTCATCTGCCTCAGGTTTGATTTCTCCGGCGATATAATGAATAGGAATGTTCGGGTAGATTCTTTTAATGGTTTTGGCATACTTTTCGGCTTCAACAGTAATTCCGTCAATAGCAAAATAGAAAGTAATAAAAGCAACACCTCCTTTTTCGAGATGGCTATCAAAGGCCTTAGCGTTGTCTTTAAAAGCAGCTTTTGACGGTTGTTCTTTAATTCGATCAATAAACAATCCGAGGTCAAACCATGTATTGATCTTTTGTTTCCTTAATTCGCTTAATATGTTGTCGATTTTAGCCGATTGCTGTTTTTTAGTCATAGTTTTATAGAGTTAAAAACTAAAAAGTCCACTTAATTTCTCTTGGAGTACATCAAATGAGAAATACTTTTTACCCAGGTCAAAGTTAAATTCTCCTATTTCCCTGCAGCGTTCAGGATTGTATATAATATCGGCCATTTCTTTAACCTTTTCATCGGTTAAATTATTCTCTTCCAGCATTACCGTTTCAAAACCCTTACTGCCAATATCCTGCATATATACAGGTTTGTAGTTATTTACAAAGATAGGCTTTTTAGCAAGAACTGCTTCTATAAAGGCGTTGCCAAAACCTTCATAAGTGCTAAAATAAGTACAGGCTCTACCGTGTGCATAAACATCTGACAGATCTTTATGATCTTTGACCATGTGAGATGCAAAAATGACCTGGCTGGTTAGATTCAGATCATGAATTTGATCTATTATCTCGTTATAATATATTCTGTTCTGGTCGTCATTATTATTTCCAGTAATGACCAGCTTAAGTTTTTTGTCGTTCAATTTCTCTATTAATGAAACGGCTGTTTCTATCCCTTTTCTTCTAACGATACGTGTTACTTGTAATAAAGCGATCTCATTTTGTGCCACCCCAAGATCTCTCAAAAAGTAACTATTGTCTTTATTTGGAACACCATATGCACGATCAAAATCCATCACATTAGGAACCAGTGTGGCACCCAATTGGAACTTATCCTTAAAGGTTTCTAACCCAAAGGTGTTAATAACGGCATGTCTTACATCCGGCAACAATAAAGGGAAAGTGTCATTAACAAGGGTATTAATCTCGCTATGAGCAGAAACATAACGCTTACCTCTTTCCCAATGAAAATCGTGGTCATGAGTAACAATTGGTAAACCGCAGTTTATAATTAGTTTCTTAATAGCAACTCCCATAGAAATATGACAAGGGAGGGCTGAAGCATTTTCTGAAAGGATGACTTCAATCTTGTTAGTGCTCACCCATTGACTTAGCTTTTTTTCAATTTTATTAGAGAACTTCTCAATATGTTCGAGTAAAGGGCCAACGTCTTTATCCGGCTCCAAAAAAGCCTTTCGTTGTTCCCATTTTACGCCTGCAGAGAAAAATGAAAGTTCAGGGAAACGATAATGGTGTTTATGGTCCATTTTCCAGAATTCAAACTCTCCGGAGATCACAAACACTTCATGTCCTAGTCGTTTTAATACTTCTATCCATTTCTCTGTTTCAAGAGCCACTCCATCTACACCACCAATTCTTCCTATTATAATACCTATTCGCATATCTAAATTATATCTTTTTATAACTCTGATAAATATACATTATTACGCGAATTTGAAAATCTTTTTTTTTGTTTTATTCATATTTGGTTTGGCACTATACATTATTTTAAACGGCTATATCATAATTATACCGATATATGCGGTTGAATTAATTGATCAAAGTATCAATTATTATAATGCAGGTTGATGTGGTTGAGATCGATATGAGTTTAAAGTTAATACCCGTAATTAACTCCCACATAATTACTATAGATATACTGCTAAAGCACTATATCTATAATTATGACAAATAGCAGAGCTATATGGAAATTACTTTTTGATAGTCTCAAATACGCGATACGTATTTGGTCTATAATGTTCCGCATTATGTTACTTTGCTTGGGTAAAAGCCAAGCAATACAAAACACTTCCTTTAAAAAAATTTATCTAAAAGTTTCTTTTTACTAAAGTTAATGAAATGCGAAGCATTCACGAGCACCTATTTATCAAATAGGAGTGGAGCGAATAAACACTCTTTTTGCGACGACGTAGGAGGGAAGCATAATGCCTGCCTGCCGGCAGGCAGGTGTGTGGAATGGTAAAATTCAGAAAATCATTAATGAAATCTTAAATTAATAATTTAAATTTGTTACATGCAAGACATACCAATTCATTTAAATCTAGTTGCATTAATTATCATTATTGGTGTTTTTCTAGGATTTTTTATCTCTTATTTTATTATTAATAAATCTTTTAGATATAATACTTCCAATTTATTTATGGGAGTTTTTATTTTGGTAGTGTCACTTGTAATGCTTGAAGGCTGGCTGAATTACACAGGCTATATTTTTAAAGTATTGTGGGCGACAAATTTTGCAGAACCTTTCAATTTTATTATTGCTCCCCTTATTTATTTATTTGGTATT